>Ga0078972_1001877_pt1 | contig 73895 bp, 51 predicted proteins | sample YelNatPaOPGAMG01_FD_67568 | JGI IMG/M metagenome (GOLD analysis project Ga0078972, IMG submission 67568) | Hot spring thermophilic microbial communities from Obsidian Pool, Yellowstone National Park, USA - OP-RAMG-01 (SPADES assembly) (version 2) | ecosystem: Environmental > Aquatic > Thermal... | reverse complement strand
AAAGAAGGGTTTTATAAAGCCCTTCCTTTACCCTGATACAAGCGCTCATCTAAGCGAAAAGATGGCTAAATATTCATGATAAAAAAGCGCTAAATCCACCATCCTTTTTAAGGATGAGCCGATATTATTTCGACCTGAATATTAGCCTTTTTCTATAATTTCTGAGAGGACCGATAATGCCGCTCGTTAGCGCTTATCGAGAGTAAAGGGGGTTCGTTCTTCAGTGCGGTCAGTAGCTGGAGGTGGCTCCGGGGACAAAGCAGAAATTGCGCCGCGTAGTTCTGCCGTCATCTCAATTTTTAGGGAATCAAGGGAGGCCCGGAGTTGGGAAGCATGGCGAGCGCCAATTATGGCCGCGGTAACCGCTGGATGACTTCTCACCCAGGCTACCCCCAAGCTCGCTGGGTCAAAGCCATGCTGCCTGGCAAAGGCAACAAATTTATCGGCCACTTCCTTCATCCAGGGTTCACCGTAGCGAGTAGCGTAAACTTTGTTTCGGCTGAGTCGGGCCGCCTCCGGTTTTTCCCCGCGACTGTATTTTCCGGTCAGCAAGCCTCCAGCCAGAGGGCTGTAGGGAGTCACGGCCAAACGCTCCGCCTGAGCTAAGGGAAAAAGTTCCACTTCTGCCTGCCGCTTGATTAAGTTATACATCGGCTGGATGCAGACAAAGCGAGTCAAACCGTCGCGCTCCGCAATCCCCAAGGCCTTCGCCACCTGCCAGGCAGCAAAATTACTGGCGCCGATATAAAGAATTTTGCCCTGGTGAACCAGGTCGTCCAAAGCCCGGAGAGTCTCCTCGAGAGAAGTAAAATCATCAAAGCGGTGAATAAAGAAAAGGTCAATCCAGTCCGTGCCCAGCCGCCTCAAGCTGGCCTCGACGGAGCGAAAAAGATGTCGGCGGGACGCCCCGCGGGCATTCGGGTCTTCGTTCACGGGAAAATAAGCTTTAGTCGTGATAATGACTTCTTCGCGGCAGGACTCAATCAGTTTACCCAGGATTTCTTCGGCCCGGCCGTGGCTATAAATATTAGCGCAATCAAAAAAATTGACACCGTAGTCGCGGGCCAAAGCAAACATTTCTCGGGAAGCTGCTTCGTCGGCCTCCCCACCAAAGGTCATTGTCCCTAAGCATAATGACGATACTTTGATTCCCGTTGGCCCCAGAAAACGATATTCCATCTCCTTAGCCATCTTCTCACCTCAAGCTATCTCCTCTACCATACGAACCTGATTTAGTCAACCGCTGGCTCTTCCGTAAAAATGGTGGTGATTTATTGGACTTATAACGGCTGTATTTCTTTTAATAACAATAAAATATAAAATTTTAAGCGAGCCAAAAAGGCCTTTCAAAATTAAAGGATGATTTATTCTCATTCTAACCCTTAAAAAGGGGACTAAAGAAGGATTTTATAAAGCCCTTTCTTTACCCTGATAAAAGCGCTCATCTAAACGAAAAAATGGGTAAATACTCAGGATAAAAGAGCGCTAAATCCACCACCCTTTTTAAGGATGAGCCACCGCAGGGAAACACAACGGAGTTAAAACCTGGCCTGGCTTACCAGATAAAAATGAATTATATTAATTGCTAACAGGTTGGCGAGAAAATAGGCTGACATTAAATGAAAGTTTTAGGACCATGAAAAAATTTTATGTTCAGTGGCACCTCCTCGACCGGTGTAATCTACGCTGCCGGCATTGTTATCAGGAGAGCTTTTCGAGCGAAAAGGAGCTATCTTTCCCCGAACTCCAGAGGATAGCCGAAAATCTTCTGGCCACAATGAAAAAATGGGGAGCGCGTTTAGAAGTGGCTCTTACTGGCGGCGAGCCCTTCTTGAAAAAGGAGCTGCCAGCCCTTCTGTCCCTCCTTGCGGCCTCGCCCCAAGTAGCTGAAATCAGCCTTATTACTAATGGTTTGATCATTCCTCCCTGGGTTAGGGAACTAAAAGCCTGGCCTAAATTCAAGGAATTAAGAATTTCCCTCGACGGGGTTAACGCTCAGACCAACGACTCAATTCGCGGTCCAGGTGGGTGGGAAAAGGCAATGGCGGGAATGAAAAAGATAAGAGAATTAGAAATTCCTTTTATCATCATGTTCACCGCCATGAAGAGAAATTATCAAGAAGCCCCGGGTCTTTTGGAATTAGCCGAGGCCACAGGCGCCAAAGGCTTTATTATCGAGAGGTTTTTTCCCCTCGGCCAGGGAAAGGAATGGTCAGAAGAAGTCTTATCAAGCCAAGACTTCTTAAGTTTATGGCTGCAGATTCTCGGTCGGTGTGGCCTCGAAGCAGAGCCTGAAGAATTAATTCCCTATCGAGCCATTAAGGTAGAGTTGGGCCCAAAAGTCCCCCAAGTTTTTGGCTCAGGCTGTATTGTCGGTCGGGACGGGATGGCTTTAATGCCCGACGGCACCGTCTTCCCCTGCCGCCGCCTTCCCTTAGCCATCGGCAATTTGCTGGCCCAGCCGCTCGAAATCATCTGGGAGAGCTCAGACCTACTGAAAGATTTACGGAGAAAAGATAAAATAAAAGGAATCTGTCATCTCTGCCCCGTAAAAAAATGTTTTGGCTGCCGAGCCATGAGCTACGTCATCACCGGCGACCCGCTGGCCGCCGACCCCCACTGCTGGCTCCAAAACCTATTCGGGCTTTCTATCCATAAACCTGGGCCAAATGAACAGGCTTGAATTTTGGCCACAACAAATCTTTGGAATAGCGGCCAAGGAAATAATGAATAATCCGGCCAAGATTATTATCCCTTCAAAGCGGCTGGGCAAATGTCTCGCATTAAACCAGCTTCGCTAATCATTCTTGGCCGATAAAGCTGGGGAAGACATTAACCAGTTTAACTGTCCAAGAAAAGTTACCAGTAACGTCCCCTCACTTAGCTAAGCCGAATTTGGATTATCCGTTCCTTCTGTCAGGTTTACCTTTTGTTCGCTCTCCCCTCTTAAGCTGAAAAGAGTGCCCTTTATAGCAGATACAATTCATGCTTAGGACCTGCAGGTTAAAATTTTTCTGACTCATTTTCGTCATTAATTCCCACATGACTCTTTTTTCAGAAACCAAAGTTTTCCTTCCCCTTCTAACCTGGCCTAAGACTTCAAAAAAGATTAAACTAAAAATAAGATTGTAAATGAGGAATTTGGCCCAAGAAACATTCTGGCGATGATAGAAATCTATGATCTGGCTGTGGCCGTTGACTGGGAATATGATGATGATTTGGTCCAACTCATCGCAGCTAAAGCCAAAGACTACGGCTTAAAGGCGCGGGCTATTTGGCCGCCTGACCTCGAAGCAATTGAGCATCAATTGCGGGCCCAGGAACTCGGGTTCAGGTTTATTCTCGACAGAGCCTCCCTTTCTTCTCCCGAATTTACCTCACTAATCATTTTGGCCCAGGAGCTGGGGACAACAGTTTTTGACCCGCCGGAAAAGGTTCTTTGGGCAGCCGACAAGGCGACGATGCATCTTGAATTCATCTCCAGGGGCCTGACCACACCTTATACGATTATTTTGCCCCCCTATAATGAGGTGGCTCACCTCGAGGTCAGCCAGATTGATTCTCTCCCTTTCCGCCGCCCCTTCGTGATTAAACCGGCCACCATGACTGGCGGAGGGCTGGGGGTAATGAAAGACGGCTGGACCGCCGAGGATATCCAGAGAGTAAGAAAGGAGTTTCCGCAGGATAAGTATCTGGTCCAAGAAAAGGTCAGGCCAAAAATTATCGATGGCCAGAGGTTTTGGTTTCGCGTGTTTTATTCCTGGGGCTTAATTCAGGCGGCCTGGTGGAATGACGAGACCCATGTTTATACTGAACTAAGCGCGGAAGAAATAACCAGATATTCCCTTGAGCCGCTGTTTGAACTCTCCACAAAAATTCAGTCTATCAGCGAGCTCAGCTTCTTTTCTACCGAAATAGTTAAAGATAGCCAGGAACGCTTTATCGTCGTCGATTATATCAATGAAACCTGCGACATGCGCCTCAAATCCCGTCATTATGATGGTGTCCCTGACAAAATTGTGGAAAATATTGTTAGTACCCTTTTGAGGCATGTCCGGGAGTCAAATTCCTCGTCCTAAGCCAGTTGAAAAGTGATTTAAGTTCGGGTTGCTGCGCCCTTAAATTATAAATGATTCTTTTCCATCTTGTATGAGTTAGACCTCGAGACTTTCGGGACGGCCTCGCTCCCCCTCAGGTTTTTAACGCCGTTCCCTCTTCGCCTCACTCCGAGCCTGCGCCACTTGCCTCCTCGCTCCTAAATGGAGCCCAGAAGCTTCGTGCCGTCTTATGGCTTCGCCATTTTGTTTTCGCCGTTATCGTTACGGGGGCAATCGCCTCCCTGACTTTACAGGCAATATTAAGACCAACTACCTTCTGGCGGCCTTTCCCTTTGCCATCTTTTATAAAAATTAGCAAAATAGGTAGGTTGGCACCAGTTTTTCGGGCTCTCCTCCCTGTTCATAGACACAGCCCTTTCCCTTGGCCTCGATTTATGAAAAATAGGTAAATAGGTAAGTTGGCACCAATTTTTCCCCCTGTTCATAGATATAACCCGGAAGTCCCTTGGCCCCCTTTGGCCTCTCTGCTTGTCCCATTCAGGCTGAGATATCCTCGGCGGCCAGAGGTTCCCTCGAAGGCCGATTCGGCAAGGCTAAACCTTCCATGGTCACTTCTGCCCCCGAATTTAGCCCACAAACCAGCCCCTATAAAATGGAAGAGAACCAATACAATTTAATTGGCTTAAAACGTTTAGCCAGGTTTTTTTCTGAACTTATCACCTTACTCTGAAGCTTAATGATGAATTTTTCTCTTGGCATCCAGATTAATTTTTTTGGAACTTCTGGGTTTTGTGTGGATAAACCTGGAGAATAGAGGGCGCAAGAAGGCATGTCGGAATTCTTTCATTGCAGATTTTTAGAGGAAACTTTGTTGGGTCGCTGTCTTATTTTTTATATTCATCTTAGCCTCATGGTCATAAAAACGATTGAAGCGAATTCGTTAAAAGGCGGCTCCAGATATCCTATTTTAGCCACAAGAGAGTCGGAAGAAATATTTTTTTTAAAGGTCCCCAGCCAGACCTCTGACCCCTCAGAGCCGGCGAGCGCTTCTCATGCGCCTTTCTTTCTCCTTATGCTCACGAGCCTTTTTTCAAAAATAATTTATCCCTCTTGGTCAACCGAATCGCAAAATTGCCTTTACTTTGCCCCCATGATAAAAAAAATTTATGAAAAAAATAATTTTGCTTTTCCTTTCCATCGGCGTATCTTTCTTTCTAAATGCCCTCAATCTAACGTCGTCGGGTATTTGGCTTAAAGACCAGGAGAGAGAGCCGCCTCGGAAAAAACCCGCGGAACTCCGCGAAGGCCAAAGAGTATTGAACCCCGATGATTATGCTCCGGTTTATCTTCCGACTGACGAGCTGACCATTTCCGCCGGCAAAAAAGAAGGCGTCATTCAGCCGCTTCTGGGTATCAACGCCGGGCCGGCACCCTCGGGTGAAAGAAGCAACGCGGACCTGACCAAGCAGTATCAGCTCTTTGGAATTCGCAGCGTCCGCACCCATGATTTCTACGGACCTTTCGACCTGAGCCAAATATACCCAGATATCAACGCTCCTCCGGAAAATCCTCTGTCCTATAATTTTTCTGCCAGTGACGAAATTTTTCAAAGGATCATTAAAGCGGGGTGCACCGTCTATTTGAGACTCGGCGATTCCTATAACAACGTGCGAATTCCGCGAACCCCTAAGGAAAGGACCCATCTCAGTCGAGCGGCGGTGGAAGTGGTTAGGCATTATGCGGAAATGGCCCGCCAATGGAAAGCACCGCTTAGATACGTGGAAATATGGAATGAGCCGGATTTGAACCGTTTCTGGCCGGCGGGGATGCAGGATTTTCAGGCGTTCTTCATAGAAACATTTCTTGCCTTGAAAACGGAGTTCCCAGAGATAAAAATCGGTGGGCCCGGCCTGGCTGTTCTCTCCTATAAAATGCCGTCAGCTAAACAAAGAGCTGTCCGTTTTCTTGAGGCTCTAAAAGAAAATTCCCTTTCCCCTGACTTTTTGTCTTTCCATCTATACAGCAACCATCCCCATGAATTTTTTGAGGTCGTGAAATATTACCGGTCTTTACTGGAAAAAATAGGCATTAGAAATTGTGAGCTCCATATCACAGAGTGGAACACAGAGAGAAAACCCGCCGACGCCAGCTTGATTACCGGAGAAAAGGCGGCCGCTTATTTTACGGCCTTCTGGATTGCCCTGCAGCGAGCAGAAGTTGACCAATCGTTTGTTTATCGGGGAACTGATACCAGCCCTAACTTTGACCTTTTTTATGGTATCTTTTATGCCGACGGCCGGCCCAAACCTTCGGCCGTAGCGTTTAAGCTGTGGAGCTGGTTTTCAACTTATCACCACAAAATCCACCTGCAGACCGGTATCCCTGTTATTGATTCCGACCCTCGCGCCGAAGCCAAACCTTCGCCCCTCTGGCTCATCGCCGCGGAAAAAGAAACTGGCGAGACCTCCATCCTCGTAGCCAACATTTCTTCCCGAGAATACAAAATCACCCTCGATAAGTCATTTGGCTTCAAGAGCCTGAAGATATCCGAAATAAAATCGGCTAATCCGGAAATCAAACAATATCAGTGGGGAGAAAGAAGGGTCGCTGTGCCCGCATACTCGGTGCTTCTTATCGAACTCCTTAACTGAGGTGTTGGCTAGCGGGGAATAAAATCTCGATGATTTAATCTTATGACCGACTTATCCCAGGTTTTTGCCCGCCAAAAGCTTCTCCTTGGCCAAATCCAAAGTTATTGGCCGGCCAGATGGTTTTATCAAATTTTCTGATGGAAGCTAAGACCAGAAAATGAAGGGCTTGCCTTGCTTTTAGACTTAATCCTAAGCAAACTGAGCCCCAGAAAAGGACACCTTAACTGGCCAAAAGGCGATTAGGAAAATTGATGATTTCAGCGCCGGCAGATTTGCTTTCCACCCTTTTGTTCGAGGATCCTGCGAACCCCGCTTTGATGGCCTCTCAGACGCCCCCATTCTCGAGCTTTTCTTCATGGGAAAAGGTAAGCAACGCCCTTCGTCGAGGTGAAGGTGAGAATGTCATACGCCATATAACAGAAATAGGCTTCGACTGAATGAGTAAGCAACGTTTTTCGTCGAGGTGAAGGCGGGAATGGTTTTCAGGGCTGAATTTCCTTGGGCAACTATTCCGGTGCCCTGAACATATCGACCCAGGGCAAGCTGTAAGTAAAAACGATGGTTCAGAATAGTTCTCCTATGGCTATTATCCCTTTAGAGGCGCCCTTTATTTCTGGCCTTCTTTAAACCATTGCTCCCAGGTTTCGGGCTTAAGATGGAGGATCATGAAATCAAGGCGGTCTTGGCCATACTGGGCAAAACGGATGCCGTGGTCCTGCTCTGGATACATCTTCCACTCCAACCTCTTACCTTCGCGCAGCAAAGCGTAAATTAGCTGAATAGTATTAGCTGGATGGACGTTATCGTCCACTGTGCCGTGGTGAATCTGCAATTTTCCCTTAAAATTCTTGACGAAGTTTAAACATGACCCCTTTTCGTAACCATCCGGGTTATCCTCCGGACGCCTCATGTATCTTTCGGTGTAAATGGAATCATAGTTTCGCCAATCAGTGACCGGCGCACCAGCCACTCCTACCTGAAAAACCTCCGGCTCTTTAAGCAGGGCCAGGCAGGTTAAATAACCTCCGTAGGAATGACCAGTAATGCCCACCCGAGAGGTATCAAACCAGGGATACTGGCTGAGATGTTTGATGGCCGCAACATGGTCGGCTAACTCCACCTGCCCCAACTTTAGATAGCTCTTCGTCTGGAAAGCTTTGCCCCGCTGGGAAACCCCACTGTGGTCAGTCTGTAAGACGATAAAGCCCAGCTGGGCGAGGCGCTGGTTGGGGCTCGTCATCTGCCAGGCATTGCGAATCATCCTGGCTCCTGGCCCGCCATAAACGGCATAATAAACCGGATACTTTTTGGCCGGGTCAAAATCAGCTGGCTTGAAAATAATACCGTCAATGTCGTCTTTGCCGTCGGCCGATTTAAAGATAAAATGTTCGGGCTTAAGCAAGCTCAATTGTTGAAATTCTTCAGTCAAAATGCTCCGACCGAGCTGGCGGATAAAAGCGCCGTTACCACCATAGAGGTTAAGTTCGGGGGGGTCATCCCACGAGGAAAACTCATCAAGAAAATAATTGCCGCCAGGAGCCACATTAACTGAATGCCAACCAGGCTTGGTGGTTAACTTCGCCAGCCCCGTGCCGTCGAGTTTAATGCGATAAAGATGCTGGTCACACCCCCTCGTCTCATAGCCGGTGAAATAAACCCAGCCGCCCTTTTCGTCGACTTCTAATATATTCCCCACCGGCAGCTTTAGATTGGTGAGCTGCTTGATGAGCTTGCCTCTCATATCATAAAGATAAATCTCTTTCCATCCTGTGACCTCTGAAGTCCAGAGAAAGCGCTGGCCGTCGCTCAGAAAAATAGCCCGCACGTCTTCGTTAAAATAACAAGGTTCCTCCTCCTTCAGAATCACTCTCGATTGCCCTGTCTTGGGGTTGGCCGCCAATAATTCCAGCTTATTCTGGAGGCGATTCATCCGCAGAAAAGTGAATTCCTGACCGTCGGGTGTCCATTGGCCTTTGAAAAGATAAACATTGGTCTCCACGCCCGTATCTATCTGAACTAACTTCTTCGTCTTCACGTCCACGACAAACAGCCTGATAATCGGGTTATTGGCACCCGCCTTAGGATAGCGCATCAGGTCAAACTTGGTTGGGATGCCAGCATCGTGGACAATGGGGTAAAAAGCCACTGGTCGCTCGTCAAACTGCATAAAGGCGATCATCTGGCTGTCGGGTGACCACCAGAAAGCCTCATATTGATTCAATTCCTCAGGATAAACCCAATCGGGCCAGCCGTTCCGCAGTTCTTCGCGGCCGTCCGTGGTTAGAGCCGTTTCCAAGTCTTTTTCTAAATCATGAAGATAAAGGTTATAATCCCGGGCATAGGCCGTGAAGCGGTAATCAGGAGAAAAGACTTCGGTATAACGCCGGCCGCGGACGCCAGTAGCAAAATAGCGAAAAACATGTCGAACCATCTCCCCTGTTTCCGGGTCACAAAGATAAACCAGGCGGCCTTCCTCCTCGGAAAACATCAGCCTTCGGCCATTTTCAATAAAAGAAAAATTCTTAAAAGGAAGGGAAGTTATATTCTTGCCGGTCAACCGATTGTAGGCGGCAATGATTTTAGCCTCGTCAAAAAGAGGCACACTCTCACCAGTTTTCGGGTCGACTTTTTTAAAAGCATCCTTTTCCTGGAAATAATAGGCTTGACCGTCCGGCAGCCACTGGACACGGCGAGGGCCTTCAAATTTCACCAGGTTCGGGTCGGCTAACTTCTTATAAAGTTCTATGCCCCGCGGCGGAGCTTGGCCCGCTAAAGGCAAAAAAAGGCTTAGGATGAAGACAAAAAAGCTCAGACTCAAAAGACAGGTTTGGGTTAAACTCTTTCGCCTTATATAGGCAGTCAATTTCGTCATCGCGCCTCCTTTCTAATTAGACGACTCTCATTTTAGGGAAATATTATCCTAATCTTTTCCCCTAAGCAATCCTCTAAAATAAGGGCCAAAATCAATGGAAAGACTTATTTTCTTCCGCCGACGGCTGGAAAATTATTAATAATTTCTAAGCGTTTCTCAGCGGCGATAAAGATAACAAAAATTTCGTTTCCGCTATCCCATTCATACCATTAACACTCCCTAATAGAAGCCAGGAATAAAGTCGGCAATAAACATGCTGAGGGGCCTTAAAAAAGAGAAACTTCCGGGTTTGGTGTGGGTAAATGTGGAGAATTAAAGGCGCCAGAAGGCTTACGGAGAGCCTTTTGATAAGGAGCTTTAGCCGAGTTTTAAAAGCAAATTACTCATGTCGCTCTCATATTTTATTGGTCTTCTTTTAATTAGCCTCATGGACAATAAACCCGCGTGAGGCGTATTGGCTAAAAGACGCATCCAAATATCCTGTTTTTACCCACAGGAAAGTCGAAAGAACCAAAAAAGACAAATATTATGATAAAGGGGTACATATAGCCGTCGCCCTAAAAAAGAGCCCCACAGCATCTTATCTTCAATTTTTGATTCCTGATTTTTTAGGTAGGTAATTTACCGTCAGGGCGGCCAAAAAGCTAATCAACAATTGGCGTTAATAGAGCCAAGCTCGGCTCAAAAAATTTGTCTACGAGCTGCCGATAGGCCATAATTAGTTCATGATTAAAGTTAAACCTGAAGAGTTTCGGGTGGAAGAAAAGGCTTCTCTACCCCTCGCCTCCTCGGGTCGCTATGGTGTTTATACTTTGACCAAAAAAGGTTTGACCACCGAAGAAGCCGTCCGCCTCATCGCCCGCCATTTCAGCCTACCTTTGTCGTCTGTTTCCTGGGGTGGCCGGAAAGATAAATATGCCCTAACCACCCAATACATAACCATTTTTCAGGGACCAAAAGAGGGACTGGAAGAAAAAAATATCCGCCTTCAGCCCTTAGGTTTTATGGAAAGGCCAATGGGGCCCGACCTGCTTGAAGGAAATTTTTTCCAGATTACGCTGCGACGCCTCAAAGAAATTGAGCCGGTCTTGGTGGCCACGGAGGAGGTCAATATTTTTGGCTTTCCTAATTATTTTGACGACCAGCGCTTTCGAAGTTATGACCCGGAGCGCGGCTTTTTTGCCGAAAAAATTCTGCGTCGCCACTGGAATGGAGCTTTACAGGTCTATTTAACCTCGCTAACTCCCAGCATGAAAAAAGGGGAGAAAGAAAGGCGAAGGGCTTTCCTTTTTAACTGGAAAAACTGGCGCCGCTGCTTGGAGTTAGCTCAAAAGCCGGAAGAGAAAAAGATCTTCGCCGCCCTGGAAGCCAACCCCACAAGGCCAGAATTTGCCCTCAAATTCATCCCGCCAGAAGAAGTCTCTTTCCTTTATGCTTCTTACCAGGCCCATCTCTGGAATGAGTGTCTGCGTCGCCTCATCCGCCAGCTTAACATGCCTTATCTTTCAGTCTCCGGCCGGGAAGGAGATTACCTTTTCTGGCAGAAGTTAGGCGAAGTAGAAAGAAATTATTGGCAAGCCCTAAAGCTGCCGACAGCCGGCCGCAAACCCTGTTTTCAGGACGAGCTCAGTGGCCAGCTTTTTTCTGAACTCCTGGCAGAAAAGGGGTTGACTCTCTCTTCTTTCCGGACGCGAGTTTTACGCCTCGTCGGTTTTCGCTCTTTTCTTCGCCCTGCGGCAGCTTTCCCCAAAAATTTAAAAATAATTGAGGCCGGCGATGACGAGCTTTATCCTCACTGGAAAAAAATCACCCTTTCTTTCGAATTAGGCCGCGGTTCTTATGCCACCATACTGGTTAAACGCCTTAGCTTGCAGCCAGGAAACGCCAGCCTTTCCTTAATAGACAGCCCGGCTGATTAAATAAGACGAGTCCTTCCCCTCTTGCAGGGGTTAGGCTTAGAGATTTTCGGGATGGCCTCGCTCCCCTTCAGGTTTTTAACGCCGTTCCCTGTTCCTCTTCTCAGAGCCTGCGGAACTCGCCTTCTCGCTCCTAAATGTAGCCAAGAAGTTCCCTGCCCCTTTAAGGCCTAACCATTTCGTCTTGCGTTTTCGTTTCGGGCGGAATCGCCTCCCTGGCTTTACTCTTTTCTGCGGCCAGCCTGAAAAGCCCAGATATTAATCAAGAAATAAGGTAATATCTTTATCCCTATTTTATTAATTCAACTTCTTGTCAATCAATCTTTCTTTGACTCTTCCGTAAAAATAGTGGTGACTTGTTGGCCTTATACCGACTTTATTTCTTTTAAAAAAAAGAAGATACCAAATTTTAAGCGACATCAAAGCCTTCTCCAATTAAGGGATGATTTATTCTCATTCTAAGTTTTAAAAAGGGACTAAGGTGGGACTTTATAAAAACCCTCTTTTTTCCTGATACAAGAGCTCAACTGGGAGAAAAAAGCATGATATTCATGATAAAAATTCATGATAAAAAAGCGCTGAAACCCCCGCACTTTGGAAGCATGAGCGCATAAGCTGTTGACCTCAAGCCTACCACCCCATATATTAAATGTTTAGGAGGAAAGAGAATGATTATTGCTGAGTTGGCCATCTTTCCTACGAGCGAAGGGGTTTCTGTCAGCCGCTATGTTCAGGAAGCACTCCGCGTAATTGAAGCTTCCGGTCTGTATTCTGAAACCGGCGGCATGTCAACAACGATTGAAGCCCCGTCCCTCGACCGACTCTTCGAAGTCATCAAGCAAGCTCACGAGGCCTTGGTAAAAATGGAGGTAAAAAGAATCCATATCGACCTACGAATCGACCACCGTCTTGACCGAGAGGCAACTATCAGTTCTAAACTTAAAGCCATCGGGAAACGTTGAACCGGCTGCAGATTCCAGACTCTTGTTGAGACATTTTCCCGTTGGGCTTAGTTAATCCAGCGGGTTGGCCTCAACGGCAAATTAAACCTCCAACCCCTCTTATCCAGGAGGGCTTCCAAAGCTAACCGGTTCGAACTATTAAGAAAAGCCGCCGTCTCTTACCCGCGGACACTTTTTATGGCGATAAGGTCAAAGGGCCTAATTTAAAAATATGTTCTGGCAAAAAAAATTGTTTACTTTTTCTATTATTCCGATAGAATTAATGTATTATATGAAACCGTTGAGCCAAGAAGCCAGCTCGTTTGGCCCCTGAAAACGATGGGCCTTAGGATGACAATGATAATAATATTGATAACGATATTGATATTGATAATAGAAAGAGGGTTTAGCTTTTTTTAGACCGGCTGTGGGCTTGAATGGTCCCCGGCACGTTAAATAATTTTTTTCTCTAATAAGAGGAGGAGACGATGCTGACTTTGGATGACCTCTGGAGACGCGGCCAGGAATTCTTGGGTGTTCGCTATCCCATCATTGCTGGCGCCATGACTTGGATTTCTGATAGCGCCTTTGTCGCTCAGGCCGCCGAGGCAGGAGGGTTCGGCTGCCTCGCCGCTGGCAACATGACTCCTGAGGCTTTGCAGGCCGAAATTTTTTCGGTTAAACGGCTTACCAGCAAACCCTTTGCCGTTAACCTCATTACTATTGCCCCCAACTATAAACATCACCTTCGCCTGGCCTGTGACCTGGAAGTTCCTTTTATCGTCTTCGCCGGAGGTTACCCGCGGCAAGCAGAAATCAAGGAAGCACGAAAAAGCGGGGCGAAAGTCTTAGCCTTTGCGCCTACCGAAGCCATGGCTCGTCGCCTAATTGAAAGCGGCGTCGATGCTTTAATCTTGGAAGGCAGTGAAGCCGGCGGCCATATTGGTCATGTCTCGTTGATTATCTTGCTCCAACAGGTTCTCTTTCGAGTCAACGAAGTCCCGATTTTTGTGGCTGGCGGCATTGCCACGGGTGAATTGATTCTCCATCTTCTTCTTATGGGCGCAGCCGGCGTTCAGCTCGGTACCTACTTCGCCGTTACCCAGGAATCACGCGCTCATCCCCGCTTCAAAGTAGCCCTGCTCCGAGCTCAAGCTCGAGACGCGGTGGCCACGCCTCAGGTCGGCTCTGAGCTTAAGGTTGTTTCAGTCAGGGCTCTCAGGAATAGGGCAATGGAAGTCTTTACCGACCTTCAAATCGCTTTAATTCAGAAACGAAAAGACCGAAAAATAAGCCATGAAGAAGCCCAGTATCAGGTGGAAAACTTCTGGGTCGGCGCGCTGCGGCGGGCGGTTGAAGAAGGGGACGTGGAATCAGGCTCAGTCATGGCCGGCCAAAGCGTCGGGTTAGTTTCCCAGATCAAGCCTTTCCGCGAAGCTTTAGCCGCGCTGGTTTCGGGCGCGGAAGCAGAACTCAACCGCCTTTACCATAGACTCGGCCTTACTGATTTCTCTACTTCACCAAAAGCAAGAATCTCCAATAGCTCAAAAAAATGATACCGGCGACGGCGCAAAGCTCAACTAAAAGTCAAAGGCCGGTGGGGAGCTGGGCAACTGGAGGTCATTTTCCATGAACAGCCTAAATTTCGTCTGTTTATTCCCTCAATCCTCATGGCTCACTCAAGAACTTTCCTTTCCAGTGTCGCTTCCCCTCGCCAATTGCGCGGGAGGAGTTTTGCGCCGGATTATCTCCCTCAAGAACTTTCCTTTCCAGTGTCGCTTCCCCTGCTTTCCACTTCCCATAACGGGCCGGCACTCGACTCCCGAATCGCCAAACCAGATCACGATTACCCCCTCCGGATGAAGCATAAAATAATGGGATACCTTAAGAACGTCCTTCGCCCAGCTTTAGGCTGGCCTTCATTTAAGGAAAAAAGGCTGAAGCTTCATGAACCTGGTTTTTAGCTTAAGGAAAAGATAGGTGTATAATTAAAAAAGACAATCCAGGAGGATGGAAGGAGGAAACATGAATTTAAGAGAAGCGAATTTTACCGAAAACGCCCTCAAGATTCTTAAAGCTCGTTATTTCCGCCGCGACGAGAACGGGAATCTCCTCGATAAGGAGCCGGCCGACCTTTTCTGGCGTGTGGCCCAGGCAATTGCTTCCGCTGAGAAAACCAAAAAAGACCAAGAGAAATGGGCTAAGGCTTTTTTCGAGGTCATGATGGCCCGTGATTTCATGCCCAACAGTCCAACCCTCACTGGCGCTGGCCGGGACATGTGCCTGAGCGCCTGCTTTGTCCTGCCCATAGAAGACTCCTTAGAGAGCATTTTTGAGACCGTCAAGAATGCCGCGCTGGTTCATAAAGAAGGGGGTGGAACGGGGTTTGATTTCAGCCGTCTCCGGCCTAAAGGAAGTTTTGTCCGGAAGACTCAGGGCATTGCTTCCGGGCCTGTTTCTTTTTTGCGGGTCATCGACGCGGCCACTGAGGCGGTCAAACAGGGAGGCACTCGTCGGGGGGCCAACATGGGTATTCTGCGGGTTGACCATCCCGATATCGAGGAGTTCATTAGGATGAAAATCGACGGCCGCACTGTGAATAACTTCAACCTGTCGGTGGCCGCTACCGACCGCTTTATGGAAGCAGTTAAGGCCAATGGCGTCTATGACCTCTATGACCCTTACAAACAGAAGGTTGTCGGCCAAAAAAAGGCCAAGGAAATTTTTACCTTAATCTGCGAGGCCGCCTGGGCAGTGGGCGACCCGGGTTTGGTGTTTATCGACCGCATTAACGAGCTTAACCCCACTAAGCCTCTGGGTCCTATCCGGGCCACTAATCCCTGCGGCGAGCAACCCCTCCATGATTATGAGTCCTGTAATTTAGGCTCAATCAACTTAGCTCACTTTTTTGACCCCAAAAAGGAGGACCAGTTTGACTACGAGCGCTTCGGCGAGGCCATCTCCGTCGCTGTTCGTTTCCTGGATAACGTCATTGAAATCAACCGCTATCCGCTACCGGCAATTGAAAAAATCACCAAAGAAAATCGGCGCATTGGCTTAGGGGTAATGGGCTGGGCTGACCTGTTGCTTCTGATGAAAATCCGTTATGACTCTCCTCAAGCCTTAAAATTGGCCGATAAGATAACGGGCTTCATGAAGAAACGAGCTGTCCGGGAATCTGCGCGCTTAGCCGAGGAAAGAGGCAATTTCCCCAATATTCACCTTTCGATTTATAAAGGAAAAAAAATGCGGAACGCTACAGTCCTGACTATCGCCCCTACTGGCACTATCTCCCGAATTGCCGGCTGTTCTTCCTCCATCGAGCCTGTTTTCGCCTTTGAGTTTACCTCGCGCATTATCGACGGCGAGTTGAAAGACATTCACCCCATTTATCAAGAATGGAAGGAAGCTCACCCCGAAGAGGCCTTACCTGATTATTTTGTTACCGCCCATGAAATCCCGCCAGAAGGGCATGTCCAGATGCAAGCGGCTTTTCAAAAATGGGTCGATAATTCAGTTTCCAAAACCATCAATTTTCCTAATAAGGCAACTGTAGAAGAGGTGGAAAAGGCTTATCTTTTGGCCTATGACTTGGGGACTAAGGGAATAACCATTTACCGTGACGGCTCCCGAGCCGAGCAGGTGCTTTATAAAGCTCCCCCTGAAACCCGCCTTTATCCCAAGGACAGGCCAAGTTCCCTCCCTTCAGTTACTGATAAGATCAAGACTGGTTTCGGCAACCTTTATGTCACTATTTCTTTCTACAACCAAAAACCCTTTGAGGTCTTTACCAGCATCGGCAAGAGCGGCTATTCCACCATGGCTGATGCGGAGGCTATTGGCCGGCTTATCTCCTTAGCTCTGCGCAGCGGCGTCGACGCCAAAGAAGTCATTAGTCAGCTTAAGGGAATTGGCGGCTCTGAGCCCATCTTTACTGAGGGCGGCTTGGTCCAATCCATCCCCGACGCTATCGCCAAGATTCTGGAAAGGCACTTGGGCCAGGTTCAGAATAATAACCGGGATATTTTCGCTACTTTTTGTCGCGTCTGCGGGGCTACTTTGCCTGACGAAAAATGTCCTACCTGTCCCAACTGCGGCTGGAGTCGCTGCGCCTAAGACCGGGTTATAAGAAAAAATTCTTAAGGCCAAATTGGGAGGGGCTGACCTCAACTCGCCGAGCCGCAAAAAAAGAGAAATAAACCTTTTCCCCGCCCGGAGGGCAAAGTTTTTGAATCTTGAGCTTTTTCCCCTTTAGCGCTGTCACCGCCCTATTTTCTCTGGCGGCGAGGGATAACGGCTCTTCCTTTAACTTGCAGCAGCCGCTTCTGCTCCTTTTTCTCCCCAAAACTTCGAGGAACGTAAACCCTTTCTCCCGTCAAAGGGTCCCGACCCGTGTAATACATGCAAGTCGAGCGGGTCATGGGAGTGGGCGTAAAGACCTGAACACCTTCCAGCGGCTCTGGCCCCTCGCCCCGCAGCTTCTGAATATAGCAGGCGAGCTGGCGGGCCTCCTCGCGGGTTGTTCCAGGATGAGCCACCATGAAATAATACTTAAGATATTGCTTTTTCCCCCGATTCAGACGCTTAAAAAGAGCGCGAAACTCGTCAAGTTTAAAAGTTGGCTTGTTCATCAACCGAAGCACTTTCGCCGACACGTGCTCAGGAGCAATCTTGAGCCAGCCGGAAAGGTGATGATTAACGAGCTCGGCTAAATACTCCGGGCTTTCCATAGCTAAATCAAAGCGGATGCCGCTGCGCACTAAAACTTTTTTTATTCCGGGGAGCTCTCTGGCCTGACGCAACAAATTGATCAGCCGGCGGTGACTCCGGTCCAATCGGGAACAGGAAAGACACTCGCCTTCTAAGCAGGGGTTAGAGCAATCCAGGCCATACATATTAGCTGTTGGCCCGCCCAGGTCGTCCACTATCCCTTTAAATTCGGGATGCCGGCTAAGGAGTTCTATCTCTTTTAAGATTGAGGCTTCGCTTCTGGAAATGATGCGGTCGCCTTGATGCAGGGCCAAGGCGCAGAAAGAACAGCGGCCAATACAGCCGCGGTGCGTCACCACTGAGAATTGAGCTAAACGAAGGTCAGGAAAATCAGGCGGGATAATTCGGCGGAAAGGAAGACTGTAAATCCAATCAAGATGCTCGGGACGATAATCAGGGAAGGGAAATTGGAGGACATAAAGATTACTATGAGCTTGGGCCAAAGGCCGGCGATTGGAGAGCTGGCGCTGCATCTCGATAAAAGCTTCAGGGTCGTCTCTAACTTGCTCAAAAGAAGGCAAAAGGATAAAACCTTCTGGCACTTCCCTGCGGACAACGCAGGTACCGGGAATTCCGGCTAAGTCCTTTCCCTCAGCCAAACGGCGGGCAATTTCTATTATCTGCAGCTCTCCAGGTCCATAAACCAGGATATCAGCCCGAGAATCAAGGAGCAGACTACGCCTGACCCGATTTTCCCAATAATCATAATGGGCCAGACGCCGCAGCGAAGCCTCCACCCCGCCAATGATCAAAGGAGCATCAGGATAGAGATGACGAAGTACGTTGCCATAAACAATTATCGCCCGGTCAGGAATCCCCGAATGGTGCGGCGAAAAGGGGTCACGGGCCCTGACTCTCTTGAGCGGATTGTAATTGCGCAAAAGGCTATCAATCGAGCCTGAAGTGACGCCGAAACCTAAGCGAGGCCGGCCAAGACGCTGAAAAGATTCGGGGTGTCGCCAATCAGGCCGGCCGATTACCCCCACGCGCCAACCCTGGCTCTCCAGAACCCGGGCAATGACGCCTACGCCAGAAAGCGGGTGGTCAGCGTATGGTTCGCCGCTAATCAAGACAAAATCAACCGGCTCTCGAAGGGGGGATGTTAGCCGTCTGGCATCAATTATCAAAGACACATTAATTATATTAGCTAAGAAGCTTACTCCTGGCCAAGCTATTCAAACCATTCCCTAAGCCAAGATGCTTGGCCCCCAAATTTTGGCAGACAAGTCCCCCCCTTTTTCACCCCTATGGGTTATTGCCTTTATTTTTATTTTATAATATAAATTAGTCGTTAGATTCGCCAAAAAATAGGAAATTATTTAAATCTCTAAATCGGTTGAATCAGATAAAAAAGGGAAAGAAACTAAGAGAGCGATGAAAAAGGCAAAAGGAGAGGATGCCGCTCTCCGTCAAGAAAATCCATCCCCAAAAAGGCAATTAAAGGAATTAAAAAGAATCAATTCTCTTTTGTCCACGCTTCAGGACTATGCCCAAAAAACTCATTTTGCCTTGGTTCTATCACCTCGTGGCAAGGTCCGGATAGAATGGGGCGAAGAGGTTCTAAGGCACTATTTCGGGGCGGTTCCGGACAGCTTGCCGCCTTCCCCGCCCCCTTTTCTCTGTCCTGAAAGTTATCGAGAATTCAAGACCTGGTGGAAGAGACTCTTACAAGGCGAAACGGCCTCAGCTGATTTTCGGGTCAAGACTCAGCCGGGAAAAACCTGCTGGATAAGGGCCTTCGGCCATCCCCATTGGGCTCAGTCTGGGAAGAAAGTGAGTCGAATCACCGGTAACTTCCAAGACATTACCAGCCAAAAAGAAACCGAAAGGGCCTTAATCGAAAGCCAGGCCCGGTTCGAGGCTTTGTTTAACGCCGCCCCGGATTTAATTTATTTCAAGGATAAAAAAGGCCGATATTTGCTCATCAACGAGGCTTTTGAACAAGCCTTTGGGCTAAAAAAAGAGACAATTTTGGGCAAGGGCGATGAAGATATCCTTCCCGCTGAGTTAGCGGCTCAATGTCGGCGGAGCGATGAAGAGGCCGTAGCCAAGGGGAAAGCCGTTATAAAAGAAGAAGTTCTCGCCAAGACTAACAGTCAAGAAATAGTCTTTGAAACCATCAAGGCTCCTATTTTCAGCCATGACGGCTCACCCATGGGATTGGTAGGTATAAGTCGGGACATAACTCAGAGGAAGGAGGCGGAGGCAGCACTCCGTTCCTTAGTCAAAGAGAAGGAAACATTGCTCAAGGAAATCCATCATCGAGTTAAAAATAATATGCAGGTCATTTCTTCCCTCCTCAGCCTGCAGGCCCAAAAACTCGAAGACCAGAAGGCCGTTCAGGCTTTAAAGGAATGCCAGGAGCGCATCCATTCAATGGCCTTGGTTCATGATAAACTCTACCAGCAGGAGGCCCTGCATCGCATCGAATTCTCGAGTTATCTCCGCAGTTTGGCCACGCAACTTTTTCATGCTTATCAAGTTGATGCCAGTTTGATTCAGTTGCGAGTCGAGGCTGAGGAAATCTCGCTTAACCTGAACACGGCCATTCCTTGCGGCCTCATCGTCAACGAGCTCGTTACCAACGCCCTTAAACATGCTTTTTCTCCCGGCGAAAAAGGGGAACTCGTGATTAGCTTGCAGCGAGGCCAGAAAGAAGGGTTTGTTTTGGCCGTAAAAGATAATGGCCGTGGGCTCCCGGAGGATTTAAATCTAAAAAAACCTGACACTCTCGGCCTGGAAATCGTCCACATCTTGGTTAATCAGCTCGGCGGCAAGCTCCAGGTAAAGGTTGACGGCGGGACAGAATTCCGAATTACCTTCGGAGAACAGTCTCCTTCCCTATCCAAGGAATAATTATGGAAAAACCACGCATTTTGGTCGTCGAAGACGAAGGCCTTGTCGCCCGCGATTTGGAATCAATGGTCCGGAATCTCGGCTACCGAGTAGTTGGCGTCTGTTCGACTGGGGAGGAGGCGATTCGCCTTATCAGCAGCCGGCGACCAGATTTGATAATTATGGATATTGTGCTTCAGGGGAAGATGGATGGAATTAAAGCCGCCGACGAGATTCGCCGCCTTTTCCATCTGCCGGTTGTCTTCCTGACAGCTCACACCGACGAAGCCACCTTCCAACGGGCTAAAGTGACCAACCCGCTGGCTTTTATCCATAAACCCATCGAACAAAAGGAACTCCTGACGGTAATCGAAATGGCCCTCTACAAGCATCGGATGGAAATGATGTTGCGCGAGAAAGAAGAATGGTTGGCCACTATCCTGGAGGGAATCGTTGACGGCGTAATTGCCACTGATGTCCACGGAGTTATCACCTTTATGAATCCGGTAGCCTCGCTCCTCACTGGTTGGAAGGCAAACGCCGTGGTTAGCAAGAGAATTGAGGATATCCTCCAGCTTTTTGACGGCGACAAAGAAACGCCTGTGGTCTTCTCGCCGCAAGAAATCATTGAAAAGGAAGGTTTCCCGGAAACCGTCCCTAATCTTTATATCATTAATCCCCATGGTAAGACGCCGATTGAAATTAAGGCTTCGGTCATCAAAGATGAAAACGGCGTGCCCGCCGGTTTAGTCATTCTCCTGCGCGATATAACGGAACGGCGAAACCACGAGCAGGAGCTCCGACGTTTGGCTATCCATGACACTTTAACTCAGCTGCCCAACCGCCTCCTCTTTTTCGACCGCCTCCATTTAGCCCTCTCTCACGCCCGGCGACATGGACATAGTTTGGCTATTCTGATGCTTGACCTTGACAATTTTAAGAAAGTCAACGACACTTACGGCCATTTTGTCGGCGACCAGCTTTTAAAAGAAGCTGGCCAGAGGTTAGTGGCCGCTATTCGCTCGACTGATACCGTGGCTCGCTTTGGCGGGGATGAATTTGTCTTGCTCCTGCCAGAGATTCAAAGCGAAGCCGCTGCGGCCCAGATTGCCCAGAGGATTTTAGAGGTGATTCGGAGCCCCTTTGAAATAAATCAAATTCCCCTTTTGATCACCGTAAGCATCGGCCTTGCCCTCTTCCCAGAAGACGGTCAGGACCCAGAATCACTAATAACCAACGCTGATTTAGCCCTTTATGCGGCCAAAGACCGTGGTCGCAACCGGCTTTGCTTCCATTCTGAGCTAAAACCAGCTACCTGAACGGCTGGAGCCATTGCGGTCAACGCAAAGCCATTCCCCTCTTTAACCTAAGGGAAAAATTAAAGACACGAAGGAATCTCTGGCGAACTTTTTCTATGCTTCTTAACAGTTTTCCTTGGGGCTTCATAGAAAGTGGCTAAGGGCTCAGCGAAAAAGTGATGTCGTCTCCCGCTGGGTTAAAACATAAAGAGAAAATATCCCCAAGGCTGTCCCTAAGGGAAAGCGAAACAAAGCGAACACCGAGAGGATTATCCCCAGGATTCGCGCCCACTCCTGACGTCGGAGGAGGCCAAGTCCCGTTATAATCTGGGGGAGAGAAAAAATGGCGGCCAAAACCCAGGACCCCCAGGCAAAAAATCTTAAGATAAGACGAGGAGTATGGGCTAAATCAGGCAAAAAAGAAACCCCCAAGAAAATAAAAAACATCAGGAAAAAAAATATCAGTCCCAGCACTCCGGCCAAAACCCAGAGTCCACCAATAAGGTCAACTAACTTTGTTCTCTCCATTATTTAGACCTCACTCTTGATAACAAACGGCTGGGCCACCATCACTGACCATCAGCCTATGGCTGCCGCCGAGGCGGACGGTTTCATCATCCGGGGCGACACCCAAAAGAGAATCAGCTATAAGGGCTCGGGCCTTTTCAGTCATCTCCTATGGCTTTAAAAATAGCGGTTAATTGCTGCTCCATGTCCTGAAAATGGGTCCCCTGCCAGAAAACCCGACCACATTGAGGACAAAGAGCAAAGCGCTTGCCTTTTTCATAAACAAAGGAAGAAACAAGATAGCGAGCGTTGGGTCGCGCCAGGCGTTTCAGCCGCACATTGCAATGAAGACAGCGACTAAACGGCTTAACCTTTTCCCAGAGAGAGAAAGCCTGAAGGACCTGACGAACCTGGTCGCGCCAGGCCTCACTTTCAATCAGAAGAGAGCGTCGCTCATCAAGTTTTTTTAATAATGAATGGTCCCGGGTCAGTAAGATGCGGCGTTGCCGGCGAGCGACTTCGACCAGAAGCTCGTCTTCAGCCCGAGAAAAATAAACCGTATCAAAGCCGAGAATCTTGAGCCATTTAGCTAACTTGCCCAGCATACAATCAACCACAAATCGCACGCCCGCCTCAACAAAAGAATGGTGGACGGTAGGGGATTCGAACCCCCGACCTCAGCGTTGCGAACGCCGCGCTCTCCCAGCTGAGCTAACCGCCCACCAGTTTCCTAATTGACCTCAACTCAATTTATCTTAAATCAGGAAAATATAATTAAATTTAGCATTTTCTCGTCTTTTTTTCTACCTCTAAGACCCTCGATTCTGACTAAGACCTGTCGCTTCGCCTCTAAGAGACGCGAATATTTTGTTATTTATTTTATTATCTATTGGCTTTTTTATCCTAACCTCCAGCAATTCCCTTGAAGAGAGCGAGAGCCCAAGAATCTTATAGAAGCGGAAAAGGAACAAGGAAACAAAGGAAGGAAACAACGCAGGCAGGCAGGCAGGTAGGTAGGTAGGTAGGTAGGTAGGTTGATTGGTTGGTTGGTTGGTTGGTTGGTTGGTTAGGAGGAAGGGAGGGAGAAAGAGAAAGACAAAGAAAGGGAAAAGGAAGGAAGGAAGGAAGGAAGGAAGGAAGGAAGAAGGGAAGAAAGAAGGAAACAAAGAAAGAAGGGAAGAAATGAAGAAAGGAAGAAAGAAAGAAAGAAAGAAAGAAGATAAAAGGGGGTTAAATCGATTTCCGCCCGGTGAGGCCAGGAAATACAGGGAGCCCCCCTAAAGCATCCGACATAATCTTTTCTCTCTACCTCCTTCACCGACCAGTGAGGCGAGGAAGTAAAAGGGTGCCATCCAAAGACACCAAGGTTAAATTTTGCTCAAATCATTTGGTGAGAAATTAGAAGGCAAAAGGTTTAATCATTGCCTTAGACTCTATCAAATGGTTAGCCCCGAATCTCTGACTACCGGGAGAAGCAATCGGCTTCTCACTTGATTTGCTCGCTTCTCCCTAATATATTAAATAAAAATATGAGTGGGACGATGAAAGCGAAAAAAATAGCTATTATTGCCTTACCAAGGTTCTGGTTGCTTCTCCTTTCAACCGCTATGATTTTTTTAGCCGGGTGGATTTCTTCCGCTCAGCCCAAGGTACTGCAGACAAAATTGTTTCTTTCCCGCCAAGCTGTCCATGCAGGAGAGAATATCGCCTTAGCTCTGAAGCTCGAGATTGCCCCTAACTGGCACATCAATGCGCCCGGCCTAACCGATGAGTTCCTTATTCCTTGCTCCTTAGAAGTCAGCGACACAGCCAATTACCATGTCCTGGAATACTATTATCCGCCTCCAGAGAAAGGGAAATTTCCCTTTTCTGAACAAGAATTGACTTTCTTTGCTGGAGAGACCATCCTGGGCGCCTTGCTTGAAATTCCGGCCACTGTCTCCCCGGGCAAAATAAAAATCCAGGCCTCATTTACCTATCAAGCCTGTGACGACCGCTCCTGTCTTCCCCCTGAAACCAGACCGCTGGAAGCGGAAATAGAAGTCGTTCCTCCTGACCAGCCTACTGAAGAATTGAACCCAGAGATTTTTTCCCAATTGAAATTTAGCCGCGCTAAAAAATAGAGTAAAAATTTTAATGGCCGAAGAAGAAAAAGAGCGCCGCCGTCTCTGGCGTTCTCTGCCCGCAGTTGATTCCCTTCTTCAAGAAAATAAAGCCAAGGAGCTTGTTTCTATTTATGGCCAGGAAATGGTTGTAGTTGCCATTCGTCAAGTCCTCCAGGCGCTCCGAGACCAGATAAAAAATAATCCAAGGCCGCTTTCTGAGGAGGAGCTAAGCCTTAGCGGCCTTTTGGACCAGGTTGAACTTAGCCTAATTCGGCAATTCACCCCTTCGCTGCGTCGGGCCATAAATGCCACTGGGGTAATCATCCATACCGGCCTGGGCCGAGCCCTTTTCAGCCCTGAAGCCATTGACGCCTTAAACAATATTCTCTCTGGCCCCTGCACCCTCGCTGTGGACCTGGAGACAGGCCGCCGCGGGGACCGCGACCTTCATTTGACCCGCCTTCTTACCCAGCTAACCGGGGCCGAAGCCGCCACCATCGTGAACAATAACGCGGCGGCTACACTCCTCATCCTCAACACCTTAGCCCAGGGCCGGGAAGTCATCGTCTCTCGCGGGCAGCTCGTCGAAATCGGCGGCTCTTTTCGACTCCCTGAGGTGATGGCCATGAGCGGCGCCATCCTCCGCGAAGTAGGGACAACCAATAAAACCCATCTCTACGATTATGAAAGAGCTATTAACGAATCCACCGCGGCCATCCTCCGCGTCCATCACAGTAACTATAAAATAGTCGGGTTTGTTTCTGAGCCCAGCCTTCAAGAACTGGTGGCGCTTGGTCAGAAATACCACTTGCCAGTAATTGACGATTTGGGAAGCGGCGCTTTGGTTGACCTCAGGGCCTATGGCTTAGAACCGGAACCAATGGTCCAGGAAAGTATAGCCCTTGGCGCCAGTTTGGTTTGTTTCTCGGGCGACAAACTTCTTGGCGGTCCTCAAGCAGGAATTATTGTGGGACAAGAGGAATTGGTCAATCGCTTGAAAAAAAATCCTCTTAAACGCGCTCTGCGAGTGGACAAAATGACCATTGCGGCTATGGAGGCTACTTTGCGCCTTTTTCTTCAACCTGACAAGTTGAACCAGAAGCATCCGGTTTATCGACTGCTTTCATTCCCCGCCGAAGAAATTGAGCGCCGCACCCGTCGTTTTTTAAGACGCCTGCAACCAGCCCTTCCTCCTGGTTGGCACCTGGAAATAATCGAGGGTGGCTCGGAGGTTGGCAGTGGCTCGGTGCCAGCCCAAACCTTGCCGACTCGACTCCTGGCTATCCACTCGCCATCAGTCTCAGCTGAAGAGTTAGCCAAGCAATTGCGTTTAGCCTCGCCGCCGGTTATTTCTCGGATTCATCACGAGGCCGTTTGTCTCGATTTCAGGACTATTCTGCCTGAAGAAGAGAAATTGCTCGCCAAAGCCCTCATCTCTGCCTTGACTTCTCTACATAAAGAAAAGACCGATGATTGACTTAGAAAAGCGGCGCCGAGTCATGAGTCGTTCTCTCCAGCTCGGCCATTGCATCTGCAACCCGAAACAACCCTGCCCCTGCGAAATATTTAAACAAAAAGATGTCTGCCTTTGTGCGGGCGAGAAATTGCCCGAGGCGGAAGAAGAAATAAGGTTAACCCAGCTGGTGGAAAATACGGGTTGTGCCTCGAAAATCAATCAAGATGATTTACAGCAGGTTCTCTCGGGATTACCGGAGGTTAATGACCCCCGAGTCCTGGTAGGAGCCAGGGCGGCCGACGACGCCGGTATTTTTTCCCTTGAGCCGGAAAAAGCCTTAGTCCAGACTGTGGATGTTTTCACCCCGAACGTCGATGACCCCTATACTTTTGGCCAGATTGCAGCCGCCAATTCAGTCAGCGACATCTATGCGATGGGGGGGCAGCCCTTAACTGCCCTGTCGATAGTCTCCTTTCCTTCTGACCGCCTGCCCCTAAAAATAATGCAGGCTATGCTAAAAGGAGGAATGGATAAGCTCGCTGAAGCCGGAACCGTCGTTTTGGGAGGCCATAGTATCAAAGACGAGACCATAAAATTCGGGTTTGCGGTGACCGGAATAATTGACCCCAAACGAATCATAACTAACAACGCCGCTAAGCCCGGCGATGTCCTTATCTTGACAAAGCCCTTAGGGACAGGAGTCCTGAGCTTCGCCCATCAGTTAGGCCGAGCCCCGGAAGAAGGGTTACAAGCGGCCATCGAGGCCATGACCCAACTGAATCGGGCGGCGGCCGAAGTGATGACGATTTCCAACCTAAAAGCGGCTACGGATATCACTGGGTTCGGACTCCTTGGCCACTTGAGCGAGATAGTCAAGCAGAGTCGAGTTACCGCCCTGATAGAGGCCGACCTTGTTCCCTCCTTTCCGGGCGTCATTGATTGTCTGCGTCAGGGAATTATTTCTGGAGCCGCCGAAAGGAACCGCGAATATGCTGCTGCCTTCATAGAAAAAGAAAATGATTTGCCCGAAGAGCTCCTCTACCTCCTCTGCGACCCCCAGACTTCGGGAGGCCTATTGATGGCGGTGCCCATGGAAAAAGTCAGCCAGGTTCTGACGGCCCTGGAGGAGAGAAGCGTAAAAGGAGTGATAATCGGCAAGATATTGTCGCCTTCCGAGGGAAGGATTATTGTCCGCATCTCAAAACAAAAAATTATTTCTGCGACGGAGGCCGCAATGACCCAAACCAAAGCAAAACCAAGTCGTCTCAGCTCGGCCTGCTGCCCGTCTGGTCCTCCCGCTGACTTGATTGAAAAAACTGCCGAAGAAAAAGAAGAAGGAGCAAAAAAGAAAGAAGAGACGACGAAAATCGGCTCAAAGGCGACAGATAAGGCCGGAAAAGAAGAAACTCAGGCAGAGCTGCTTTCAGCTATTTTAGACTTAGAAAAAACCGCCTCGGCTGAAAAATTTATTTCCTTTATCGAGGAAGTGGCCACTGCCGGCGTCCTGAGCCTAAGGGAAAAAGAACTGGTCTCCTTGGCCCTGGCCGTTCAGGCCCGCTGCGAGCCCTGCCTCACAGCTCACCTTAATAAAGCTCTTGCGGCCGGGCTGACACCCAAGGAGATAAAAGAGGCGCTCTGGTTAGGGGTCGTTTTTGGCGGCTCGCCAGCGCTCATGTTCATCGAAGCTCTAAAGGAAAAACTCGGCCTTTAACAGGATTCAGAGCCATTTTTTTAATGACAATTTCCAAAAATGGCGGTTAAAGAGCACGTCATCATCAGCACGGCCGGCCATATCGACCACGGAAAAACGGCCCTGATTAAAGCCCTTACCGGAATTGATGCCGATACCCTTCCTGAAGAAAAAAAGAGAGGCATGACCATTGACCTTGGTTTTGTTTTTATGCCCGACCCTGAGGCTGGCAAGCAGATTGTTTTTATCGACGTTCCTGGCCATGAAAAATTTATTAAGACAATGGTGGCGGGCGCGGCCAATGTCGAGGCGGCTCTTTTAGTGATTGCGGCCGACGAGGGGGTTAACGTCCAGACTAAGGAACACTTTGATATCCTGCGGCTCCTAAGAATCCCGACAGGTCTTATTGCTTTAACTAAAATAGACCTGGTGACGCCCGAAATAAAAGAGAAGCGCCTGATAGAGATAAAGGCGCTGGTTCAAGGGTCCTTTTTGGAGGGGACACCGGTAATTCCAGTTTCAGCCCGCAGCGGCGAAGGAATTGAGGCTCTGAAACAAGCTCTCCGCGAGCTGGCGCAAAAAGTAAAACCTCGCTTTGATACCGGCGTCTTTCGTCTACCCATCGACAGAGTCTTTAGCCTTCCCGGATTGGGAACGATTGTCGCCGGCACTCTTCTTTCCGGCGAAGTTAAAGTTGGCGACCGAGTAAAAGTGTACCCAGAAGAGCTCGAAGCCAGAGTGCGGGCTATCCACGTTCAGCACGTCCCACAGGAAAAATCAAGGGTTGGCTTAAGGACTGCTCTTAATATCCCGGATTTAAAAAAAGAACAACTGCGTCGCGGTCAGGTAATCGCTCACCCTGGAAACCTCAACCCCACCGTTTGTCTCGATGCTTGGCTTGAGCTCTTGCCCGGCGCTCAGGAGCTTAAAAACCGCGAAAGAGTCCATCTTCATCTGGGAACAGATGAAATTTGCGGCCGGGTTTCGCTCCTTGACCGGGGAATATTAAAACCTGGGGAAAGCGGCCCAGTTCAGCTCTTCCTGGAAACACCAGCCGCCGCCCTTTCCGGCGACCGCTTTGTCCTCCGCACCTTTTCTCCCTGTTACACCATAGGCGGAGGCCAAGTGCTTGATGTGGCGCCGCCCAAACACCGCCGGTTCGAAAAGACGGTTTTGGTGGGGATAGAGAAGCTGATGGCCAGCGAGCCGGAGATGGTGGAGGAAATAATCCGGCGCTCAGGTTCAAGGCCAGTTTCGGTAGACGAGGTGGCCCAGCGACTTGGCTGGCTTCGGGAAAAGGTTCGTCCTATCTTGGCGTCTTTGGTAAATCAAGGAACTATTGTAGCTATCACTGAAGAAAAAGACCTGCTCTATACGCACCAGGAAAATTTAATTTCCCTTCAGTCTCGCTTGAAAACTTTGCTCGATAAATTCTTTCAAACTCACCCCCATCTTCCCTTTATGCCCTTAGTGGAGCTACGGTCGCAATTTCTTCAGTTCAGCTCGGCAGGAGTTCTGGCTTTCTTGATTAAAAAAATGACGGCCGAAAAGATTATAACGGTCGAAGAAAACAAAGTAAGCCTCCTTGGCCGCACTATCCAGCTGACCAAAAGAGAAGCTGAGCTCCTCAAACAAATAGAGCAAGCCTATCTTCGCGCCCAGTTCACCCCTCCTCTCGAGGCGGAAGTGCAAAAACAGTTAAGGGCTGAGCCAGGCTTGTTTAAAAAAGCCGTTCAACATCTCTACCGGGAAGGCATTCTCGTACGCCTTAACCAGAAGGTAACCTTTCACCGCGAAACCTGGCAAAACGCCGAGCAGTTTGTCCGCGATTATCTTCGCGCCAGGGACAAGATCACGATTGCCGAGCTCAGAGACTGCCTCCAGTTAACAAGAAAATTTGCTTGTGCTATCTTAGAGTACATGGACCGAAGAGGCATTACCAAACGCGTTGGGGATGAACACGTGCTAAAATAAGCTGCGGGAGGGTAGAGGTCCCGGTGGGTCTCCTGGACTTCAAATCCAGTGCGGGGTCTTGAAAAAGCCCTGGGTGGGTTCAACTCCCACACTCTCCCGCCAGCCTTAAATCATGCACAACAGATGACGCTTTACCTATTTACCTAATTTTTATTTTTCATCTTTTTCTTTCCCTGTCTCGGCCAAAATAGATGACGCCTGCAAAAATAGGTCCAAAACAGGGGACACCTCATATTATTACTTAATTTTTGATTCCTTAATTTTATTTTCATCTTTTTCCCTTCCCCGATTTTCAAAGATAGCTGACTTCTTACGCTGGCACCCAAGCTGATTCGCAATTTATAAGATGAAATTTATTACGTGATAACCTCGGGCACCCCATGTCAAGTTATTTATTGGGTGGCAGCTTACCTATTTACCTAATTTTTTACATTTTATGATTAAAGAAATTTCTTCCTTATCATTCCCTTCCCCTCCTTAGAAGAAGGCGGCAGTTAAGGTTTAAAGGGGCTCGAACAAATAAAATGTCTCGACTTCCGAAGTAAGATAAATGTTAGATAAATGAAATAATAAATAAAGCAATAGATAAGAAAAGCTTAGGGTTATAAAAGCCCCAGTCTAAGCCTCCGGCTGGTTCTCGATGGCAGAAAGGGGGGCTGGCTGGAGATGCCGGCGGAGAAAAGAATAGCTAAGCGCTCCGTACTGGCAAACATCGAGACAGCGAAGACAGCGGATACAATCTGGGCTATTGGGGTCAGAAGAGGGGTCAATTTCCACCGGACATATCCGCTGGCAGGCCGAACACCGAGTGCAGCGCTCATCATCCACCGTCATCTGGAAAAGGCTGGCCCGGTTAAACAAACCCCACAGGCCGCCCAAAGGACATGTTGTCCGGCAAAAGGCCCGGTTGATAAAAAGCATCAAGATAAGAAAAAGAAGGAGGATAGCCAGCTTCCAGCTAAACATAAACCCGAGTTGGGCCCGAATATTAGGATTGAGAAGAACCAGTGGCAGACCAGCCTCGAAAGTTCCAGCCGGGCAAATCCACTTGCAAAACCAGGTCTGCCCCAGGCCAAATTCGTCAACAATAAGAAGCGGCAGCAAGACGACAAATATAAGCAAGACCAGGTAACGAAAATAAGTGAGAAAACGCGGCAACTTAAACCTTCGCCAGCCTTTCCGATGCATTAGCTCTTGAAAAAGGCCAAAGGGACAAAGCCAGCCACAAGGCAATCTTCCGCCGATACTCCCGACAACCGTCAAAAATCCCAGGACATAAAGCCCAAACTGCTTTTGGCCGGCCTCTAAACGAAGCCGGATTGAGCCTAAACCCGATTGCAGAGCACCTATCGGGCAAGCCCCGATAGCTGAAGGACAGGAATAACAATTGAGAGCTGGAAGACAAACTCCTTTTATGCCTCCCTGGAATATACCGGCGCGAAGAAATGCCGGCCAATAGGCGTTAAAGCCAAGCGCGGCAGCAATCTGGAAGAGACGACGTTTTTTCTCCCGTTTCATTGCCGCCACCCGGGCTCTGGCCTCAACCGATGCCGATACAATCGAGGCAAATAGTGACCGCCTTTTCCAGCACACTGGCGTATTCGCCAGCGACTAATCCTATCCCCAAAAGCAAAATTCCCAGGCCTAATAAACCGTAGGCAATCAGTTTCTTTTTTCTTTTCGACCTCATCTTTGTCCTCTCTTCTTAAAAGGGAGAGATGGGCTGTCGCTCCTTACCCTCTCTTTTTCTATTTTGACGTGGTCCTTTTTACTTATCTGCCTTAAGCAACGAAGCTACCGCCTCCTCAATTTCCTTTACGTGACTTTCTTTAAACCCCACATGAGCGTGAACGATTTTGCCCTGTCGGTCAAAAATATACACCACCGGTATTTCCTGCACTTTAAAGGCTGAAGCCATCTCTTGAGGCGAACGAATAAACTCTGGAGGCGCGTCCCCAACGGGAGTCGAAAGTTGAGGATAGGTCAACTTTATTTTTTGTAAAAATGGCCGGACGATGGCCTCGCCCTGACGGTCCAGGGCAATCCCGAAGAACTCTACCTTCTCTTCGCCGCCTTCTCCAGAACGAAACTGGCGATAGAGGCGGTCAAGATGGGGCATGGCGGCGCGGCAAGGGATACACCACGTCGCCCAGAAATCAAGGAGCAGAGCTTCCGGGCGGATGACGGAAATTAATTTGCCCGTCTGGTCATTCCTTTTGACCGTCAGCCGCCCTTCCTCCACCATCACTGTTACCACTGTTTTATCCACAGTCTGGAGCGAGAAAGGCCGAAGCGACTCCCCGACCTTAAGAATAGCCGCCTCTAAAGTTAAACTAAAGCTTAGTATTATTCCGATAATTCCGATGGATAAAATAAAATATTTAATTTTCATCCTAAATATCATGCGCAGGTTAAGGCCAAATGTCAACCTTGAAAAAACTCATCCTGAAAAGGCTGAAATCCCCGACATAAAGAGCCAGCCTGTCTTGCCTGATTCTAAAGAGATAAAGGATAAGCAAAGTTATCTAAATTATCCCCATTTTTCTCAAACCGACTTTTAATTTTTGCGGGATAGAGAAAAAATAAACGCCTCTTTCGCCAAAAGTGTGGTAGCTTATTAGACCCAGCGTGGCTGTCTTTCCTTTAAAGACAAGGAAATTTGGAATTTTAACGGGGCCACAAATGCATTTTAAGTTAAAAACACGATTTATTCTCAGCCCACTTTTAAAGAGGCTAATATAAGGCTTTATAAAGCCCGGCCTTTTTCCAGACAGAAGATTTCTTGGCGTCGAAAAACGCCACATATACAAATATTATGATCAATAAGCCCTGGAAGCACCACCCTTTTAAGGGCGAGCCAAAATAAGCTTGACAAATTAAGCTTTAATCCTTAGGCTAAAAAGCAGGGAGGTGCGGAGATGAGAAAAGGTTTGACCGCAGCCTTAGCCCTCCTTATTGCTTCTTCGGCCTCGGCCCAAGTTTTTTTCCAGGGCACTCTCAAAGAAGCCTTAGCGAAGGCCAAGACGGAAAAAAAGCTTGTCCTTATCGATTTTTATAGCAGTGGCTGAGGGTCCTGCGTACTGCTGGGTCAGCAGTTCTTCGAAAATAAAAAGTTTGAAGAGTTCTTAAAGTCTAATTTTATTGTTTTTCGGGCAGTTTTAGGTGAAGCAACAGGAGATGCGATTTTTGACCAGTTTAACGTAAGAGCCACCCCTACCGTCCTAATTATTACTCCGGCTGGTGAAGAAATCGACTGGCACGTTGGTTACGGACCGCCGCCTGAAAAATATCAGGAAAGACTCGAGAAAACGGTTAAGGGAATTGATACTTTCCAAGCTCTTTCCCGCCTTTATGCTCAGGACCCGAAGAATGTCGAAATCGTGTTTAAACTGGCTCAGAAATACGATAGCCGTTATACCCCAGAAGCCCAGCAAAAAGCTGTCAAGCTCTTTCAAGAGGTCTTAAGTCTCGACCCAAAGGGAGAAAAGGGAACTACTGATTATGGCGAAGATAAAGTAACCTACACCGAATATGCTGAATACTCCTTAGCCGAGGCTGCTATGTTTGGCCGCGGCGGCCTGCCTGAATCCCGCGACCCAGGCCCGATGAAAGCTTTTATCCAGAAATACCCTCAGAGTAAGATGCTGCGAGGAGCCTACTCCTCCCTGAGCTCTTACTATCAATTTTCCGGCTCAAAAGAAGAGGCGCAGGCCTTTTTTGAAGAATATGTGGCTAAATATCCTGACGACGCCCTGGTGCTTAATTCATATATCACCCGGATAATTCGGGACAAGGAACCACTCGACCGCGGCCTGGAACTGGCAAAGAAGGTGAATGAACTCACCAAGTATAATCCCTTGCCTCGTTTCCGCCGCTCCGAAGCTCAACTTTATGCGCTTAAAGGCGATTGGGAAAAGGCCGACGAAATCTACGGCCAGCGCTTCATGGAATCCAGAAAGAATAACCTGGCCTTTGACCTTATCGATTATGCCCGTTTTTGGGTCGAACAGAATAGGAACTTGGAAAGCGCCGAAGCCATGACCGATTTAGCGCTTCGCTTAGACCCCGAAACCTCATACATCCGGTATTCAGCCGCCGGCATCCTTGTTCGTCTTAAGAAAGAAGATAAGGCCCTGGCCGTATTTGGTCCGGATTACATTAAGGCCAAACTCAATGACTCTTCAGCCTTAGCGACTTATGCTTCTTTCTGGGCAGGACAGGATAAAAACCTGGAAAGCGCCCTGGAGGCGGCTCAGAAACTTGTCGACCTCTCGCCTCTGGCCTCCAGAAGCTGGATGATCTTAGGCAGTGTTTACAGGAGCTTAAAGAATTTTCCTGAGGCTTTAAAAGCCTTCGAGAAGGCGCTGCAGTTAGCCAAACAGGATTGGGAAAAACAGAACCTGCAAAAACTAATCGAGTCGCTGCAGAAGCAAATTAAAGAGCCAGCTAAATAAAATTAGGCGGAAGCCGCAGCGTAATCCTTTTCCTTTTGGTGGACTTCCTTTTTTCGGTTTATGTTTAGACAGCGCCGGAACCAAGAGGCTCATTTAAAAGACGAATAAAAAGGTTGAACCTTCTCAGGTCTCTTCCGCCATACTGGGCTTAGCCTGGAGACCAATCTCAACAAAAGGGAAGCGAACCACCTCATCGAATGATAAACAAGAAACTTTTTGCTCACATCATCATAGAAGAAATTTAAATAATGATAAAAATTCGCTTATTGCCAAAATCGTTCGCCTGGAGGAAAGCGGGCGGCAATGACCTCCTCTAAATTTCCTTTCGCCTAATTTGACCATTTAACCATTCGCCCATTTGACCCGCAGCAATAAGCCATCATAACCTCTTCCTTTAAGAGAGAAACAAATCAAAAAGAAGACCTAAATTAAGATGGCTTAAAGAGAGAGCAAGGCATTTTTGGCCGGATAGTAAGGAGATTTTTTCGGCCGGAGGCGCGGTTAGAGTCGAAGTTATGGGGTTAATAAAAAATCAGGTCAACCGCCGCCAATTGGGCGCTAAAAACTCAGCGCTGGTAAAGGACTTTGCCACCAACAATCGTCATTACTACCTGGGTTTTGGGAATCTCATTTTCGGGAACTGTCATTATATCCTGCGAAAGAACCGTGATATCAGCTAATTTGCCGACAGTCAGCGACCCGAGGATATTTTCCTCAAACGAAGCGTAAGCGCCGTTTAGCGTATAAGAGCGCAGAGCTTCTTCCCGGCTCATCCGCTGTTCTGGATAGAACAAGCGACCATCAGCCAGCTGCCGCGTGACCGAAGCATAGAAACAAGCTATCGGGTCAACATCTTCAACTGGCGTATCGGTCCCGTTACAGATGACGGCTCCTGATTTCATTAATTTTTGCCAAACATAGGCCCCTTCCTCAGCTCGCTTTTCACCCAATCGCTTCCAAACCCAAGGGCCGTCGGAAGTGCAGTGAATTCCCTGCATCGAAGCGATTACCCCGAGTCGACCGAAACGGGGGATATCGTCAGGATGAAGATGCTGAGCATGCTCGATTCGCCAGCGTAAATCCTTTTTTTCTGGATGGGCGGTAAAAGCCTCTTCATAGACATTTAAGACTTCTCGATTGCCCCGGTCGCCGATGGCATGGACGCAGAGCTGAAAGTCGTTCTCGATGGCCAAACGAGCCGTCTCTTTTAGCGCCTCCACCGGATAGGTATTCAAGCCAACGCTCGTCGGCAGGTCTGAATAGGGCTCAAGCAGCCAGGCACCATGGGCGCCCAGAGCGCCGTCAAAAACCCTTTTAATTGACCTGACCGTAAGATGGTTATCGGCATAACCAAGCAAGCGATATTCCGACAATTTCTCTTTTAGGGTTTCATTCCCCTCATTGATCATGGCATACAGCCGCACGGGGAGCCTTCCCTCGTCGGCCAGTTTTTTATAAAGCTCAATGGTCCGGATGGGCACTCCGGCGTCATGGAAGCTGGTCACTCCCTTTGCCAGGCACTCTTGAGAAGCCATGGAAATTGCCCTGATTTCTCGGGCTTCTCTTTCTTCCGCCGAAAGGGTCGCTTCGGAAGCTCCCCGGGCTCGGCGCACTAACCCCTGGGCCGTTTCGATAAACGCGCCGATAGGGTTGCCCCGCTCATCCCGGACAATCTGGCCGCCAGCCGGGTCTTTGGTCGCTCGGGTTATACCCGCTAACTCCATGGCCTTAGCATTAGCCAAAGAGGAGTGGCCACTGGCATGGGTTAAAACCACTGGATTATTCGGGGAAACGCGGCTTAGCTCGTAATGAAAGGGGAGACCGGCGATATTGGGCTCCGGGCTTTTTTGCCATTTCTCTTGATGCCAGCCGCGGCCCAGAATCCATTCACCTGGTTTGGCATTCTTCACCGCCTCAGCCACCATGGCCACAATCTCTTCCCAGCTTTTAGCCTTGGTTAAATCCAGCACCATCTTGGCTTCGCCTAAGCTCGTAAAATGGCCATGGCTATCGATAAACCCAGGAATGGCTAATTTACCCGCCAGGTCAATTACCTCGGTCCGGTCGCCGAGGTATTTCTGGATTTCTTTATTCTTGCCGACGGCGACAATTTTATCCCCGCGCACCGCCAGGGCTTCAGCTTGGGGTAAAGAGGCATCAACGGTAACGATTTTCCCGTTCATCAGAACCAAGTCGGCGGGTTCCACCTTTTTTTGACAGCTCCAATTGAGCAAGCCTATAGAAACCGCCAAAAGAAAGGTGAAGACAATAATTAACCATGACTTCGCCCTGCCATATCTTTTTTTCCTCAAGGCCTCCCTCCTTATTTTATTAGCCTATTTGGTTCTCTTCGGTTTTAGATAGGCTGGTTTAAGGGATAAGTCCGGGATGGCGGACGCGACGAACGAAGGTTTAGCCTTCCTGAGACGACCTTCGAGGGAACCTCTTGGCGCCGAGGATGTCTGAGCCTGAACTGAGGCCACGGAGAGGCCAAGAAGGGGCAAAGGACAACAACCCTCCATCTATGAACTTGGAGGGGAGTTCCGCAAGCGCCGACAAGGCCGAAGAGGGACCGGCGTCTAAAACCTGAGCGAGAGCGAAGCCATCTCGGCCGTGTCATTGCCTAACCTACGCAATACCCAAGAGAACCTCTTAGTTTTATTAACTTATTTTTCGAGCCTTTTCTATCGCGCCTTTCGACTTTATTCAGCTGACTCGTTTTATACCTGCTTTTAAGCCAAGTTGCAAGTCTCGAACGGAAAAAAGGTGCATTCAATTATCTTATTTTTGCCAACAAGAAAGTAGGAAGAAAAAATTTATAAAAAGGAATTAGCGCTCGCGACGATGCCCTCCTTTCCTTTAAGATGGCCTCAAAGAGCCGCTGCGCCATTAAAACGAAATTTTTCTCCAACAAGAATTAATCCGTAGCCTGAATCTGGAGAATAATATGGACTTGACCACGCCCCCAAATTTGCTTTTTAAGGGAAGGATAATTGCTGCCAAGAAACTGCTAAGGAGAGCTTTCCTTTATCGGCCAACTGACCGCAGCAGACGGGCGGGGAGAGTAATTAAAGCCTTAAAAAGCTCGAGGACAGCAGTCACAGTAATCCCGAGTAACCTAAAAGGAAGTAGAATAAGCCAGATTATGGGATAAAGGATAAGAGCTAAAAGGGCTAAAGGCCAGCAAAGGACAAAAAGAATAAGCCAGAGCAAAAATTTTATCATCAAGCCTTTCCTCATTCTTTATATTATATAAATACGAAAAAAACCAGCTAAAAGATGCTCCAAGCCAAAAAAAGCAAGCTTATCCTCTAAGCTGTCGAAAAAATAGAATCATCAAATCGTCCCCAACCATAACCTGGCGCTCTAAAATTGTTCTGATAATATTGTTAGGCGACTGAGGCTTGCGTCGAGAGCGAAATGTGAGTGGCTAAATAGATATTTTTTTCTCTCTAAGTTTACCCCTAAATCGCTCGCTGTGAGCGCCGGGCTAAGTTTTGCTGGCGAAGGTAAAGGAAAAGGTCGATAAGCTGGGGGCGGGAAAGCTCGGCGGTCTCCACCGCAAAGGCCGTGGACCGGTACATGTCCCAATCATTTTTAATGTTATCAGGGATTGATAAGGTCCGGAATAACTCGCTTCCCGGGGCTAAATAAAAAACTGAAGCGGCTACTACAACCCCTTCGGCCCAGAGCGCTTCGGCGGTGGCTCTAATCTCATCATAAGTCTGCCCTGGTAAACCAAGTATTAAATAGACGGTGATAGAAAAGCCCAATTCTTTGGCTCTTCTCAGAATTGCCCAGAAATGCCCGCTCCCCTTTCTTTCTGGCCGCCGCAATTTCTTTCTAATTTCTGGGTCACCTGAAACGTAGGCAAGGTCGAGGTGACGAAACCCGGCTTCCCTCATCGACGTCAATAATTCCCCGTTTAGGGTGTCGTAATTAAGCCCATTCATGGCCAAAAGCTCCACCCCTCGCAGCTTTTCATCTTTTTTTATCGCCTCCAAAAAATCCTGGAACCAGGCTTCATCCCAGGAAAGATTATCGTCCTCAAAATTGAAGACCCTCACTTGATGCTGCTCATAGAGATAATGCATCTCCTCGATTAGGGAATCTATGGGTCGATAATCAATCTTGGAACCAAAAACTACCTGGACATTACAAAAGGAACAATGAACAGGGCATCCGCGGCTGGCCTGAAGCGAAGCATAATTTTTCTTCCCCAGGCGGTAAAGGTCAGGCCGGAGCAGGTGATGGGCCGGCCAGATTTTTTTCCAATCAAGCTCGACCTCAGTCCCGAGGTTCTCTTGGTTCTTCCAATCATTCCTGAGGCAATTTTTTCGACCGCCAAGGCCATCGGCCACGCTATATTTTTCTTTCAAGAACGCCGGAAGCGCCCGCTCCGCTGGACCGGCAACAACTGCGTCAATAGCTGGAGTCTTGGACTTAATCTCGGCGGGAAAGCAGGAGGCCTGGTTGCCGCCCACTATGAGCGGCGCGGCCAAATGTTTTTTTATCTCGGCGGCCAGCTCGGCAACGCTCCGATAATAGGCCGCAAAGGAACAAGCTAAGCCAACGAGTTCGGGAGAAAAATCCCTTATGGCCGCGATTATTTTCTCCGTCGCCAGACCAAAGCGGTAATAACCGCGGAAAAAATAGGGATTATCAAGATACGGCTTCAAGTAGGAAAATTTCTCAGGTAGGGGGATGGCCTTTTTCCTTAGAGGCGAAAGACAATCAAGAATTTTAACCTCCCAACCCAACTCCTCGAGGACGCGGCCAGCATAAAGCAAACCAAGAGGATAAAGCCTAATAGGCGTCGTATAAAAATCTTCGATAGGCGGTTGGATTAACAGGGCTCTTTTTTTGCCCTTCATCGCCATTCTTTAGCCTAATAATTTGACCTAAGGGATTCTCTTCTATTTTTTGTGGGTTAGGCCCGGAAACTCAGCAATGGCCGCGCTCCCACTAAGGCTCTTGGCCCTGTTCCTTGAGAATTTATTTTAAATACTTGACATGGAGCGCACATAGCTGTCACCAACTGGGCTCACCAATTGGGCTTATGGCCTTAGCCAAGTAATTTTTCCCTCGTGGCTTTTATTCCAGAGTCTTCCCTTTGGTTTCAGGCAAAGCAAAGGCAATTACGGCGGCCATTAAGAAAAAGGCGGCCGTAAGATAGAAAGCAAAGGAGAGGCCATGGACGCGGGCCAGGGCGCCGATAGTAAAGGGCGCTAAGGCACTCAAGCCGCGACCAATATTATAGGTAAAACCCTGGGCAGAAGCCCTGATTCTGGTCGGGAATATTTCCGCAGTGATCGTCCCAAAGCCAGAAAAATAGCCCGTGCCAAAAAAAGCCACTAATGGCCCCAGCAAGAGCAAAGTTAAATTGCTCCGGACGCTGCTATACGCCGCCACCAAAAAAGCGGCGGCCAAAAGATAGAAGATGTAGGTTTTCTTTCGACCAATTCGGTCACAGATAAAACCAAAAGTAACATAGCCAAACCACATCCCCACCTGCATGACCACAATCCAGGTAGAGGTGCGGACCACATCCAGACCCATCCCGCCCTCTTCGCGCGGCAAGCCCAGATAGGCTGGAATCCAGGTAAAAAGTCCCCACCAGGCAAACATGGTGCTGGCGTTCATCAAGCTGGTCACCAAGGTAGATTTAAGGAAAGGAGGCCGGAAAATTTCTGCGATTGCTCCCCTTTTCTTTCTCGGTTCTTGTTGACCAAGCCCCTTATCTTCTGGCCCCTTTTTTGGCTCCTCCGACTCTTTCCAGGCTGGCTCGGTCCTCTTTAGGCGCCAGTCAGGCTGGCTAAATTTTTCCTGTCCATTCCTTTGATTTATCTCTCCTGGCGGAGCCTTTTCTTTATCCTCCACTTCTTTTTCATCGGAATTGGGCCTCGCCTCTTTCCATCGAGAGCGCCGCCAGATTTCCGGCTCTTCCACTTTTTTCCGAATCCAGAGAGTAATAAAGGCGGGGAGAATTCCGAAGAAAAAAACAGCCCGCCAGCCCCAGCGAGGCAAAACTAAGGCTGTTATCCCCGCGGCTAAAGCATAGCCTACAGCCCAAGAACTCTGCATTAACCCGAGGGCCTTACCCCGATGCTCGTCGGGCCAGGTCTCGGCGACTAAGGCAGCGCCCGTCGCCCACTCGCCACCCATTCCCAAGCCAAGGAGAACGCGGAAAAGAGCTAACTGCAAGATATTCTGACTCAACCCGCAGGCAGCGGTGAAAACAGAATAAATCAGGATAGTCATCATCAGCGCCCGCACTCGGCCGACCCGGTCAGCCACCACACCAAACAAGACCCCGCCAACCGCCGAGGCTAAAAGGGTGAGGGAGCTCATCAGACCGCCCGTAGCTTTATCCATGCCCAAGTCCTTCATAAGATGGGCTAAGACCATGGCGTAAAGCATGATGTCACAGCTATCCAGCATCCAGCCTAAGGAAGCTGAGAGCAGGGAGCGTCGCTGGGCTGAAGTAATCGTCCTATACCAAGGTTTCGCTAACTCTGTGGCCACTTGGACCTCTCTCCTTTTCGCCTATCTTGTCTTAATTTCTTTCTTATCCCTTAGCCTTTGAGCCAGCTCTCCGGCGCTATGAAACTAAGCTTTGGCCCTTCGGGCTCGGCCCAATTTTCCTAACCTCCTGTCGACAAAATCGCCAAAGAAGCTCCTAAAAGGAGGCGGCCAAAAAATCTTGGTTTGGCTCTGCTTGGTTCAATTTTATTAAGACCCTCTTACTTTGCTCGGCCATAACCACCAGCCCCTGGCGTGGCTATGATGAGGATATCGCCCCGGCCGACTTCGATGGAAACCTTGCCGGCCAGGCGATGCTCCCGACCTCCCGAAATAAGCCTATTTTCACCCTTCTTGCCAGGTTTGCCGCCTTGAAGCCCGTAAGGAGAGAAACGCCTTCTTTCCGAGAGAATATTCACTTTGGCCGGGGCTAAGAATTCATACTCTCGGATAAGGCCGTCTCCTCCTTTAAATTGGCCTTCGCCCCCTGAATTAGGCCGCAATCGATAGCGTCTAATTCTTATCGGCAGATAATGTTCCAGAGCTTCCACGGGTGTATTGCGGGTATTGGTCATGTGGGTATGAACTCCGCTCAGCCCGTCTCTTTCAGGGCTGGCTCCCATGCCCCCGCCGATGGTCTCATAGTAAGCGAAGGTTTGTCCAGTCTTCGGGTCAATCCCGCCAAAGGTGACGTTGTTCATCGTGCCGCTCGAGGCGGCCGGAATTCTCTCGGGAACAGCCTGGGCCAAAGCGCCGAGTAGCACGTCGGTTATGCGCTGCGAAGTTTCCACGTTGCCACCGGCTACCGCGGCCGGAGGTCGGGCATTGACTATTGTTCCTATCGGAGCAATCAACTTGATCGGCCTCATTAAACCTGCATTATAAGGGACATCCCCGCGCACCAAGCAGCGAAAAACATAAAGCGTGGCCGATAAAGTAATGGCGTAATTGGCGTTTACACTGCCTTCAACTTGGGGGCCGGATAACGAAAAATCAACTTCCGCTTCCTCGCCCTTAATTCTCACCTCGACGCCAAGACGAATTGGCCGACGGCTCAGGCCGTCGTCATCCAGAAAATCAATAAACTGATAATTGCCGTCAGGTATTTCCCGCAAAGTGCGGCGAATAATCCTCTCGGTATAATCCTGGAGATATTTCATGTATTTCAAAACCAACTTGGCTCCATATTTAGCCACGATTTCTAAAAGTCTTTTTTCGCCGATACGGTTGGCGGCTAATTGCGCCGTAAGGTCGCCTTCCCTTTCCACTGGAGTACGCACGTTGGCCAAGATAAAATTAAGTACATCGCGGTCTATTTTTCCTCGTCTCACCAATTTAACTGGCGGGATGATTACCCCCTCTTGATAAATCTCTGTCGCCAGAGGCATCGACCCCGGTGAGATGCCGCCGACATCGGAATGATGGGCCCGGTTAGCCACGTAAAAAATTGGTTTGGCCGCGCCCTTGATAAACACTGGCGAGACCAGAGTTATATCCGGCAGGTGGGTACCGCCTCGGTAGGGGTCGTTAAGCACCACGACATCGCCTGGTTCAAGACGGGTGGAATTGATGGCGCTTTTGACTGAAAGGGGCATAGCCCCAAGATGAACGGGCAGATGGTCTCCTTGAGCCACAGTCTCGCCGGCCGCATCAAAGATAGCACAGGAAAAATCCTTTCTTTCCTTGATGTTCGGGGAAAAAGAAGAGCGGCATAGCGCCACCCCCATTTCCTCGGCAATAGAAACAAAGATGCTTTTAAAAATCTCCAGTTCCACGGGGTCAAATCGGTCCCCCACCGATTTAATTTTTTCTTCCCGGTCGGCTGCCGCCATTTTCTCCTCGCCTTGGGCGGGGCTTCGGCCCACCTCTCCCTTTTATTTTTTCCAAGAAATAAAGATTAAGCTTATTCCTTTCATCATCTTGGTCAAATAAGCTTATCCCTGATATTCACCCTGTTTCCACTTAGTAGTTTAAGCCACCGAATCACTGTTTATTCTTAGCCAGATTAACTTATTTCATTCTATAATTTATATTAAAAATATTTTTTTTATTTCTTGCCCCTCCTTAAACGCCGCGGGTTTTTAATTTCCATTATCAGATGACCAAAGGGGTCAACGCGAGCCTGCCAGCCAGGCGGCAAGACGGCCGTCGATTCATAATCCATCACCACTGCTGGCCCCTCCAAACGATGTCCGGGCTCAAGCGGCTGCCGGTCATAAATTCGGGCCTTATATCTCTGGCCATCAAAAATCATCAGCCGCTCGTCAAGAACAGCCTTGGCTAATGGAGTGCCTTTCATTTCCATCTTGGGAATGGCTGGCTTTTCCGTAAGGCCAATAGCTTTTACCCTGAGGTTAACAATTTCCACGGGACGGCTCCGGTCAGCGTAGTTATATCTCTTTAAGTGAAGTTGGTTAAAATCAGAGCGGAAGCGCGGGGAGGCCGGCACAGTGAGCTCATAGCTCTGGCCAACATAACGCACATCGAGAAAACGAAGCAGCCGCCTTCTTTGGGTTGAAAAACCTTCTTTCTTCAAATCTTCGCTGGCCTGAGTGAGCAGCGGCTGAAAAAGCTGGTCGATATCTTTCAGCGTAATGTTATCGGCTTTAAGGAGAACAGACCGGGAATAGTCTTTGACCACGTCTGAAAGCAGCATTCCTAAGGCGGAAAGGACGCCGGCATTTTTGGGCACGATGACCACGGGAATCCTCAGCCTGGCCGCTAAGCTGCAGGCATGCATTCCGCCCGCGCCCCCAAAGGAAACGAGGGCAAAATCTCGCGGGTCATAACCCCGCTCCACGGAAATTACTCTGACCGCCCTCTCCATGGTGGCGTCGGCGACACGGATTATGCCTTCGGCCAGCTCCTCTGTTTTCAATTTCACTTGCCGGGCAAATTTCTCCATCGCTTCCTGAGCCTTATCTGCATAGAGCCTCATCTTCCCGCCGAGAAAATGATTAGGGTCAAGACGGCCTAAGACCAGGTTAGCATCGGTTACGGTTATTTCCTCGCCCCGGCCGTAGCAAACCGGCCCGGGCTCAGCTCCGGCGCTTCGCGGACCAACTCGCAGCGCGCCGCCTTCATCAAGATAGGCAATTGACCCCCCACCCGAGCCAACAGAATGGATATCGATCACGGGCAGCTTGAGGGGCAATTGACTGATCTCGCTTTCTGTTGAGGTCATAATAGCGCCGGGACAAAGCGAAACATCTGTGGAGGTGCCGCCCATATCAAAGGAGATAAGGCGGGGAAAACCAGCCTGAAAGGCGATGGCGCTGGCGCCGACGACGCCGCCAGCCGGTCCAGAAAGAATTGTCGCCACCGGCTTTTCTGCTGCCGCTGCCGCCGAAATACAACCGCCGTTTGATTGCATGATGCGCAGCTGTGATGAGGGAAGCTCCTGCTCTAACCGATGGAGATACTTTTCCATTAAAGGGGCGACGTAGGCGTTAATGGCCGTGGTGCTGGCTCGTTCAAACTCTCGGTATTCGGGAAGAACTTCCGAAGAAAGGGAGACTGGAATTTTTTCTGGCGTCAATCTTTCCTTGACTTTTTTTTCATGCGAGGCATTGGCATAGGCGTGGAGAAAACAGACTGCCACGGATTCAATTTTTTCTGCTTTCAGCCGACGGATGATTTTTTCCAGCGCCTCGAGGGAAAGAGGCGCGAGGACCTTTCCGTCGGGGCTGATTCTCTCCGGAAGCCCAAAGCAAAATTCTCGCGGCACAAGCGGCCGCCTTTCTTCGACCAGAATATTATAAAGTTCACGGCGAGTTTGCCGGCCAATAGTCAGCAGGTCTTCAAAGCCGGCAGTGGTAATAAAGGCCAAACGAGCTCCGCGGCGCTCGAGAAGGGCGTTGGTGGCGACTGTGGTCCCATGAATAATATCCGTTTCCGCCTTTAAGACTCCCAGCGCTCGCAATCCCGCCAAAATGGCCAGCGCCGGGTTAGCGGGAGTCGAAAGGACTTTATGGACCTTAAGCCGCTCGGCGGCCATCAAAACGAAATCAGTAAAAGTGCCGCCAGTGTCGATTCCCAGTCGAATCATCTCCTCTATCCTTAGACTCTATTCTTTCGAAGAGCGCTATTTTTACACGCCCCAAAAAAGATTGCAACCAAGCGAGCCCTGAAGCTCCTTCTCTTTTAAAGCTTTGCTTCTTCCGACTTTCTTCCGGGCAAAAACAAGATAACATGATGAACTGAGGCAGCTTTTAGCCAATTCATCTCAGGCGGGTTTATTGGGCATGAAGCTAATTAGATGATTATAAATGAGATTCGAGAGGGACCCAAGAGCGTTTTATTCTAAAACTCCACATCGCCAGGCCGCCTGCCGGCCTTCTAAAACCTTTAACTCTCCAGGTTTACCCCCTTCAAACCCGCAAGGACCACAGCTTTTTAGGCTCATCTCTCAAGGAAAAGGAGCCTTTAATCCATCACCTTTTAAAACTCTGTTGAGAAGGCAATTATCAGGCTTCATGGCTGTAATCCTTTAGGTTCGTAGCGAGTTTGCAGAGAAACCTTTTGATGCCTGTCTCGCTGGGTCTTTTAAGACTGCTTTTCCGCCTGAGGAAAATCGCTGGTGGCGCCGGGAGAGACAATTCGGTCCCTCAAAATTTCCTTGCTTTTACTTTGCCTGAGCGTTGTGCTTGGTCAGATACATTGGTGACACGTTTTAATCCTTCGAGTAGCCGCGAACGCCAATCTTTTTTCGCCTAAGAGAATTTTAAGTTTTTAGCCCTATGGATGACTTGTGCCGTGAGCTTCAGACATCGACGAAAAGCGCCTTTGACCTGAAAAAAACTCGGTTAAAAGTGTCCCTGATGTATGGACTCCATACAAGCGTTTTTACTATGGAAATATTTGGCTTAAAATAAGCAGGGAATCGATAGGAGTGAATATGGGAAGTAAAACTCAGCGGGCAAAATTGATAAGAGACAATGGCCAACCGATAAGGATAGGCAGAGAATCGACGGCTGTTAGCCGCAAAGGAAAAAGGAAGGCTCTGTCTGTCTTTATTTTGGCCCTCGTTATGTTCTTGGGTGGGGAGGGAACTATTCTCAAGGAGTCAGGCCCAACTGGGTCTAAATCTTTTCGCCTGGGGCTGGTAGGCAGCGGCTGGACCTCCTTTTCCCCGAAAACTGTTTATAGAAACAAAGATTCTTTCCCCACTCCAGCCAAAAATAGGCTCTCCCTCCCGCTCCCCGAATTTACCTCAGAGAAAGACAGTATCTATAAGCGAGAAGAAATAACGGTGGCTCTTATCGATTCAGGGTTGGGTGGCCTTTCCATCATGGCCGAAGCGGCCAACCGCTTGGAGAAGGGAAGGTTTTACCGCCGCGTTAACCTGGTCTTCTTTAACGCTCTTTTTTCTAAGGAGGGAGGCTATAATGCTCTGCCTACTCGACAGGCCAGGCTGGAGATGTTTGACCGGGTTTTAGCTTCGCTTAGAAAAAGAATAAATCCCCACTTGATTCTGATTGCTTGCAACACTCTCTCCACGCTTTATCCGGCCACCCGCTTTTCTCAGAAAACAGACATCCCGGTGCTCGATATTATTCGTCCTGGAGTTGAGCTCCTCGCCGCCCAACTCCGGAAGCAACCCGAAGCTTTAGCTATTATATTTGCCACGCCTATCACTATCAGCGAGGATACCCACCGCCAGCAGCTCTTAAAGCAAGGCTTTGCTCCTAACCGCCTCGTCGTCCAGGCCTGCCCGGAGCTTGAGGTTTATATCGAAAAAGACCCGCAGGGCGAGGAAACAGGGCTACTCATTTCGGGGTTCATAGAAGAGGCGCTCCAGAAAATACCTTCGCCTCCACCACCGCTAATCTTCAGCCTAAATTGCACGCACTATGGCTATTCCCTTCCTCTTTGGGAAAAAGCGGCTCAAGAAAGCCCTTGGCCTTCTCTGGCTATTGTTAACCCTAATTCCGGTTTGATTGACCTCTGGCTTAAGCCGAGCTTAAAACCACGCTTCAAGCAAACGGAAATCAAAGCCCGTTGTTTCTCTCGAGTAGAAATCGAGGCTGAAAAGAGGCAAAAAATTTCTTTTTATTTAAACCCGATTTCGCCGCTGACCGCCGAAGCTCTACGCCATTACACCTTGGACCCCAAACTCTTTTAATTAGTCTCCGAGTCAATTAAGGGCCGCGTCTCTTCAAGAACAACTAACCTATCTATTTTTCTCCTCTTTTGTCGGAAAAAAGGGAGGCCGTCAGACTCGTCAGACTAAATAAACTTGGCGACGGCCTCGAACGAGGCGGCCAATCAGCCAGGCTCTGATTCCCTGCTTTTCAAAGAGGGCCACAGTCCTCGTGGCTTCAGACTCGCTCACCACCACCACCATCCCGATGCCCAAATTAAAGGTGCGGAACATCTCCGCTTCCGCCACTTCGCCCCTTTCCTGAATCAGCCTAAAAATCCAGGGCACGGGCCACGTACCCTTTTTGACCTCCACAGCCAAGCCCTCGGGAATGACGCGCGGAATATTGTCGGTAAAACCACCACCAGTAATATGAGCCATGGCTTTAACCTTGACTCTGGACAAAACCCTCAGGATGGCTCGAGTATAGATTCTCGTTGGCCGCAATAAAGCGCGGCCTATTTTCCCTTTTAATTCTTCTTCGCTAAAGACACGACGGGCCAAGGAATAACCGTTGCTATGCAAACCCGTCGACGCCAGCCCAATAATTACATCTCCAGTCCGACAGTGACGGCCATCAATGATCTTTTCTCGCTCGACTATCCCCACACAAAACCCCGCCAAGTCAAAGCGGTCAGGTTCGTAGAGGTCAGGGAGCTCGGCCGTCTCCCCGCCGATAAGCGCCACCCCCGCCTGGCGGCAACCCCGGACCATTCCCTTCATCAAGGAAATAAGCTTTTCCTGGTCAAGACGGCCGGCGGCAATATAATCCAGGAAAAAAAGGGGTTCGGCGCCAGTGACTACGACATCATCCACACACATCGCCACTAAGTCTATGCCCACCGTGTCGTATTTTTTCTGCGCCTCGGCCACCAGCAGCTTTGTTCCCACCCCATCAGTTGAACTTACCAGGACCGGTTGTCTCAGGTTCTTAAGTCGCGGGGCAAAAAGTCCGCTAAAACCACCGATAGAGGTCAAAACCTCTGGCCGTGCGATGCGGTCAAGCAGGGGCTTAATTGTTTGCAGAAACCTATCCGCCCTGTCGATATCTACACCCGCCTGTCTATAGGTTAATCCCATGATTACCTCCCGAGGCTCCGAAATTTTTCCTTAGAGTCATATCATTGGGTATTTTATTATTATCTTGTCAAAAATAGTGCCAATCAAAAATGGTGCCGCCTTAAATATTTCCTCTTTCTGGCCATATGCCTGTTTATTGTTTTGGCGGCTCACCTTTTTCTGAGCCTTTTGAGGAAAAGTCCCGGATGGCTTAAGCGAGCGGGGAAGGCTCGGCCTTACCGAGTTGCTCTTTGAGCTAACCTCGGGCCGCCAAGATTGTCTGCGTCCTAACCGGAAAAAGGGAAAGGCCAATAAGAGAGAGCTTTTTTCTTGGCTGCTGCCATGCCCCGAGAGCCGATTCCCGGCGGACCAAAAAAAAGGGAATATGGGATGGCTTCTGAAACCTGATTCCCAGCGAGATTCTTCCGGAGGCCCCATTACTTAGCTTCCCCGACTTGGAAGAGAATCATTTATTCTTATTTCTCAAATTAACCTTGATTAATAGGCTCAATTATAACGTTTTCAGGCTGTTTGAAAACGCCTGTAACGAGGATGATTTTACCTCTATGGAGCTAAAAAATACAGCCCGGGTATGCGCTCCACACAGCAGCGACACTTTTAACCGGTTTTTTCAGGTCAAAGGCTCTTTTCGTCGACATCTAAAGCTCGCGGCCCAAGTTGTCCATAGGGCCAAAAACTTAAAATTCTCTCAGGCGGAAAGATATTGACGTTCGCTACTACTGTAAGAATTAAAACGTATCACTAATAGACCTGACTCCACACAGCCCGGATTGAAGCTTTTTCGCTCTAAGAAAATACCGGGGAAAATCTTGGGGCTAAAAATTTCTCTCTGTGGAGGGCAGTTGAGGCGGCTTAGCCCAAAGCCAGTAAAGGGAATTTTGAGGACAAGATTGAAATGGAAAAGAACCGATGATAAAAAACCTGAAAAGCTTCGGCCCTGGTGAAAAGAAACCAGAGAAAACTTGGCATTTGTTTTTGATTTAGGTTAAATGAGAAAAGGCCTATGAATTTGGGAGAATCTTAGCCTGTTAGGGAGGCCGGCAATATGACAGACCAAAAAAATAAAAAAAGGGTGGGCAAAATAATAGGCTTTTTTGGCCTGGGCCTTTTAGCCCTCATAATTCTGGTGCTTATTTCACTTTTCTTCTATTCCCGGCATCTGGCTTCCAGCGGCCTTTCTATCTATGAGGGAGAGATAAAAATTGCCGGGATAACCGAGCCAGTTGATGTTTATCGCGACGCCTACGGCGTCCCGCATATTTTGGCCCGCAATGAAGCTGACCTTTATTTAGCCACCGGCTACGTCATGGCTCAAGACCGCCTCTGGCAGATGGACCTGCTGCGGCGAGTGGCTTCGGGTCGCTTAGCTGAAGTCTTTGGCTCGCGTTTCGTTGATACTGACCTTCTTCTCCGGGCACTCCGCATCCCGGAAAAAGCCCGCCGGGTTCTTGCGGCTACACCACTGGCGTCACGACAGGCCGTGGAGGCTTTTGCCGCCGGGGTTAATGCTTTCATTCAGGAAAAGGAAAAGCAACTGCCCCTTGAATTCCGGCTGCTTCGTTATAAACCTGAACGCTGGGAGCCAGAACACTCTGCCTATCTCATCGGCTACATGGGCTGGGACCTGGCTTTCGCCTGGGGAATTGAGTCACTTCTCTGGGAAGTGCAAGAAAAATTAACCGGCCAGGAAGAAAAATTGGCCGAGCTTTTAGCCGAACCCAACTCGCCTATATTCATTTATTCCAACTTTTCCCTGCCTCTTTGGAACAATAAAAAAGAGAAAAAATCTACTCAGGTTTTGGCCGAAAAGAAACAGGAAGGAAATAATAATTATCATTCCCCCACAATGATTTTCGAGCCGGAAAGCAATATTCCCTCTAAGAACTCCGGCCAGGCTTTTTTTGATTTAAACCCATACCCAGCGGGGTGGCAATCTTTACCTAATCTATTTCCCTCACTCTGGCCTTTGGTCGAGCTGGGAGAGACCCAAGATTTCCTGGCCGATAGAGGATTCTTGGCGTCTTCGAGCCAACCCGCGGCGCCAAAAAAATTAATAGCTCGGGACCCAGAAACCTTGGTGTGGAATTCATCTCTGCTGGAGGCGGCTCAACTGCTGACAGCCACGGGCCTGGTAGTAAAAATGGGAAGTAATAATTGGGCCGTAAATAGCAACCGGAGCACTACTGGCCAGCCTATCTTGGCCAATGATATGCATCTATCCCTCTCTCTTCCCAACATCTGGTATCCGTTGCATCAGTCGGTGCCAGGAAAATTGAAAGTAAGCGGCGTAGCCCTGCCCGGCGAACCCTTTATCGTGGCCGGCCATAATGAGCATATTGGTTGGGGGATGACTAATGCCATGGCCGATGACCTGGATTTCTATTTAGAAAAAATTAGTCCTGATAAACCCGACCAATATTTAATCGAGGGCGAATGGCGGCCGATGGAGGTCAGAAAAGAGATTATTAGAGTCAAGGGAGGCAAAGAAGTATCGCGGGAGCTTCGCTTCACTCATCGCGGCCCGGTTATCTCTGAATTCAAGAATATCAAAGACAGGGTTATCTCCATGCGTTGGACAGGCTATGAAGAAAGCAATGAACTTCTAGCTGTCTATCTTCTCAACCGAGCCCGCAATTGGTCCGAATTTCGCGAAGCTCTGCGCCATTTCCGCTCTCTCAGCCAAAACGTTATCTATGCCGATTCTGAAGGCAATATCGGGATTCAGCTCGCCGGCGGGATTCCGAAACGTCCTGGTCCGGGATGGAATCTACGACCGGGTGAATTCTTATCATCCGATTGGTCCGGACTTATTCCCTTTGAAGAACTGCCGTTTATTTTTAACCCTCCCGCCGGCTACGTTCTCTCGGCTAATAACAAGAGTGTTGACCAAAGTTATCCTTATTCCATTAGTTATTTCTTCTTGTCGCAGGACCGGGCGGAACGCATCCAGGAATTTCTCACCTCTAAGGATAAACTAAGCCCTCAAGATTTCGCCACCCTCCAGGCTGACTTCCAATCAAAACTTGTGACCCATCTCAAGCCGTTTATAGTCGATATCTTAATGAAAACATCGGAATACTCTGAATTAGAAAAACAGGCCTGGCAGAGGCTGAAAGATTGGAAGGGAGAAATGGCGGCCTCCAGCCCAGAAGCCACTATTTTTGAAATCCTCTACTTTGAGCTCAGCCGCGAGCTAATTGAAGACGAACTGGGCCCGGACCTCAGCCGTCGCTTTCTTGGTCCTGCCAGCCGCATCTTCCTTCCCTATTTCTTAGAGCAAACATTGGCGAAGAAAGACTCCTTCTGGGCTGATGACATAACTACACCCGAAGTTAAAGAAACGGTCGAGGCTATCGTTCTCCGCAGTTTCCGTCAAACAATCAACTTTCTCCAAAAGAACTGGGGTAAGGATATAAGCCGCTGGCAGTGGGGAAAGGGGCATCAGCTAACCCTAACTCATCCCCTGGGCGAGGTCAAACTTCTGAATTGGCTTTTCAAGCTAAACCGAGGGCCTTATCCTGTCGGCGGGGCCGCCCACACCGTCTGCCCCTTTGGCTACAGTCTTTCATCCCCCTTCCGCGTCAACCACGGCGCTTCTCAGAGACATGTTTATACCATCGGCAATTGGGATGATTCCTTGACCATAATCCCTGGCGGTGTTTCTGGCGCTCCGGCCAGTCGCCATTATGCTGACCAGGCGCCTCTCTACCTTCGCCATGAATATCGGTCTGACTTCTTTGAAGAGGAAAAAATCATCCGGGCAAGCAAATATCATTTGACTATCGCCCCCGATAACGGAAAAAATTGATAAAAATTTTTTAGTTCCTTTCTATTTCATCTAAGTTAGGCTATTAGACCCGGGAATCGCCTGACCCCAGTCCAGTTTTTCGACGGTCTTCGCTCTTGGCCCTTGTGGTGACGGCCGAATTCGTCTTTTTAATATACTTATGCGGCCTGGCAAAATATTCAACGGGGAAAATTGAATTTAGTTAAATAAGCGGCACCCAACTGGAGAAAGAATAATAAATTTTTTTCTTCTTATCTTTTTTCCATCGGAGACGCTTTTCAGCCCTCAGCTCCTTCTAACGACGAATAAACTTAAAAAGTTCTCTCCTATTTTATCTGGGCTGGTTTGAGGGCTAAGTTCGGGCGGGCAGAAGGGACCATATAAGGTTTAGCCTTCCCAAATCTCCCTTCGAGCGAACCTCTGACCGCCGAGGATGTCTGAGCCAAATCAAGACTAACAGAAAGGATATAAAGAGGGCATAATAGCCGGTGACGCTTAATTTATTTACCTATTTTTTTAAGCTGAGCAAACGAGGAAGCTGAAAAAGAGGGCAACTGACTTCTGGGCAGAATTTATAAAGGGGCAGTTCTGTATAAAAATTGCTTCGAGCTCAAATATTTATCTAATTTTTATAAATAAAGGCAAAGGGAAAGGGATATGTCTATGAACAGGGGGCAAAAAATTGCTGACAAGTCACCTTTTTACCTAATTATTATGAAATAAATCAAATGGAAAGGCCGAAAGAAGGTAGTTGGTTTTAATATTACCTGTAAAGCCAGGGAAGCGATTCCGCCCCCGTCGATAACGGTGAAGGTGAAATGGCGAGGCCATAAAGGCGCAGGGAACTTCTGGTGTACATTTAGGAGCGAGGAGGCAAGTGGCGCAGGCGCCAAGAAGGCCGAAGAGGGACCGGCGTTAAAAACCTGAGTGGGAGCAAGGCCATCCCGAACGTCTCAGAGCCTAACCTATATAAATTGGAAGAAAATCACTTAGGATAATAACTTCTCTCACCGCGGCAAAAAAAATGAAAAAGAGGGCCCTGATTAATTAGCTGCCGCTCGCTTCCGGCGCCAAGGAAAGCGAATTCCTTCCTCGAATAAAGAGTAAACTACCGGGATGACCACTAAGGTAATTAAAGTGGAGCTCGTTAGTCCGCCGATAACAGTTCTGGCTAAGGGAGATTGAACTTCGCTTCCTTCCTGAAGGCCGAGGGCCAGAGGGATCATAGCCATGATGGTCGTCAAAGCCGTCATCAAGATGGGCCGCAATCTTCGTCTGCCCGCTTCGGCAATGGCTTCGCGCGTGGGCATTTTGTCTCGCCGCCGCAATAAGTTGGTGTAATCCACTAACAAGATAGCATTATTGACCACAATCCCTCCCAGCATGATACAGCCAATATAAGTCTCCACGTTGAAGGTAGTCTTGGTCAAGATAAGGATAAGGACGACTCCAATAACGGCGAGCGGAATGGAAAACATGACTATCAAGGGGTCGCGCAGCGACTCGTACAGCATGGCCATGACCATATAAACAAGGAAGATGGCTAACATGATGCTAATAAGCAATTCGCGGAAGGCCTTTTGCTGCTCTTCGTAATCACCCGTAAAGCTAATGGTAAAATCGCGGGGTACAGGAATGCTCTTCAAGCCCTGACGAACGTCAGCAATGACTGACCCCATGTCTCTTTCGGCTATTCCGGCCGAAACGGTGACCACCCTTTCCCGGTCTCTTCTTTCAATCTGGGTTGGACCTCGCTGCGGTTGAACCCGGACCACGTTCCGCAGACTGACCTGCTGTCCCTCAGAATTGGTTATGGTCATGTCGAGCAAATCGTTAACATCCAGCCTTTCCGAATCCTTAACTTTAACCAAGATACGATATTCCCGGCCTCCTTCCCTGAACTGGCTGGCTTGATTGCCCATGAGCACAGTCTGGATAAAGCCGGCGATTTGGTTGAGCGAAAGCTTCATGTCTGCGGCCTTTTGGCGGTCGATAAGGAGGTGTTGTTCGGGCGAGCCTTCCTGACGGCTTATCCGGACATCAGTCACACCCTTAGTATTTTCCACCACCCGACTCACCTGCTGGGCTAAGGCCATGGCCACGTTCATATCGTATCCTCTGATTTCTACCTGCAACCTTTCTTGGCCGCCGCCGCCCCGCATTCCGAACATCATTTGACCACCAGAGGCTCTGGTCCTGATGATCGCGCCCGGAATCTGGGATAAACGCCGGCTGAGGTCGGCCGCAATCTCCATGCTGGAGCGGCTTCGCTTAGCCTTTGGTTTTAATCTTAAGGTGAGCGAACCTTGGTTCGCTCCGCCTCGCCAGCCGCCGCTTCCCGCGCCTTCCTCCAAGCTTTCTAATTCTGGAACATACTGTTTGACCAATTCCGCCACCATTTTTAGTTTTTCGTCCATCACTGAAAGCCTGGTTCCTACCTCCATCTCAACTGTAACACTAACTTCGCCTTCGTCTGTCTGGGGAAGATATTCCCGACCAACAAACCTGATAAGAAAAACACTGACGATAAGCAAGCCCAAGGCAATTCCCACCACCTGCCAGCGGTGATTTAAAGAATAATTAAGGAGTTTTTTATAATTATCTTCTAAGCTTTTGAAGGACTTTCGGGCCCAGCGAGCTAACCGGGAATTTTGTTGGGCTGAGGCTGAAGATGCGCTCTTAGCCCGGCGCAAAATCATATGGGAAAGCATCGGCACGATGGTGATGGCCACAAAGAGGGAGCAAGCCAAAGAGAAACTTACGACATAAGCCAGTTGCTTAAACATAATCCCCGAAGCTCCCCTCACAAAAACCATCGGCAAAAAGACAATCACGGTAGTAAGAGTGCTGGCAATGATGGCGGCCGTAACTTCTTTGGTACCATTAACGACGGCTTCATAGGTAGGCAGGCCTGTTTCCTTCAAGCGGAAAATATTTTCCAGGACGACGATAGAGTTATCCACCATCATGCCCACGCCCAGAGCCAAACCACCCAAGGTCATGACGTTGAGGGTAAACCCACCAAAGTAAATAAGGGCAAAAGTAGCAATAATCGAGATGGGAATGGACAGGGCGATAACGAGGCTGCTGCGGACGCTGGTCAAAAAGAAAAGCAAAACAAAAACAGCCAATAAGCCGCCGTACATGGCTGAGGAAGCCACGTTGCTAATAGCGTTTCTGATAAACTTAGAGCTATCTCTGATGGTGATAAACTGAAATTGTGGATAGTCTTCTTGCAGGCGCTCCAGCTCCTTGAGGACTCCTTCGGCCACCTTGACGGTGTTTTTCCCCGACTGCTTGTAGACCATCAGCCTGATACCGGGGATGCCGTTGATCCTGGCGACACGAGTGATGCGGCGGTGCGTATCCTCGACACTGGCGATGTCTTTTAATCTTATGGTCGCGCCGTCGCGAATGGCGACGATGGTATCTCTAATCTCGTCAATTCGCGTATAAACTCCGGGAATGCGGATCACGATTTCGTAGTTTCCTTTTTCAATCGTCCCGGCGGGAATATCTATGTTTTCTTGTCTAATTCGGCTGATTATAAGGTCGAGAGGCAGGCCAAGGGCTTTGACTTTATCCGGATATAAATTAATCTGAATCTCCCTCTCGAGGGCGCCCCAAACATCAACCGAGGCCACGCCCGGCACCCGTTCCACCCGGTAGGCGATCTGTTCGTCCACTATTTTTCTAAGCTGAATGGGGTCTAAGTTAGCCAGGATACCAAGCATCAGAATCGGCATCTGCGCCGGGTCAAATTTGCGGAGCGTCGGCCGCTGCACTTCCTGGGGTAGACGGCCAATAATGCGGTCTAACCTTTCCCGGACTTCATTAGCCGCTTCGTCCAGATTTGTCCCCCAGGCAAACATGACCCTGACTGTACTGCTTCCTTGCGAAGAGCTGGAAAAAACCTCCTCCACCCCCGGCACGGAACTCATCGCTTCTTCAATCGGCCGGGTAATAATCTGCTCCATTTCTTCAGGCGCCGTATTTGGATAGGACGTAGAAATATTTAAAGTGGGGTAAGTTATGTCTGGCATCAGGTCTATGGGTAATCGTCCTAAGGAAATTAGGCCGAGAACCACTATGACCATGGTCAGCATGACGGTAAAAATCGGCCGCTTTATCGAAAATTCAGAAAGGCTCATTTTTTCCCCCTCGGTTGATTTCCATCATTCTCAACCTTTTTTTTGCGGTCCAGAAGAGTCGGTTTTTCCTTCAGGCTTACGTCCAGGTTTGCCACCGGGCTTTCCAGAGGACTTAGCCGTGGGGCTGCCACCTCCAGGTTGAGCGTTCCCTTCAGGTAAAATAATCGTCATTCCATCCTGAAGCAGATGCTGCCCCAAGGTCACTACATAGCCAGAAAGCGAGGCTGGTTCAGCTATCTCCGCTCTTTCGCCCTCGATAATCCCCGGTTTGACCGGCGTAAAAAAGGCTTTACGATTCTCTAAGTCGGCAACGAAAATACCCTGTTGACCACCCCTAAAAACTAAGGAGCTAAAAGGAACGATTTTGGTCTGGTCACGGCGGGCAAATTCGATTTCGGCGTTAACAAACATCCCGGGCTTAAGCAAGCCCTCATCATTATTAATTTCTACTTCCACTCGGGCCTGGCGGGAGGTCTCTTTGAGAAGGGGGGCTAACCTGGCCACCTGCCCGATGAAAACCTTATCAGGAAAGGCGCTGCTTTTAACGGAGACGGGCTGGCCAGCTTGAATCCGAAAATATTCCTTATCCGTGGCGTAAATAACCGCGATGATGGGATGGATTTCGATGACCGAGATAATCGGCGTATTGACTGAAAGCAAGGCGCCTTCATCCACGAATCTTTCCCCTACATAGCGCACATTGCTTCCTTTTTCCCAGGTAGCGATTATTTTGGTGTAAGAAAGCCTGACTTTGGCGGTTTCCAGCGCGGCTTCACGATTAGCAACCTGGGCGACAGCTACTTTGTACCTTGATTGCTGGGCGTTAAACTGGGCTCTGGTCGAGTCGAATTGAGCATCAGAAAGAATACCCTTCTTGTACAATGTCTCAGCTCTTTCCAGGTCTTTGCGAGCCAGCTCTAAGGAATTCTGCACGTCTTCGAGGTTAGCTCGAGCTACCCGTAAATCAGCCTCGGCCTGGGCCACCTGTTGCTGGTATTCCTCATCATCTAACTGTGCCACTATCTGGCCGTTGCGGATGGGGTCACCTATATCAACGTAGAGCTTTTTCAATTTTCCCGAAACCTTAGGAGCAATAACAAAATGAGACTTGGGAATCAGAGTGCCAGAAAATTGGCCTAAATCCCGAATCGAGCCCGTTTCGATTGGCTTGACTTCAACCGCTACCGAAGCCTGGCGCTGGCCAAAACCGGCTGATTTTTTAAAAACAAGCGGATAGAGCCTCCAGATGACCAGGCCAACAAGAATGACGACAATAGCCATGAGGATTTTCTTTCCGGAAATGGCGTTCTTGGTTTTTGGCTTCATGCTCCCTTTTCTCCTTGTTAACTACTATATTTTATCAAAGCCGTTGGTTTGCGGCGTTATTTAACCCTATGTCCAGGAAAAAAGTCGGGCCAGAGTTGGCGTCCTCAGGCTGTTTTAGCCCGCACTGGCCTTCATTAAAAGAGAAACCAATAGTAACCGGCGATGGCTTGGGCCCTAAAAGTTTTTTCCCAGCCAATTTAGTCGTCTCCCAAGACCGACCGCACGTTCCTCCGCTCCCGGCCCAGGCCCATAACCCGGTCCAGGTTGGCCAAAGAGAGGTTATAATCGATGAGGGCTTTCAGCTCCATTGTCAGGGCATTGGCGTAGTCTCGCTGGTACTGGAGGACCAAATAATTGGTGCTCATCCCTACCTTAAGTTTTTCTTGCTCGGCTTCGAGCTTCTTTTCCGCCAGCTCGCGCGCCGCCCGATAAGCTTGAGCTCGCTGGTAGTTGGTTTCCACGGCTCGGACAGCGTTGCTTATCTCTAAGCTGAGCTGTTGCTCCTGGTTTTTAAGTTTTAACTTGGCCTGCTCTAAGCTGAGTTTGGCTTGAGCATAATATGCCCGGGTAAAAATAGAATTAATAGGGAAATTCACTGTGATCCCCACTGACCAGTTCTTAAACCGAAATTTAATAGCATCCCTTAAGGCATCAGTCTTTTTTCCAGGGATTGTGCCGACCACAATCCCGGAAAGCGCGTTATTATCTTTGTAAAGAATTTGGTCGCCCGAAATTCCGGGACTCCAGTAAGAAAATTGCAGCCGCAGGTCGGGTAGCAGCTGATTGCGGGCATAGCTGAAGTTAAATTGTTTGCCGTCAACATCAATCCTCGTGGCCAATAAATCTGGCCTTTTTTGCAGGGCCGTACTGAAAGCTTCGTCGAAACTAATTTCTCTCTTGGCCAGTTGCGGCGAATCCGTGGGAATGATGCGGACATTCTTAACGTCCTTAATTTCGGCGGCTACGTTCATAATGGTTTTTAGCTGGTCCTCATAGTTCTTCACCAGAGCTTCCGCTTCAATGATATCGGCTTGCCTCGTGCTGACCTCAGCTTCGGCCGTCAGACGTTCGATGGGAGGGAGTGTCCCGGCTTCGATTTCGACCTTATTCTTTTCTAAAAGCTCCTGGGCTAATTTCAGAGATTGTTGCCTGACTTTCAGGTTCTCGCGGCTGTAGACCAAATTCCAATAAATACTCTCCACACTATAAATAGTATCTTCCAGGAGCTTTTGAAAGTTTTCCTCCGAGATATCACGGCTATGCTCAGCGATGATTATCTCGCGACGACTGATTCTAAACCCAAAGTCTTTAAGCAGAGGTTGACTGAAATTGATGCGGATAGTACTCCCATAGCGCGGGTTAATAGTCTGGAAACGGCGGTTGCTTTCGTTGACATAATTATAAAGACTGAAAGATAAGGAACCACCGGTCGGCAGCTGTTGGCCAAACTGAACCGTATAATCGTTCTGACGGGTAGTGACGACATCAGAAGCATCAAGAAAAGAATAAGAGGCGGTGCGGGTATCCTGTTGGTTATAATTGAGGCTCAGAGAGGGGAGGAACTTTTCTACAGCTAAGGTAACGTTGCGGTCAGCTAATTCCGGCGTAATCATCTCGGCCGCCAATCCCAGGTTGTTCTTAAGCGCCTTAAGGATACAATCATCAAGGGAAAGCTGAAGGGTGGTCGGAGCGTTAATTTCTTGCTGATCATCTGGCGGTAGGGTGGACGATTGACCCAGGAAAGGCTGGGCCAGAGCGAAGGTCAAAAGCAAAATAAGGCTCCCAAAAGCCAAAGAAGCTAAGGGTCTTGGTTTCATTTTGACCCCCTTAAGGGTGAAGAGTTGACAGAAAAAAATAAGAAAGGTAAGTTTATCGGCCAAAATCTAATAAACCTATCCATCTTGATTTAGACGAAATTAAGCCCCCTTTCTTCCCGGCCTCTTCCTTAAGTTTGCCCTTAAACTTATCATGGCCTATTAGCCGTGAGCCAATTGCGGCCAAGGAAAATGCCAAGCCTGTTGGCTTGCATGACGGACAATGCTTAGATAAGTCCCGAAAGAACAGAGGGGCGATGATTCAACAATTGACAAGGGGTGACTTGTCTTTATAAATTCTTCTATTAAAGCTATCCTTTAAATTTAAGGAGGTTAAGCATCACTACCATAAAAGATATTGCGAGGAAAGCTGGCGTCTCCATTGGCACTGTCGACCGGGTGCTTCATAACAGGGGCCGCGTTGCTCCTAAGACTGAGGAAAAGGTTAGGCGCATAATCGAGGAGCTGGATTACCGCCCTAATATGTTCGCCAAAAACCTCAAATTGGGCCGAAGTTTCACCTTTGGTGTTCTGATGCCCCTACCTTCCCAAGACAGCGGTTACTGGGCTTTACCCCTGCGGGGCATAAACCGGGCCATGGAGTATCTATCCGGTCACAGAATCGAGCTAAAGTACTTTTTTTATGATAAATATGCTCAAGGAACTTTTCCTGCTATCGCTCAAGAGGTGGTCAACTCTAAGCTTGACGGCCTGCTCATTGCTCCAGTCCTCTCTCGAGTTTTCGATAAATTTGTCCAGGAAATTCCGGCCGAAGTCCCTTACATCTTTTTCGACTCCTTTATCCCCGAAGCCAATTACTTAGCTTATATCGGTCAAGATAGCTTCCAGAGCGGTCTCCTCTCGGGTAAACTCATGCATCTTCTCGTCCCGGCAGGTTCTTCGGTGGCGGTGATTAAAGTCTTACCTGAAGATTATCACATTGAAGAACGCGTCAGCGGCTTCCTCACCTACTTCCAACCCGAACCATCAATTGCGGTTCACGTCTATGAAATGCACGGCAATATTGAAAATAAAGGCTGCGAAGCCTTGCTGCACAAGATAATCACTGAGCAGCCCAACCTTAGAGGAATTTTTATCACCAATGCCAGCACTCATAAAATCGCCGAGGCGGTGAAAGAACTCAATTGGCCACCGCAAAAAAGAATCCGCCTTATTGGCTACGATGTTATCGACAATAATATCCGTCTTTTAAAACAGGGAGTCATTGATTTCTTGATTAGCCAGCAGTCCGAAAGACAGGGGTATGAAGGAGTTACTAATCTCTACCGCCACGTCGTCCTTAATGAGCCGGTGGAGAAAAAAATAATTATGCAGTTGGACATCGTAACCCAAGAGAATATTGATTACTACCGGAGCTGACGAAGCCTTCAACATGAATATTTTATTCATAGCCGCAGCCAAGCCTGGTCCAAAATAGAAATATTGAAGAGGAGATGTTGTCAGTCCAAGATGACGGCGGCTGCTTGCAGGTTTAAAAAGCTTGATTTTGAGCTCAACACGGGACAGGGAGAATATTTTGAGGTCGGGAAGAGGCTGGTATGCTCAGACTTTCTCCTTTGAGGTCAACACCGAATAATAATATCCGAGGTTTTAAATAGAGGCTTAATGAAAAAGGGAGGTCTTTGATTGCAAAAAAGGAGTTTTTTAACCAAAGCAATTATTATCTGTCTTGTAGTTTGGGTTATTTTTGTTCTCAGCTCCTGCCAAAAACAAAAGGGAATAAGCAGGGAAAAAGTTAAGCCAGTAGTTTCCTTAGCTGTCCATCCTTTTTCCCTCAACCAAGTTCAAATCCTTAACGGCCCCTTTGCCGCCATGATGGAACGAAACCGGAAATATCTCCAGGAACTTGACGCTGACCGTTTGCTCCACAATTTTCGCTTAACTGCGGGTCTTAATTCGACTGCTGAGCCCTTAGGCGGGTGGGAAGAACCCAAAGTGGAATTGCGCGGCCATTTTGTCGGCCACTATCTCACCGCCTGCGCCTTGATGTTCGCCCTCACCGGGGATGAAGCGCTAAAGAAAAAGGCTGATTACCTCGTCACTGAGCTGGCTCGCTGTCAAGAGGCCCTTGGTCCCAGCGGTTACCTGAGTGCTTTTCCTGAAGAGTTTATTGACCGAGTGATTGCCCGGCAAAGAGTTTGGGCTCCCTGGTATACTTTGCACAAAATCATGGCCGGCCTCCTCGACATGTATCGTTATACCGGAAACAAACAGGCCTTACAGGTAGTGGAAAAAATGGCTTCTTGGGCGAAATCAAGGCTTGACGGCCTAACTCACCAACAAATACAGGCCATGCTCCAGACAGAATTCGGCGGGATGAATGAAGTGTTGACCAATCTTTACGCTGTTACCGGAAACCCTGACCACCTTACCCTGGCCCGTAAATTTGACCATGAAGCCTTTTTTGAACCTTTGGCGTCTCGCCGCGATGAGCTCAAAGGGCTTCATGTCAACACGCAAATTCCTAAGGTGATTGGTGCAGTCCGGGAGTACGAATTTACAGGGGAAAAGAAATATTACGATTTAGCCACCTTTTTCTGGCGCCAGGTAGTTGACCTACGCTCCTATGTAACGGGCGGAACAAGCAATTATGAGAGCTGGAGAACTGACGCCGGTCAGATGGCCACGGAATTGAGCAATGCGACCCATGAAACCTGCTGTACCTATAATATGCTCAAGTTGACCAAAGAGCTTTATACGCTCCAGCCCGACCCCTACTATGCTGATTATTATGAGCGGGCTCTCTTCAACGGCATCCTCCCCACCCAAGACCCCGAGACCTGTCTGACCATGTATTATGTCCCGATGGAGTCAGGCTGGTATAAGACTTTCGGCACGCCGCTTGATTCTTTCTGGTGCTGCACCGGCACCGGAATTGAAAACCCGCCCCGCTCGGCAGAAGCGATTTATTTTTATGACGACGACGGAATTTATGTTAATTTATTTATTGCTTCGGAGCTAAACTGGCCCGAAAAAGGATTGCGGCTACGCCAGGAAACAAAATTCCCTGAGGAGGAAAAAACAACCTTTATTTTCTCCACCAAAAATCCCATCCGGTTAGCCCTGCGGCTGCGCGTTCCCTATTGGGCCACCAAGGGAGCGGAATTACTCATCAACGGCGAAAAGAAAATGATTATGGCTATTCCTGGGACATATATTCGCGTGGCGGAGACTTGGAAAGACGGTGACCGCCTTGAATTTCATCTTCCCATGTCGCTTCATCTCTGGCCTATTCAGGATGACCCGCAAATAGCCGCTATTCTTTATGGCCCGATTGTCTTAGCCGGCGTTTTGCCCACCGAAGAATTATCGGAAAAAGATGTCTATGGTCCATACCATGCCCGCGGGAAAAAGGTCAAAGCACCTGATTTAGTGGCTGACATGAACCGACCGGAGGACTGGCTGGAGCCAGTGGAAAACCAACCTCTCACCTTCCGGACCGTTGGCGTCGGTCGGCCCGAAGATGTAACTCTTATTCCCTTTTACCGCCTTTTTGGCAAGCGCTACGCCATTTACTGGCATTTCTATGATGAGGCTGGCTGGAAAAAAACGGAGGAAGCCCGGCTAAAGAGAGAAAAAGAAAGATTAATTAAGGAAAAGGAGATGGCTCGTCGCCTCGTGGACAGAGTAGAAATTGGCGATGAAGCTTCGGAGAAAGAACATAATTTTCAGGGAGAAAGAAGTCGCACCGGCGAGACAGAGGACCGAACTTATCGAGAGGCGAGAGACGAAGGCTGGTTCAGCTACGAGCTTAAGGTGCTCCCGGATAAGCCGATGGTTCTGGCCTGCACTTATTGGGGAAGCGACCTCAACCGGCAGTTTGATATTCTGGTAGATGGCCACAAGGTTGCGACCCAAAGGGTTAACGTCAATTTACCCGGCGACTTTTTTGACGTCGAATATCCCCTGCCTTTGGAGTTAACCAAGGGGAAAAATAAGATCACGGTGAAATTCCAGCCTCATCCTGGAAGCATGGCGGGCGGAGTCTACGATTGCCTTGTCCTAAAAAAATAATGAATTCGCCAATGGTCGCGGCCAAATTAGTGGCTCAAGGCAAGTGGGAGCTGCAAGGCGTGGAAGTTCCGTCAATAAATTCAGCGGAAGAGGTTCGGCTGCGAGTAGCTCACGTGGGCATTTGCGGCTCTGACCTGCATTATTTTCGCCATGGAGCCATTGGCGACCAGGTGATTAAATATCCTTTTACTCTCGGGCATGAAGGAATAGCTGTAGTGCAGGAGGTTGGGACGGAGGTAAGAGGATTAAAACCAGGAGATAAAGTGGTCATAAACCCCGCTGTTTCCTGCGGTCGCTGCGACCAGTGCTTAGAGGGCCGGCCGCACACCTGTCGCCATTTGCAATTCTTGGGATGCCCAGGCCAGTTAGAGGGTTGCCTTCAGGAATATATTATCATGCCGGCAAAAAACTGTTTTGCGGTGAGTGATGACCTTTTCCCCTTAGCTGTGCTGGTTGAGCCCTTGGCTATTGCGTTATACGGCGCCCACATGGCCGGTTCGGTAAAGGGAAAAAGAGTCGCGGTGTTTGGCTGCGGAACGATTGGCCTTGGTTTAATTCGCTATTGCTTCCTTGAAGGGAGTACGATAATTGCCGCCACCGATAAAGTTCCCGCTCGCCTGGAAGCGGCCCGCCGCTTTGGGGCCCACTGGGTGGGAAATCCTGACCAAGAAGACATTGTGGCTAAATCAAATTCTCTTTCGGCGTTAAATTCGTCCTTTAATCTCGCTAAAAATATTTTAGAGCCAGGCCAATTTGATTTGGCCTTTGATTGTTGTGGCGACCCTAAGGCCCTTAATCAGGCTATTTCCCTCCTCAAACCAGGCGGGCAATTGATTATTATCGGTATCCCTGAAACAAACCAAATCTCTTTTGACCCCCATCGGCTCCGCCGCCAAGAAATCGCCATTCATAATGTTAGGCGGCAGAATAATTTTTTCGCGCCGGCAATTGAATTCCTGAAAGTCAACAGAGAGTCGCTGAGCTCGCTAATCACCCACCATTTTCCGCTTCCAGAAATTCAGACGGCCTTTGACCTCGCCTCGCGTTACGAGTCTGGTCTTATCAAAGCCGTCATCGACCTCTAATTATATTTATAAATTGATAAGCAATTTTTCTTGGTCCCCCTCCATTTTGTACGGGCTGGTTTGAGGGCTAAATTCGGGGGGGCAGAAGCGACCATGGAAAGTTTGGCCTTCCCGAATCGCCCTTCGCGGGAACCTCTGGGCGCCGAGGATGTCTGAGCCTGAACATGACAAATGGAGAGGCCAAAGGAGGGCAACGGACTCGCAGTCTATGTCTATGAACAGGGGATGAGTTCCGCAGGCGGAGAGAAGGGCGAAGAGGGAACGGCGTTAAAAACCTGAGGAGGAGCGAGGCCATCCCGAACATCTGTGAGCCTAACCCATACAAGATGGAAGAGAATCTTTTTAATTAATTGGCCTGCCCCATCTATCGCCGGCTAAAGAAAGGGGTCAATCTTCTAATCGTGAGAAAAAGCGGCGATTGCCAGCCGCGCTCATGGGAGGTGAGGTAAAAGGAAAAGATTATTTGTTCAGGAAGTGTGGTCGTGGATAATGCGCCAGCCCTCGGGCAATCGTCTCCAGATTAATGTAAAAAGCCCCTCTTTTGTTTCTTGCTGAACTTGTAATTTCCAGCGTCCGAGCACATAGGCATAATCGCTTCCGAGCAAAAAAACTTCCACATCGGTAAAATCGAGCTGGCCCATTTTTTCTCCTGAATAGCTTTTCTGGTACCGCTCCATCAAAGCCTTCCAGCCTCGGAGGCGGTTCGCACCGGATTGAAAGGTTAAATCCTCCGAATTCCAGTAATAGGCCATAAAGCCTTCGAGGTCGCCCCGGTTCCAGGCCTCTTTTTGCCTATTAAGAACTTGCTCAATTTCAGCTTTGACTTCGGCCGTTGAAAAGGCAGACGAGAAAAAAGGGGAAGGGAAAAGAATTAAAATAATAAAAGCCAAACCGATCAGGAATCTGCCCCTTTTGTTTCTTAAACTTATCATGCTTCTTTTCCTTTCATTTTTTGCCTTTTTCTCCATATTCTAATACCAGGCAATAATTTTCCGGGGCTCAACCCGGCCAAGCCAATTTACTTCAGGATATGATCCAGCCCTCTTTTCCAGGGCTGATCAGGCCAATTCCTGAGGGCGCAGATGGTCGTAGCATTCAAAGGGGATGCCGAGTTCTTCGGCCAGGGCTTTGAGTTCAGCCAGATAATCACCACCAACTGTCATCGGGTGGTTAGAATTAATTTTCCATTCAATCTTCCCGCAAAGTCTGATATACCAATGAGGCCACTGCGGGTCACAGCGGGCCGAGCGCCGTCGCCATTCTTCTTCTGAGGGAACATGGGTTATACCTCTTCCAGCGCAAAGATAAAGACGATGACGGCGGTAAGAGAAGCGGGCCCAGGTCACGACTCCCGGAATGCGGCAGACCACCGATGAGGTGCCCCCTCCCTGCTTAAAATACATATAGGGCTGCCGCTCCGACCAGGCCCCTTCCAGCGAGTCATGCCGGCCATAGGCAAAGTAAGGAGCTAAGGCACCGGAATTGACAAACCAGTAAATTCCCTCTTTTGAATCCCAGTAGCGCAGGTCATTGAAGCCCACAGGTTCACCGCCGCTCAAGAGCTTCAACACCTGCATCGTTATGGCCGCGCCGTCATCAGCTTCTGTGGCCGCCACCACCGTTGTCCCATCTCCCTCTGGTCTTAGCTTATTGTTAAGCAAACCAAGGGCCAAGTCGGTGGCTGGGTAATGCTCGACCCAGTCAAGCTGGTCCTGGACACCGACGAAATCCAGGCCGTATTTTTCTTTAAGCTCGAGTAAAGCTAAATAAACCTTCAACTGAAAAAGGACCATTTCCTTGGTCAAATGCTTTCTTGGGTCAGACCCGAGTTTAAGAGTCATTTTTTTCTCAACCAGGAAATGGAAGGCCTTCTCTGCCCGCTCGTCAGGAATTTTTTCCGTCATTTTGAGTAACCTCAGGCCGTCAAAACCCTCGCGGGCTATCCCGAAATAACGCAAAAAATCAGCCTCGGAGACCTTGTTCCACATTTGCATCGAGCGCGGTCCCACCGCACCATAAATCATGCCCCGTAACTTCTCCTTAACCTGGCGAGCTTTCCTTCTCTGGCTCTCGCTGACTTTGATTTCAATCGGCCGGGGGAGGCGCCGATTAATTTTGCCCTCCCTCAAAAAAGCAGCCAACTCCTCGCCGTAAGTCTCAGGCCGGGAAAATTCTTCAATAAAAAGCCTTTCGGTTTTTATTCCGACATGTTCTAAGCCAGAAGCGGCGGCAAAAAGACCCACATTGCCCGGAAAATCAGGAATGGCGCTACCAATAAGAAGTTTGGGCACATCAGCTGGCAGTTGAGCCATGGGACTCACGGAAAAATCTGGATATGCCCAGCCGCCGAAGAAAGTAACGAACCTCTCGCCTCGTGCCTTTTTAATGACCCTCATCCCTTCGGCCACACTGGAGATAGGCTTTTCGGGGTTGAGGACGTGGGCTCGCCAACCGCATTTTTTTATCACTTTAATGAACTCAGCGAGTTGCCACTGCGTCTTGGGCCAGACAACCCGATTAGCCTCATCCCTTTCATCCAAAGGTAAATAAATATCCACCAGTCTATTCATCAACGCGCCTCCTTTTTAGGTTTGGAAATAAAAAAGTTAGGAATTGCTTTGGCCTTTGGCCAATCCTTACCAAAATCTTTCTCCCTTCAAGTGACTTTTCCTGTCTTTTGATTCATCTTCCTTGGCTTTTTAATCCCGCCGTTCTTTCTTTTTACCCTTTCTTGGCGTCTTTTTTGGCCGTCTCCTGGGCAGGAAAATGAGCCGGCTGGCTAAAAGCCTAAAACTTAGTCGCCAACAGTTTTTCTATTGATTCACCGCCTTGGTCGATGTTCTCTCGAGTGAAATAGCGGGAAGTCAGGACTACTTCTTTGGGTACCTGTTGGCGCTGAAATATTTCCAGGGCCAGAAGGATGGCCTCTCGGCCTCCAGTGGGATATTCAAAACTGGCCTCAAGAATCCCTTGCCGGACATACATTTGGCCTTCATGAGGCAGGGCATCGATACCCACAAAGATCATTTCTTTTTCCCGGCCAGCAGCCTTAGCGGCTAAATAAGCCCCATGAGCTCCCGGGTCATTGTGTGCATAAACCAAGTCGATTGGGGAAAAGCGAGCCAGAGCTGATTCCATTTCCTGCCGCGCCTGCGGCTCCAGCCATTTCATATCCGCCTCAAAAATTACTTCCACCTCGCTGCCCTTAATCGCTTCCCTGAAGCCCGTATGCCGGTCTTGACCAGGAGTTGAGGTCATCAACCCCTTGAGTTCGACCACCTTTCCTTTACCCTTAAGTCGCTCTACAATCCAGCGGCCAGCCGCATAACCGATTTTTTTATTATCGGCGCCGATGAAACAAGTGTATTTATCTCCCAGGACTCGGCGGTCCAGGACAATTACCGGAATGCCTTTCTCATAGGCGGCGGCTACCGGAGCGGTCAATGGCGCTGCTTCCTTGGGAGAGACGATAATTAGGTCCACACCGGCATTGATAAATTCTTCGATTTGGGCTTGCTGTCGCAAGGAATCATTCTGAGCATCTTTAAAAACTACCCTGAGTTCAGGATGCTTTTCCGCCTCATTCTTTATGTCCAGGTTCATCTGCACCCGCCAGGGCTCACCTAAATTGCACTGACTCATGCCGATAGTGTAAAGAGGCTTGGCCGCCTCACCCGTCCTTCCCTCTTTAATTGGCTCGGCTTTTTTGGCCTTACAACTGGCCGAAAATGCCGCCAAGAGCAAGGAGGCCGCAACGAGAAGCCCGACAGCCAAAACCGGAAGAAAATTTTCCCCAGGCTTTGACCCCCAGAAGGAAAAACGGGGTTTAGCTCCTACTTTTTCTATAGATTGAATATTTTTTATAGAAATAATATCAGCCACAGACCGCCTCCTTAAAATAAATTATCCCTTCTTCATGATGAGCAAAATTAATTTCCGCCGGGCGGAAATTATCAATTTCCCTCGCCATCGTATACCAAACGCCTTTATCACCCCGATTATGGTTCATTTCCGCCCCCGCTGGAAGAGAACAGCGCCGATGATGATGGCGCCAGTGAGCATTAACCGGCTGGCCTCGGCAATCGCATTCAAACTCAGTATTTTCTCCAAATAACCAATGGTCAGAGCCCCGACAATGGTCAGGCCGATGCTGCCTCTACCTCCAGCTAAGCTGGTTCCGCCAATGACCACAATAGCGATGGCCGTCAACTCATAGGCCATCCCAGCTTCTGGGTCACCCTGCATTTCCTGGGCTGCCTGGCAAATTCCGGCCACCGCGCTAAAGAGGCCGCTCAAGCCATAGGCTAAGAGCTTAGTTTTAGCTACCGGAACGCCAGAAAGTCGTGCCGCTTCTTCGTTGCCACCCACGGCATAAAAATACCGGCCGAGACGCAACTTTCCCAAGACCAGGGCACTCAAGAGGGCACAAATAAAAAAGATAATGGTGACCACGGCCAGATTCTGATTCAAAATTTTGGAGCTAAGGAAGTTGAAAATGGGCGGCACTTCCACATAGCGATAAGCGCCACTCGAGTCGAGAATAGCGGTCGAAATCTTCTTTCCGCCCGATATCCATTTAGCCAGGCCGCGGGCAAAGACCATCATGGCCAGGGTGGCAATAAAAGGCTGGATTCTGAACTTAGCTACCAGGCCGCCAGAAAGCAGGCCGCAGCCAAGGCCGGCCGCGAGGACTAAAGGAATGGCCAGGGCAGGTGTTAGTCCTTGCTGGATAGTTAAGAGAGAAAAAAGGACAGCGGTAAAACCCAGCACGCTGCCCACCGACAGGTCAATCCCGGCCGTGATAATAACCACCGTCATTCCGCAGGCCAAGATGGCGAAAACTGAAATATGGCGAAACATATCCCGATGAGTATCCCACTTAAAAAAGGCGCCGTTGGCATTAAAAATAACGCCAATAATAATTACAAAAATTAGGGCAAAAGTAGCCCGAGTTAAAGGCGAGCGGAAAATATCAGGTAGGCTATTAATTCGCATCTCTTTGCTCCGCCGGCTGAGCCGGATTTGGTATTTTATATTTCATTTCTTCCCTATTTCTTCTCTCCGCTCTCAGCCTTTTCCTTGTGCTTGATCTTTTTTCTTCTTTTCTTTTTTTTCTCTTTTTTCCTATCTTTCTTTTTTCCTTACTTCTTTTTTCTCCTTCCTTCCTTTCTTTATTTCTTCTCTCCTTCTTATTTATTTACTTACTTACTTGCTTGCATACTTGCTTGCTTACCTACTTACTTGCCTGCCTATTTTTTACCTGTTTACTTAATTACTTACTCCCTTGCGCACTTGGTTCCAACTTTCCTTGCTCCTTATTAGCCTGCTTATTTTTTAACCTGCTTGCTGTAACCTCTTATCCTCCTCCCTTCTCAACAGGTTTTAAGCTTAAAACTCAGGCCATCGCTCTTTCTTCCTGTAATCTCTGTTGGCTCCTCCCTTCTCTGTTTACTCCCTTCTTTTTAGGTATATTTTTAATTTAATTTCATTTTTATGTATCACATCTTCTTCTTTTCCTTTTTTTATTTCAACGAACGTTTTTCTCATGTCCCGTTAATTGTCGAGCATGCAGTTTGCCATTCTCATGCGTTTTTTGCCCCTCTTGCAGGCATCCGCCCAGAGCGGCCTGGACAACCTTTTCCTGAGTGGCTTCTTCGTGGGATAGTTCAGCCACAATCTTCCCTCGGTGTAAAACCAAAATCCGGTCAGCCATGGCCAGCAGCTCAGGAAGCTCCGAGGTAATTAAGGCTATGGCCATTCCCGCCGCTTTCAACCCATTCATCAGGAAATAAAGGTCGTGTTTGGCTCCAACATCGACGCCCAGGGTTGGCTCGTCTAAGAGCAAAACCTGGGGTTCTGTTTCTAACCATTTAGCCAGAATTACCTTCTGCTGATTGCCGCCGGAGAGGGTTTGAATTTCCTGGTCTAAATGACGCAGTTTAATCCTAAGCTTTTCGACATACTCCTGGGCTTTCCGCTTCTCCTGTGTTGGCTGGAGCCATCCGCGGGGCGAAAATTTTTTTAAAGAGGCGAGAGTTATATTCCTAATGACATTCATCGAAGGAATTAGGCCCGTAGCCTGGCGGTCATTAGTCAAAAGAGCCAAGCCCTTGCGAATTGACTCCTGGGGTGAATGACTGATAAAAGGCCGGCCATCAAGATGGATTTCCCCTCTAATTTTCTGTCCCAAGGAGCCAAAAAGTCCGTGAAAGAGCTCGCTTTTTCCGGAACCTTGAAGCCCGGCTAAGCCGACGATTTCACCCTGGTGCAAACAAAAAGAAACATCTTCAATCACCCAACGCTTCAGACCTGATGGGTCCGGAATAAAAAGATTCGACACCCGCAATTTCTCCGAACCGCCGCCGGCAAAATAAGGGGGGAATTGCTGGGTTATTTCTCGACCAACCATCCAGCGAACTAATTCTGAAGGCGGTAATTCGGAGGTCAGGGAGGTGCCGACCCTCTGGCCGTCCCTCAAAACCGTAATCCTGTCTGCCAGGCGATAAATTTCTTCCAATCGATGGGAAATATAGATTAAGCTACATCCCTTCTTTTTTAAATCGGCTATCAGAGCGAAAAGCCTGGCCACCTCAGCCTGATTAAGGGCCGAGGTTGGCTCATCCATGATGATAATTTTAGCCTCCTGTACCAGCGCTTTGGTTACTTCTATCATCTGACGAATCGAATAAGGATAAAAACCAGCCGGCTCAGAAAGGTTTAGGCGCAAGCCAAGACCTTCTAAGATTTCCTGAGCTTTTTTTCGTTCGGCGCGATAATCAACAAATCCGGGCCGCTTTCTTATTTCCCGGCCCAAAAAAATGTTATCCAGGACACTCAATTGATTAACCAAGGAAAGCTCCTGGTGAATGGCCACAATTCCCTTTTTCGCTGCTTCCTGCGGTGATTTAAAGCGAACAACTTCGCCGCCGAGTTTAATAACTCCTTGATAATCAGTATGAACCCCAGAAAGAATCTTAATCAACGTGGTTTTGCCGGCACCGTTTTCGCCGGCCAAGGCATGCACTTCTGCCTCCTTTAAATCAAAATTCACTGCCTCCAGAACCCGCACTCCCGAGAAGGATTTAGATATCTTTTCCAGGTTTAGGAGCATCCTCTCTCCTCAACTTTTCTTAGTTAATTTCCACCAGCGCATCAGGGCTTAGCTCGCTCCATAATGATTTTTTGCTTTAGCCTATCCACATCTTTATCAATGATAATTAATCGGCATCAACCTGAGGCTTCCTCTCCCCTGGTGAATTTTCTTGCTTATCTTCTTTCATCTTATAAGTTTTCTTGCCTTTTACTCCGATTGCTTTCGAGATTAAGCCGGGATCATAAGAGCAACCATGGCAGGTTCAGCCATAACGAATCAGCTTTCGAGCCATCCTCCAAGTGCTCAGAATTTATGAGCCTTAGGGCTCAGCCCGGCCTAAGACTTGGTGACACCTTACACATTTACCTTATTCACCTCCCATTTTTTATTCTAATTTTTGGTTCCTTCCTATCTCCAGGCCAGGACGAGGCAAGGGGATTCGGGGCCGCGTCCATGAATAAGAGGCCGAATTCCGCCGACCGGGAGAAAGGCGAAGACGAAGTGGCGTCGGAAACCTGAGCCCAGGCGAGGCCACTCCCGTTGTCTCCGGGCCCAAGCCATACAAGATCGAAGAGAATCATTTTAGATAACCCAATAAGTTTAAAATAAGCTTAACTTATTCCAGCCTCGCCGCTTTCTCTCTTTTTTATTTTTTCTCCTCCTTTTTCTCATTACCCCACAGCTTGCCGCCACCCATCTCGCGGCGCCAGGCATCCCGCCAGCGATGGATATCAACTGGTCCTATGGCCGGCATATTCTGTCTTTCCTCCTTAGGCCTAAGCTTAGGAAAAGATTTATGCGGTTCTTTTTGATACCAATAAGCCACGGTCACTAAATCAAGGGTCAGACAATTATTGTGTCCATGCTCAATCGTAGCCAGAAGGGATTTCTTAAAGGTTATCGGCGACTCAAAGAAAAAGCGGTAGCAATGAGTCCGACCCAACCAGCCAGTGCCCTCGGAGACACGGGCATATCCATAAAAGGGATGCTGATAATTTTCCACTGGACTCCAGGAACAACTAAAAAAGTCTTCAGTCCCAGTGCCATGGAGGGAAGGCGGCCATTTTTCCCCGTCAATGAAGAACATATCGTCTCCCTCTCCGTACCATATGGGCGAGGGATTATCGACATAATAGTTTACCCCGACAAATTGTCCCTCTCCGACGATATCAGCGATGAGGTAATTGCCTCCGCCGTCGGTATTTGGTTTCTGCTCGGCCAGAACAGACCATTCATTTTCGCCCTCAGGGAGTGGCTCGGTCAGCTCCCGATTCCAAAAAGCATGGAAACGACCTAAATCGGGCGGCAGGCTTTTGTGCTTTTCATAATCGATATAATAATAAAAAGCTCTGATAGGCATTGCCGATTGATTTTCTAAAGAAATCAGGGCTCCGTGGCTGAAAGGCATCGGGAAAAAGCAGTTGAGGGCGTTTCCCTCCAGGGGACTCGCAGCTAAGGGCAGGCTGACGAAGTTATATTTCTCGCCCCAACCCTGACCGAAGAAATCGCCCAGCGGGCATTCGACGCTCGGCTCTTTTTCACCATCCCAATACATCCTCAAAACGGCATTCCTTCGGACCATCGGGTCTTCAGAAGAGAGGGTTATCCAGATATGCTTAATTATTCCTGCCCCCTCTATCTTCGCCAGTTCCGCCGTCTCCCCAGGCTCTATCTTAAGATAATCGGCGTTTTTCCCCGTCCGGTCAAAGCTAGATATTCTCTTGCGCTCATAACCTTTAAGCCGGGCCACGTCATCTAACAAATTTGAGGCCACCGGCTCTTGCGCCCAGGAAATCATTGACCCTATAAAAATAAAAAGAGTCAATAAACACGAACAATTTTTAACCATAATAAATCCTCCCTATCATTCCCCTTTTTTATTTTTTGTTTAATCATGCTCATAATCTGCAACCCGTCAAGTCTATTTTTAACCCTTCTAACCTTCACTTTTAATTATTTCTAATCGTTATTGTACCTATCGCTAAACGAGTATCCAATCACTACCTGCTATCTATAAAATAATCTTTCTTTTAGTTTCTTAGCGCCTTTAAAACCTCGTTTCTCACTTAGATCATATACCCTATCTTCTCCATTATCCTAAATAGCCTCATATACAGAAGAAGATACCAGCTTACCATAAAACAAATGATTGTGCCAAACGTTTGTACAATTATTTGCCTCAATAATAATAGGAATTGACCTTCTCTCACATCTTTTCTTAGGATAGGCCATCTTTTGTCTTAAAAAATCAGTATAACCTGCTCGCTCACCATGATAACCAAAAAAAGATACCAATATCAATTATCAAGCTTACATTGGCTTTGCGCTACGAATATATGTTAATTTCTTTTTGATCGAATTAGAATTACAGGGCCTTCCATCTAAAACCATCAATTAAGACCAAAGGAGCTTCATGCTACCTTCGATAAAGAGACAGACGAAAATGGGACGCCACATCCTGAATTTAGGTACAAAAAGCATCGATCACTTTTTAACCTCGATGACTTGCATATTCCGAGAGAATCCGCTTTGGTATTCCGACGGAAGCCGGCCACTAAGATTCAAAAAACATGCCCAACGTCGGCACGCTCCGACATATCTCCGCATTCATTCGGATCTGGTGGCCGGAATCATTGGAATACGCACTTTTTGGAAAAGACTGATGATAAGCAAACTTTTTTGACGAACTACACCTTCTATATAGGGATACTTTCATTGAATGCTTAGTCGGGTTATTTCATACCCCAAAGAATTGCAGTTAATCAAATTAGCATCATTTTCTTAGTCAAAGACCTTATATATATCTTGCTCGCCCCTCCTACCCACTAGGGAAAACCCTCCTAGATCCCCCGTTGACTAATTGAAAAATCGCCTCGCTAAGGGAGATGACATTAAAAAAGCAAATAATTTTTATTACTGATTCATCGTCTTTCCTCAACTTTGGAGAGCAATTCAGGGAGTTAGCCACCAGTGGCAGGGCCGCTAAAAAAAGTACTGTTACGTAATAATCAAAAGTAGACGTAATGTAAAAAACATAAGTAGACAAAAAGTAGACGTTAGGGGAAGTGGATGTGGTAGAACCGTTACCTGAAGGAGGTTCTACCATCATGAAGGCACAACTACACAAAAGATTATCCCAGGATTTTGTAGAAGAGATTCTTGAGGCCTTTAACTCTCATCGTATAAGCGAGGAGAAGGCCTGTGAGCTACTTGGGGTCAAGCGGGCCAGGCTATACCGGCTTAGACGGCGCTGGCTGGAATGCCTGATAGGGAATAAAGCTTTCTCTCTTTATGGGCGACAGAACAGTTGTTTTCATCAATTGCCGGAGGAAG
>Ga0078972_1001875_pt1 | contig 73988 bp, 55 predicted proteins | sample YelNatPaOPGAMG01_FD_67568 | JGI IMG/M metagenome (GOLD analysis project Ga0078972, IMG submission 67568) | Hot spring thermophilic microbial communities from Obsidian Pool, Yellowstone National Park, USA - OP-RAMG-01 (SPADES assembly) (version 2) | ecosystem: Environmental > Aquatic > Thermal... | reverse complement strand
CGACGTGCGGTCGCTGCTGGCGGAGCTGAACGATCCGGACACCGTCCTGTGCACAAACCTGGAGCGTCGCGTGGTGCGGATGCTGGGCGGCGACTGCACATCCCCGCTGGCCGTGCTGGCCACGCTTTGCGGCGACGTGCTGTGGCTGCGGGTCGCGGTGGGCCATCGCGGCGGGCTGCCGCCGGTGCTCAGGGCGGAAGCGCGCGGCTCGCCGCGCGACGCGGAGGCGCTTGCGCAGCGGGTCGCAGGAGAATTATCGGACCGCGGAGCGCTGGCCATGTTGCGTCCGGACGCGGCGGGCGAACCTTGAACAAACCCCGCACGGCGGCGTATTCTTTAATGGGGATGGTCCATCGCCACCATTAACGCATGGAGCACCCGAAGATACTCGTACTCAGCGGCGGCAGCGGCGCCAGCGAAGCTCTGGCCGAGTGTCTGCGGCACCGCGCCGACGTGGTGGAGGCGGCGTCCATCGACGACGCCATAGCGCTGCTGCGGCGCGGAGATTTTGCCGCCGTTCTTTCCGACGCGGGCGATTTTCTGCCTCTGGAGCGGGCTCTGGTCTCGCAGCAGGCCACGCTTATCCTGAACAATCTCGGCGAGGGCGTGTGCATCGTGGATGGCGAGGGACGGTGCAACTGGATGAACCGGCGCATGGCGGCCTGGCCGCCGCGCGTTCACGAGACTGTGCGCCGCGCCTGTCAGGAGGCGTTCGCCTTTTTCAGCGCGCAGCCCCCGGCGCCCCCCGACGCGCCGCCGCGGTCGCGGCGCTATCCGCTGAACATCGACGACCAGCAGTTCATGGAGATGGTCTGTTCGCCGGTGGTAAGCCCCACGGGCCAGGTGGTGCAGATAGCGTCGGTGGTATGGGACGCCACCGCTTCGCGCCGGTTGCAGCAGAAACTCGACGCCATCGACGGCGCCGGGGCGGAACTGGTGCGGCTGGAAAGCGAAGCCATCAGCAGGCTGAACGTGGCCGAGCGTCTGAAACTGCTGGAGGACCACATCATCCGCTACGCGCGGGACCTGCTGCATTTCGACCATTTCTCCATACGCGTGCTGGACCACCGCACGCAGAAGCTGGAACTGGTTATAAGCTACGGGCTGCCGCCCGAAGCGCGCGAGCTGGAGCTTTATGCCCGTCCGGAGGGCAACGGCATCAGCGGGTATGTCGCCGCCACCGGCAGGTCCTACATATGTCCCGACGTCGAGCGCGACCACCGCTACATGCCGGGGCTGGAGCGCGCCCGCAGCAGTCTGACCGTGCCCCTGTTCCTGCACGACAAGGTGGTCGGCGTGTTCAATATCGAAAGCCACCACCGGGCGGCGTTCAACGAGGACGATCGCCAGTTCGCCGAGATCTTCGGGCGCTACGTCGCGATAGCGCTGAGCATACTGAACCTGCTGGTGGTCGAGCGCGCCACCGTGATGCACAAGGTGGCCGACGATGTGTGCGCCGATGCCGCCGGTCCGCTCAACGATATCGTTTCGGACGCGGTGCGTCTGGCTGAAGAGTATCTGGGCAACGAAGAACTGCACCGCGACCTGACGCAGATCGCCGAAAACGCCCGGCGCGTGCAGCGGCTGCTGCATCAGGCGGCCGCCGGCCCGCATGCCGTGCTCGGCAGCGACAGCGTGAAGGTGGAGGAAGACCCGGTAATCCGCGGTTGCCGCGTGCTGGTGGTTGATGACGATCCGATATTGCGCACGGCCATCTCCGACATACTGCGCAAGTTCCGCGCCGTGGTGAGCGTCGTTTCCAGCGGGGCGGAGGCGATCCGGGCGCTGGCCAGACAGGATTTCGACCTCGTGCTCAGCGATATCCGCATGCCCGACCACAGCGGCTATGAGATATATACGGCCGCGCGGCGCAGATCGCCGCCGCTGCCCGTGGTGCTCATGACAGGGTTCGGCTACGACCCGCAGCACAGCATCATGCGCGCAAGCGAAGAGGGGCTCGAGGGCATCCTGTACAAGCCTTTCAAGGTGCAGCAGCTGCTCGACACCGTGCGCAAGGCGCTTACAGCGCGCAGGCCGGCGTAGGTTTTCCCGCGCCGGTGGACCTGCGGGGGCACGCTCCGTACACTCGCCCGTCATGGCTGCCGACACGCGTTTCACGTGGCCTGTACGTCTGGAGATAGCCGCCGTCGATCGCTCGTCGCACGCGCGCACGGGGCGCATCTCCACCCCCCACGGCTGTTTCGATACGCCGGCCTTCATGCCCGTCGGCACATACGGCGCCGTCAAGGGCATACTTCCCGGATACCTTGCCGGCGCAGGCACGCAGATCGTACTGGCCAACACGTATCACCTCATGCTGCGGCCGGGGCACGACGTGGTCGCGGCTCTCGGCGGGCTGCACCGTTTCATGGGCTGGGCCGGTCCGATACTCACCGACAGCGGAGGGTTCCAGGTGTATTCCCTGGGCCACATGAACCGCATCGACGACGACGGGGTTACCTTCAGAAGCCACATCGACGGGGCTACCGTACACCTTACGCCCGAGAAGAGCATCGAGGTGCAGAACGCGCTGGGGGCCGACATAATCATGGTGCTGGACGAGTGCCCTCCCGGCGACGCCGACATCGAGCAGCACCGTCGCGCCGTGCGCCGCACCATCGACTGGGCGCGCCGCTGCCTCGAAGCCCACCGGCGTCCGGAGAGCCAGACGCTGTTCGGCATCGTGCAGGGCGGCACCGACCCCGCGCTGCGCGGGCAGTGCGCCGCGGCTCTGCTGGAAATGGGCTTCGGCGGCTACGCCATAGGCGGTCTGGCCGTCGGCGAGGGCTGCGAGGCGATGCTCCGGACGCTGGAGTTTACGGCGCGGCTTCTTCCGCCCGACCGTCCCAGGTATCTGATGGGCGCGGGATACCCCCGGGATATCGTTGCGGCGGTGGCGGCGGGAGTGGACATGTTCGACTGCGTGCTGCCCACGCGCAACGGGCGCAATGCCTGCGCCTTCACGGCCGGCGGAATGGTGCGCCTGCGCAACAGCTGCCACGCGCGCGACGGGTCGCCTGTGGAGGAGGGATGCGACTGCCCGGCGTGCCGCCATTTCTGCCGCGGCGCCATACGGCACTTTTTTTTCGCGGGCGAAATGCTTGGACCGATACTGCTTTCGATGCATAATATCCGGTTCTACCAGCGCCTGATGGCCGACATACGTCGCGCCATAAGGGATGGTGTGTTCGAGGAGTTCCGCCGGTGCGATCCGCGCTGCGCGATGGGTCCGCCCGGGGAACAGTGCACTTAGCAGTCGTCCGCGAAACGCGCGGCGCTGCGCGGGCTGTCGGGCATCGTGTCCGTGGCCCGGGCGCGGGGCGCGCGTATCGCGCAAACGTAAGGACAGGAGCACGCTTGATCAATCTGCCGGCAATGTTGGCAGCGGCGGCGCCCGACCCGGCGGCGAGTCCGCGCCCGTGGTATGTCGATTTCCTGGCCAGCCCGCTCAGCCTGATGCTGATCGTGCTGGTGATCTTCTATGTGGTGATGATACGCTCCAAACGCCGGCAGGACCGCCAGCGCCAGGAGATGCTCGACAGCCTCAAGAAGGGAGATCGCGTCCAGACCATCGGCGGCATACTCGGCACGGTCGTCGAGACCCGCGACGACGAGGTAGTCGTCAAGGTGGACGAGAGTTCCAACACGAAGATACGTTTCACGCGCAGCGCCATCCACCGGGTGCTGGAGGCTGAAAAACCGCAGCCCAGATAGCCGGCCGCGGCAGGCAGACGCTTGGTTCCGGTCCACTGGCGGTCACAAACATGCAGCGGAAACTGGCAACAAGGTTCGCACTGATATTCGCCGTACTGATCCTCGGGATAATCGGCATATACCCGCCCGCGCGGCTGTTCGATCCCACCATACCCTGGTCGAAGAAGCACAATCTTCAGGCGGGAATCGACATCCGCGGGGGAACCAGCCTTCTGTACGAGATACGCGTGCCGCGCGACACGGCGTCGGGCGCCGCCACGGAGAATCTCGCCGAACGCGTCGCCGAATCGCTCAAGAAACGCGTGGACCCCGACGGCGTGCGCAACCTCGTATGGCGCCCGCAGGGCAACACCCGTCTGGAAATCCAGATGCCCCTCGGGGGCAACGTCGAGCAGGCCCGCAAGGCCCGCCAGGCCCTGATAGCCGCCCAGGAAGCCCTGGAACAGACCAACATCCGCCTCGGCGAAGCGCGGGCGGCGGTGGAAATCGCCGATGCCGAGCAGCGCAACAGGAAGTTCGACGAACTGGCGATGGGCTTCGCGCCGCGCCGGCAGGCTCTGGAGAGGCTCTATCAGGCATTCCGCAAAGTCAGGGAACTCGAGGCCACCGGAACGCCCGAGCAGAAGGTCGATGCCCGCGACGAACTGACGGCGGTCGAGCACGAAATCGAAAAAACCAACGTGGCCGTGCAGGCGCTGGTGAACAATGTGCTGAACCTCTACCAGCAGCGCATCGACAAGGCGAAGGCGCGCAAGGATCTCAAGGCCGTTGCGAAAATCCGCGAGGAACGCGATCAGAAGATCGCCGAATATCTCAAGGCGGCCGAGGGTTTCCCCCAGCGCCAGGCCGCCATAAAGGAACTGGTCGAGAAGTACGACGCTTTCCAGCAGGTCAAGGGCGTGGCCGATGACGCCGAGGACCTCAAACGGCTTCTCCGCGGCTCGGGGGTGCTGGAGTTCCGCATATTGTGGGACCCCAACACCGCCAATCCCCCAACGGCCGAGGAAAACGCCATCGCCGAGGCCATGATCAAGCGCCTCAAGGAAGAAGGCCCGCTGCCCCGTCCCGGCGATACCATGCGCTGGTTCGAGGTGGAAGACCCCGAACAGATGCGCGGGCGGCGCATCTTCCAGTGGGGAGACAAATGGTGGGCGCTGGCGTATGTGACGCCGGGCGAATCGATGGTTCACAAGGAGGGCGAAAAACCGTGGGGCCTCGAGCGCGCCTTCCGCGATTACGACAGCCAGCGCGGCGAATACGTGGTGGGCTTCCAGTTCGACGCTCAGGGGTCGCTGCTGTTCGGCGAACTCACCGGCCGGCACGTTGGCAAGCCGCTGGCCATCATCCTCGACGACAAGATAATCAGCGCCCCCAATCTGCTCAGCCGCATCGAGGGGCGCGGTCAGATATCCGGCAATTTCACCGACCGCGATCTGGATTACCTCATCCGCACCCTCAACGCCGGCTCGCTGCCCGCGCGGCTTCACGATGAGCCCATCAGCGAACGCACCATAGGCCCGGCGCTCGGCGCCGATAACCTCCGTCGCGGGCTGTATGCCTCATACGTGGCCGTCGCCGCCGTGGTCCTCTTCATGGTCGGCTATTACTACTTCGCGGGCTTCGTGGCCAGCCTGGCCGTGTTAATGAATCTCGTGGTGCTCATCGGCGCGCTGGCCATGTTCCGCACCACCTTCACCCTGCCGGGCATTGCCGCGCTGGCGCTGACGGTGGGCATGGCCGTCGATGCCAACGTGCTGATATTCGAGCGCCTGCGCGAGGAACAGCTGCGCGGGCTGTCGCTGCGCATGGCCTTGCGCAACGGCTACGACCGCGCATGGAGCGCGATTCTCGACTCCAACGTCACCACCATCGCCACATCGCTCATCCTGTACTGGTATGGCTCCGAGGATATCAAGGGCTTCGGGCTGACACTCATGCTGGGCGTGGCGATCTCGATGTTCACGGCCCTGTTCGTCACCCGTGCGATCTTCGACCTGGGGCTGGAGAAGTTCAACCTGAAGAAACTCGGCAGTCTGCCGCTGACGTTTCCGCGCTGGGATCAGATGCTCCGCCCCAACGTGGACTGGATGCGCCTGGCGCCCTATTTCTACGTCGGCAGCACCATAGTCATAATCATCGGGCTGGCGGCGTATTTCTCCAAGGGCCGTGACATGTACGACATCGAGTTCGTATCCGGCACGGCCGTTCAGGTGGAACTCAAGGAGCCGACGGATATCGGCGTGGTGCGCCAGAAACTGGCTCCCTTCAAGAACGACCTGCCGGCACTTCAGGTGGTGGCGGTCGGCGACAACCGCACGGAATACGACATCATCACCGCCAGCCAGGATGCCCAGGCTGTCCGCAAGGCGGTGCTCGCCGCGCTGGGCGATATGCTGAAGGTCGAACTGCCCAGCACCTTCGCCATGAGCGATCAGCCCTTCGATGCGGCCTTGGGCAAGGCGGTCTTTCCCATAGGCAACGACCCGATAGACATCGGGGGATTCGTGCCGCCGGATGCCCCGGCGTACCGCGGCGGCGTGGCCATCGTCCTCAAGGACCTCGACCCGCCCCTTGCTCCGCGGGAAATACTCGACCGCATCGAGCGCCTGCGACTGGAGGAAGGCAAAATCCCCTACCGCGACATGCGCATAAACTCCGCCCAGCGCGATCCCCGCGCCCCCACGCGCCTGGCCGTCATACTCGTCGCCGAGGAAGGGCTGGATTACGCCAGGGACGAAACCGCCTGGCGCGATACGCTGGCCGTTCCCACCTGGAACCTCGTGCGCAACGCCCTGGCGCGCCAGGCGCAGTTCCGCGGCGTAACCAGCTTCGATTCGCAGGTCGCCGACTCCACCAAGATAGACGCGCTGGTGGCCGTCAGCCTGGCCATCGGCTTCATCGCCATCTACGTGTGGGTGCGGTTCGGCAACTTCAAGTACGGCTTTGCCACCATCATGTCCCTTCTGCACGACGTGCTGTTCAGCGTGGGGCTCATCGGCATGTCGCAGTACATCGGCGAATGGTGGATAGGCAAGGTGCTGCTCATAGAACCCACGCGCATGAGCCTGACCGTTCTGGCAGCTGTTCTGACGGTGATGGGCTACTCCGTCAACGACACCATCGTGGTGTTCGACCGCATACGCGAAAACCGCGGCAAGTTCGGCTGTCTCAGCCGCCAGGTCATCAACGACTCCATAAACCAGACGCTGTCGCGCACGCTGCTCACGGGCACCACCACGCTGGCGACGCTCTTCGTGATGTATGTCTGGGGAGGACCGGGCATCCACGGCTTCGCTTTCGCGCTGCTGTTCGGAATCATCGCCGGAACATACTCGTCAATTGCCATCGCCTCGCCGCTGCTGCTCATAGGCGGCAAGGACCTGCGCGCGGCGCCCGCTCCGAAAGCCGACACCGGCCCGGCCAAGGCCGCATTGGCACGATAGCGGCTCCGCGTGCCTGCATCCGGACGGCGCCGGCGCTGCGGCGGCGCGGTCGCGGTTTCCTTCTTCCATCCCACGCACGCGGGGGATGCGGGGACTCACCACAGAGGCACAGAGAGCACAGAGAACTCCCGCCCCGCCTGCCGGCGGCTGTAAGCTTTCCTCTCTCCTGTCTATTTCCCCCCGCGTGCGGGGGGATTAGAGGGGGGCTGATACGCATCTCGCGCACACGATCACCGAACGCCGACGGCGCAGCCCCTCCCCAACCCTCCCCGCGTGCGGGGAGGCAGCGGCCGACGCCGCATGGCCAGCGACGCTGTAGCCGGTCAACCGGCGGACCGGTTCCCGAAGTCTCGTCAACAAACAGACCCGCGGGCCGCTCCGAAAGACGGGTTACCGGGGTTGCCGCGCCGGCATCTTTGCTGCTTCCTCCATGTGCCGCGCGCTCATAACATATAGTTTTTCGGCCGGTCCGGATGCATCAGCCCCGACCGGCGAAAGCGGTGAGTAAAGTGCAGCAGACCTTCGAACGACTTCTGGAGCAGCGCGTCGTGGTTCTCGACGGCGCCATGGGGACCAGCGTTCACACGTACACGCTGGACGTGCAGCGCGACTGGCAGGGCCACGAGAACTGCACGGAAATACTTGTCGAAACGCGTCCCGACATCATCCGGGCCATTCATGAATCCTTTCTGGCGGTCGGCTGCGATGCCGTGGAAACCAATACTTTCGGCGCCAACCGCATAGTTCTGGGCGAGTTCTCCCTGGCCGACCGCACTTTCCAGCTGAATCGCCGGGCCGCGCAGATCGCCCGCGAGGCGTGCGCCGCCTTTTCCACGCCCGAACACCCCCGCTATGTCGTCGGTTCGATAGGTCCGGGGACGAAACTCATCTCGCTGGGGCAGACCAGCTGGGAGGAGATGTACGAAAGCTATCTGGAGCAGTGCCGCGGGCTGCTCGCCGGTGAGGTGGACGCGCTGCTGATAGAGACCGCGCAGGATCTGCTTCAGGTGAAAGTGGCGATAAACGCCGCGGAAGCGGCCATGGCGGAAGCGAATCGCCGCGTGCCGCTGATGGTTCAGGTGTCGATGGACACGCGGAACCGGATGCTGCTCGGTTCCGACATGGGGGCGGTGGTGGCGGCGATTGCGCCTTTCGAGAGCGTGCGCTGTCTGGGACTCAACTGCGCCACGGGTCCGGCGGAAATGGGCGAGCACGTTCAGTACCTGAGCGCCAACTGGCCGCGGCTGATAAGCGTTCAGCCCAACGCCGGCATGCCCGTGATGGCCGACGGCCAGACGCGCTTTCCGCTGGAGCCCGGGGAGTTCGCCGCGGCCATGCTGCGGTTTGTTAGGGAATACGGCGTGAACATCGTGGGCGGATGCTGCGGCACGACGCCGGCGCACCTCCGGTGTCTGGTGGAGGCGTTGCGGCACAGCGGACACCTGCCGCACGACGGCCGGCCGGCCGCTCCGCCCGCGCGGCGCGACGTCAGTTTGCGCCCGCAGCTGTCGAGCCTTCAGTCGGCGGTGGATATCCGGCAGGAGGCCAGCTGGCTGATCATCGCCGAACGCACGAATACCAACGGCTCGCGGCAGTTCCGCCGGCTGCTTCAGGAGGAGAACTTCGACGCCATCGTGTCCATGGCCCGCGACGAAGTGCGCGACGGGGCGCAGGTGCTGGACCTGTGCGTCGATTTCGTCGGGCGCGACGGCGTGCGCGATATGCGCGAGGTGGCGTCGCGCCTGGTGCGCCAGCTGGACGTGCCGCTGATGTTCGACAGCACCGATCCGGCGGTGATGGAAGCGGGATTGAAACTGGCCGGCGGACGCTGCGTGCTGAACTCGATGAATCTGGAGGAAGGCGAGGAGAAACTCGCCCGCATCTGCGCGCTGGCCAGGAAATACGGCGCCGCGGTGGTGGCCGGCACCATCGACGAAGACCGCAACAGCGCCATGGCGCGCACCGCCGCGCGCAAGCTCGAGATAGCCAGACGGTTGCACGCTCTGGCCGTCGGCAGGTACGGTCTGCGCGACGAGGACATCTTCTTCGATCCGCTCGTGCTGCCGATATCGACGGGGCTGGAGCAGGACCGTCGCAACGCGCTGGAAACCATCGAGGGCATCCGGCTCATCAGCCGCGAGCTGCCGCGATGCCACACGCTGGTGGGCGTGTCCAACGTGAGTTTCGGGCTCAAACCCGCCGCGCGCGTGGTGCTCAACAGCGTTTTCCTGCACGAATGCCGCCAGGCCGGTCTGACGGCGGCGATAGTTCACGTTTCGCGCATACTGCCGCGCAACCGCATACCGGATGAGCAGTGGAACGCGGCGCTGGACCTGATCTACGACCGCCGCCGCGAGGGCTTCGACCCGCTGACGCATTTCGTGGCGATGTTCCCCGAGGCCGCGCCGGCCGACGCCGGCGCCGCACCGGCGCCCCGCGAGGACATGCCCATCGAGCAGCGGCTTCGTCGTCGCATCATAGACGGCGAAAAACGCGGCCTGGCGGAGGATCTTGACCTCGCTCTGCAACGCTGGCCGGCGCTGGAGATCATCAACAACATCCTTCTGCCCGCGATGAAGGTGGTCGGCGAACTTTTCGGCAGCGGGCAGATGCAGCTGCCGTTCGTCCTTCAGAGCGCCGAGGTGATGAAGGCGGCCGTGGCGCATCTTCAGCCGCACATGGAGCGCGTGCAGGGGGCCTCGAGGGGAGGGCTGGTTCTGGCCACCGTCAAGGGCGATGTGCATGACATCGGCAAGAACCTGGTGGACATCATCCTGAGCAACAACGGCTACACCGTGCACAACCTGGGCATCAAGCAGCCCATAGGCGAGATTCTCGAAGCCTGGCGGCGGACGGGCGCCCAGGCCATCGGCATGTCCGGGCTGCTGGTCAAGAGCGTGGCGGTGATGAAGGAGAATCTCGAGCACATGAACGCCCTGGGCATAACCGCGCCGGTGCTGCTGGGCGGGGCGGCGCTGACGCGCGATTACGCGGAGCAGACTCTGGCCGAGCTGTACAACGGCCCGCTGTTCTACTGCCGCGACGCCTTCGACGGCCTGCGCGTGATGGACATGATCTGCTCCGGCCGGCTGGAGGAGGCCGTGCGCCAGCAGCGGGCGCGGGCCGAGAAACGGCGCCGCCTGCGCGAGGCGGCCGTCAAACCATCGCCCGGCAGCGCGCGCCCCGAGCAGGTGGCGCGCGACGTTCCGGTGCCCGCGCCTCCGTTCTGGGGCAGGCGCACGGCAACGGGCGTCGATCCGCGCGAGATATTCCCGTATCTCAACCAGACGGCGCTGTTCGTGGGGCAGTGGGGATTCCGCCGCAAGGGGCTTGCCGACAGCGAATACCGGAAGCTGCTCGAAACCGAGGCGCTTCCGGTGCTGCGCGAACTCCAGGATCGCGCCGTGCGCGACGGGCTGATAGCGCCGAAGGTCGTCTGGGGGTATTTCCCGGTGCAGTCCGACGGCGATGAACTCATCGTGTATCACGAGGAGGATTTTGCCGCGCCGCGCGAGACCGGCGGAGCGATACGCCCGACCGGTCCCGTGCGCCAGCGCCTGCGCTTCCGCTTCCCGCGCCAGGAGGGCCGGCGCGGGCTGTGCATAGCCGATTTCTTCCGGCCGGTGGAAAGCGGCGAGTACGATGTGCTGGGCGTGCAGCTTGTAACCGTCGGCGAGCGTCCCGCCATCGAAGCCGAAAAACTGCGCCGCGCCGATCGCTACCGCGACTATCTGTACCTGCATGGCTTTGCCGTGGAGACGGCCGAAGCCCTTGCCGAATACTGGCACAAGCGCATGCGCGCGGAACTGGGCATCGACGCCGAGGACGCCGCTTCCATCGCCGATCTGCTGCGCCAGGGCTACCGCGGCAGCCGGTATTCGCTGGGTTATCCGGCCTGTCCGAACCTCGAGGACCGCGCGCTGATAATGGAGCTGCTGCGCCCGGAGGACATAGGCGTTACGCTCAGCGAGACCTTCATGCTCGTGCCCGAGCAGTCCACCGACGCCTTCATCGTGCACCACCCGCAGGCGAAGTACTTCGACGTGTAGAGCGGATATGCCGGCCCCGCAGGCCGCTTCTGCCTCATGCCCGGGCGCCCGGCGCGCTCAGCAGGCCTTCGACGAACTGCCGCACGCGCGCTACCAGTTCGTCCATGGCCTGCGCCACGGTGGGGCTGAACCCCTCGCGTATGCTGAAATCCTCGCCGCCGACGGAAAACAGCACCGCCCGCGGCGCCCGCCCGAACAGGTATTGCGCGCAACCCAGCAGGTGGCCCGGGTCGAACCCGTGCGTCTGCGTGATGATGGACGAATCGACCACGGGCGCCGCCTCGCGCATGCGGATTTCCCCCGGCGGGCTGTCCGCCGCGGCGTCGATGAACACCACCGCGGCCGCTCCGGCCACCGGTTCGGCCATCTCCGGCACGAGCTGATGGCAACTCCACACGACAACGCGATCGGCCGGCAGCAGCGCCTCCAGGCGCTCGGCTGCCGCCGGCCCCGCTCCGTCGTCGCCGCGCAACTGGTTGCCGAAGCCGATGATCAGCACCGGCCCTTCAGCGCCGCAGCTCATCGAGCACCTTCCCGTCGGGGCCTACCAGCTGCACCGTCAGCGGCATGCGCCCCACCGCATGGCTGGCGCAGCTCAGGCACGGATCGTAGCACCGTATCAGCGCCTCCACGCGGTTGAGCATGCCCTCCTCCAGCTTATTGCCGTTCACGAACCGCTGCGCCACCTGAAGCACGCCGCGGTTCATCGCCAGATTGTTGTGACCGGTGGCGATGATGAGATTGCCCCACGTGACCAGCCCGTCGCGATCTATCGTGTAGTGATGTATGAGCGTGCCGCGCGGAGCCTCCGACACGCCCACGCCCTCCAGTTCATTGGGCCGGGCGCGCGCCCGCACCCTGTCGGACAGTATCTCCGGATCGTCCAGTATCTCGCTGATGCGCTCGATGGCATACAGCACTTCGATCAGCCTGGCGTAGTGATAGTGGAACGAACTGAGCACCGCCCCGCGCTGGATCTGGCGGAACTCGGCCAGTTCCTGATCGGCCAGAGGCGTGCCGCACCTGTCGCACACGTTCAGCCGCGCCAGCGGTCCGACGCGGTAGATGCCCTGCGGATAGCCCGCCGGCCGGTAATACGGGAACTTCATGTATGAATGAGGCTCGACGGCTTCGCCGATGATCTCGCGGTAGCGCACCGGCGGGAAGCGATCCTGTACGACCCTGCCCTGGGCGTCGCATATGCGCAGATATCCGTCATAGTGTTCCAGAGCGCCGCTGGCATCCACCAGCCCCATGAACATCGTCGGGAAATTGCCGAAAACCCGCACTTCCTCGGCGAAGCGGTACAGTTCCTTCTTGAACCACAGCAGCGTGCGCCGCGCTATGTCGAGGCCGTCGGCCAGCATCAGCACTATCGCATCGCGTTTTTCGGCGGAAAGCGGTTCGCTCACGCCGCCCGGCACCGTCCATGCCGGATGAATGCGCTTGCCGGCCAGAAGCTCGATTATGGTCTGTCCGATCTGCCGCAGGCGTATGCCGTCGCGCGCTATCTGAGGATGCTCCGCGATAACTCCCATGATGTTGCGCCGGGCCGGATCCCCGTCCATGCCGAAAAGGAAATCCGGGCTGGACAGATGGAAGAAACTCAGCGCATGCGACTGGATTATCTGTCCCAGATTCAGCACCCGCCGCAGCATCTCCGCCGTGCGCGGAATCTTCACCGCCAGCAGCGCATCGCACGCCTTCGACGCGGCGATGAGATGGCTCACCGGACATATGCCGCACGTGCGCGCCATCAGCGAGGGCATTTCGGCGAGCGGGCGGCCTTCGCAGAACTTCTCGAAACCGCGGAACTGCGTCACGTGGAACATCGCCTGCGTCACGTTGCCCAGATCGTCCAGGTGCAGCGTGATGCGGCTGTGTCCTTCGATGCGGGTTACGGGATCTATGACTATGTCGCGAGGCATGATTGTCTTCCGTTGCTGTCTCGTGTTCACCTGCCGAAACGCGTCAGCGCGCTCACATCCGGAAGGCGGCCTTCCAGAAGCTCGGCGATCACATGGAAGATGGCGTCGGCCGGCGGAGGACACCCGGGCACGTACACGTCCACTTTGACCACCTCATGCACCGGACGCACGCGCTCCAGCAGCGCCGGCACGCCCAGCGTCGGCCGCTGGGGCTGGATATCCACGTTCTCGCGGTATGCGCGGTCGTACACATCCTCCAGGCGGAACGGATTCCGCATCGACGGCACGTTACCCGTCACCGCGCAGTCGCCCAGCGATACCAGCAGTTTCGTGCGCGAGCGGATAAGGCGGATCTTTTCCAGGTCCTCCACGCTGGCCACCGCCCCCTCCACCAGGGTCACGTCCACCCCGTGCGGAAACTCCTTGGCATCCACCAGCGGGCTGTAAACTATCTCTATCCGGTCCGCCAGATCGATCAGACGCTGGTCGATATCCAGCAGACTCATATGACAGCCCGAACATCCGTCGAGCCACACCGTCGCCACTCTGGTCCTGTTCATTGCCGGGCACCTCTCATTGTCCGCAGATACGCCAGAAACTCGTTGCGCTTCTCGTTTTCGGCAACGCCCGTGCCCTTGCGGCTCAGCGAACCGGTCGGACACACGTTCACGCACTTGCCGCACATGGTGCAGCTCTCGGAACCGGCCCACGCGTCGTTCAGGTCTATGATCACGCGCGAATCTATCCCGCGGCCCATGACGTCCCACGTGTGGGCGCCCTCCACCTCGTCGCACACGCGCACGCACCGCGTGCACAGCACGCAGCGGTTGTGATCCAGCCGGAACAGATCGTGCGACGCGTCGTAGGGCATCCGCGGATACCGGTAGGGCATGCTCACATGCGTCAGTCCCAGCCGCTGGGCGAGATCCTGAAGCTCGCACACTCCGTTGGACACGCACACCGAACATATGTGGTTGCGTTCCGCGAACAGCAGTTCCAGCACCATCCGCCGGTATTTCTGAAGACGCGGGGAACTGGTCGTTACCTCCATGCCCTCCGCCACGCGCGTGACGCACGCCGGCAGCAGCCGCGCAACGCCCTTGACCTCCACCAGGCACAGGCGGCACCCGCCCCAGCCCGACAGACCCTCCAGAAAACACAGCGTGGGTATGTCTATGCCGTTTTCGCGCGCCACCTGAAGAATCGTCTGGCCCGAATGCGCGCTGCAATCGCGCCCGTCTATCTGAAGCGTTACCGGTACGGTCTGTTCGCTCATCCGCGCACCTCGGCTTTCGCATGCGAAGAGCCGTTGCCGCCCTCTTCCTTCACCAGTTTCCGTTCGTATTCGTGCCGGAAGTACCGCAGCGTGCTCAGCACGGGGTTCGGCGCCGTCATGCCCAGCCCGCACAGGCTGGTGTGTTTCACCATGTCGCACAGGTCTTCCAGCAGCGCCAGATCGGCGGCCGTCGCCCGCCCTTTGCCTATCCTGTCGAGCAGCTCGTACATCTGCGCCGTGCCCGCGCGGCATGGCGTGCACTTGCCGCACGACTCCGTCATGCAGAAATCCATGAAGAACTTCGCCACGTCCACCATGTCCGACGTGTCGTCCATGACGATCATGCCGCCGCTGCCCATGATCGAGCCCAGCGCGGCCAGCGATTCATAATCCACCGGCACGTCCAGATGCTCTTCGGGTATGCATCCGCCCGAGGGCCCGCCCGTCTGCACCGCCTTGAACTTCGTTCCGGGGGGCGTGCCGCCGCCTATCTCGAAGATGATCTGGCGCAGCGTCATGCCCATCGGCACCTCGATCAGTCCCGTGTTCACCACCTTGCCCGCCAGTGCGAAAACCTTCGTCCCCTTCGATTTCTCGGTGCCTATCGAGGCGAACCACCCCGCGCCGTTGCGGATGATGGGCGGCACGTTGGCGAAGGTTTCCACGTTGTTGATGAGCGTCGGACAGCCCCACAGCCCGTATTCCGCCGGATACGGCGGGCGCGGCCGCGGCTGCCCGCGGCGCCCCTCGATGGACGCGATCAGCGCCGTCTCCTCGCCGCACACGAACGCCCCGGCGCCCAGGCGTATCTCTATGCCGAAGGAAAACGTCGTCCCGAAGATGTTCGCCCCCAGCAGACCGGCGCGCTCGGCCTGCCGTATCGCCGCCTTCAGACGCTTCACCGCCAGCGGATATTCCGCCCGGACATAGATGTATCCCGTCGAAGCGCCCACCGCGTAGCCGGCGATGGCCATGCCCTCCAGCACGCGGTGCGGGTCGCTTTCCAGCACCGACCTGTCCATGAACGCGCCGGGATCGCCCTCGTCGGCGTTGCAGATGACGTACTTCTGCCCGCCGCGCGCCTTGGCCACCGTGCCCCATTTCAGCCCCGTGGGAAATCCGCCGCCGCCCCGCCCGCGCAGGCCCGACTGCGAAATCTCCGCCACCACTTCCTGCGGCGTCATCTGCGTCAGCACCTTCAGCAGCGATTCGTAGCCGCCCGCCGCAAGATATTCCTCCAGCCGCTCCGGATCGATGAACCCGCTGTTCTCCAGAACGATCTTCTTCTGGCGGATGAAAAACGGCGCGCTCGTCGGATATTGAATCCGCTGAACCGGCGGTCCGTCCAGCGCGGCAACTATGTCCGCAGCGTCGGCGGCCGTCACCGCCTTGTACAGCAGCCGCGGCATGCCGCGCTCGCCGACCGCCGCTCCTGCCGCGTCGGCCGCCGGCTGCTCCACCGCCACCAGCGGACCGGCCGCGCACAAGCCCAGACAACCCACGCCCTTCACCGCGCATTCGTGCTGCCGGCCCTGCCGCTCCACCTCCTTCTCCAGTGCCTCTTTCACCTGGTCGCTCTTCTGCGAAAGGCACCCGGCCGCCATGCACACGTTCAGACTGTAGCGGTACTTCGCCTGCGTCTGCTTCTGTTCCGAGGCCACATTTTCCAGTTCTTCGGGCGTCATGGCTGGTTCTCCCACTGGTCAAGCCGCTTGAGCAGCTCGGCGCTGTCCACCTTGCCGGCGACTTCGCCGTCGAAAACCACCGCCGGCGCCAGACCGCACGACCCGACGCAACGCGCCGTCAGCAGCGATATCTTGCCGTCCGGCGTGGTCTGCCCGGGCTTGATGCCGTATTTCTTCTCGGCGCTCTCCAGCAGCGAGCCGGCGCCCTTGATGTAGCACGCCGTCCCCATGCACACCACGCACGTGTGCGCCCCGGGGGGTTTCAGCGAGAAGAAATGGTAGAACGTCGCCACGCCGTACACCTTGCTCAGCGGCTGGCGCAGCAGCGCCGCCACGTACCGCAGCGACGTCCCGTCAAGATAGCCGAACGATTCCTGCACGGTATGCAGGGTCTCGATAAGCGCGTGGCCGGAATAGCCGTGACGCCGCGCCGTGGCCTCCACCAGCTTCCACCGTTTGTCGGCCGACGGCGGCGATGGCTTTTTCGTCAGCAGAGCCGTCATCTGATAATCCTCGCTTTCCCGTCTCCGTCCGCACCGGCGCGGACGAACGACGGCAACTGTTTTCTCAACATATTCTGGGCAACTGCTCGCCGTATGGTTTCTGAACGATACGTCTGCCGCCGAGCAGTGTTCGCAGTTCGCATATCCCGTCGCGCGCTTCCTCCACGCGCCCTATCACCGCCGCCCCGGCGCCGTAACGATCCTCGCGCAAAACCGCCAGCACCCGCTCGGCCGCCCCCGGCCGCGCAACGATGAGCACCTTGCCCTCGTTGGCCACGTCCAGCACGTCTATCCCCAGCATTTCCGCGGCATGCCGCGCCGCGCGGCTTACCGGTATGGCTGTCTCCTCCAGCACCACGCGCAGACCGCTTCTGGCGGCCAGGTCCGCCGCTGCCCCCGCAAGCCCCCCGCGCGTCGGATCGCGCATGAAAACCACATCATCGGGCACGGCCTCCAGAACCCTCTCTATCATGCGGCTGAGCGGGCTCACGTCCGAACGCACGGCGATCGACATATCGGGCATCTGCCGCGCGAGCATCACCGCCAGACCGTGCTCCGCGATGGGCCCGTTTATTATCAGCACGTCGCCCGGGCGCACCTGATCGGGATGCAGCCTCAGCCCCCGCCGCACCACCCCCACGCCCGCCGTCGTCAGGTATATGCCGTCGCCCTGATCGCGCCCCACCACCTTGGTATCGCCGGTGACGACAGATACCCCGGCCTCGGCGGCGGTTTCCGCGACCGAGCGCAGGATCCCGTCCAGATCACCAACCGCAAAACCCTCGCACACTATCATCCCCAGCGCCAGCCCCACGGGCCGCGCGCCGCACACCGCAAGGTCGTTCACCGTGCCGCTTACCGCCAGCCGTCCGATGTCTCCCCCGGGAAACCGCCACGGCTGAACCACATAGCCGTCGATCGTCAGCGCCAGCCGCTCGCTGCCGCCTTCCATGATCGCCGCATCCAGCAGATCGCGCAATACGTCGTTGCCCAGACGCGGCAGTATCGTCTGTGCAATCAGGCTGTCGGTCAGCTGCCCGCCGCCGCCGTGGGCCAGCATGATTCGCCCGCCGCTTCCCGCTGCGCCGGTGGCGCCAGCCGCGCTTACGGTGTTGTCCGTCCGCAGAACCATCCTCACACTCCGTCACGCGCGCTGCCCGGCGCGCGCCTTGTTCCGCCGGTTTCCATGGCCGCGATTCCGCCGCGCTCCTGCGCTGCCTGCGCCTCTGTCGTCCGGCGGTACTTGAACCACGCCTGGCACGTGCCTTCCGAACTCACCATGCACGGCCCGACGGGATTGGTCGGATTGCACACCGTCGCAAACAGACGGCACTGCGCCGGCGTGCACACGCCCATTATCACCTCGCCGCAGCGGCATCCGGGCGGCTCCGGCACATGACGCTGCAGCAGATGGAACCGTCGCCGGGCGTCGAACGGCGCAAATTCCTCCCGCAACACCAGCGCGCTTGCCGGCACCGTGCCCAGACCGCGCCAAGTCGTGTCGGCCGGCTCGAATACCTCGCGCAGCACCTGCTGCGCGCGCCGGTTGCCGTCGGCGCTGACCGCCTGTCTGTACACGTTCTCCAGCGCCGGTCGGCCGTCGCGAACCATCTCCGCCAGCAGCGCCAGCCCCAGCGCCATCTGAAGCGGCTCGAACCCGGCCACCACGCACGGCAGCCCGTAACGCTCGACGATGGGCCGGTAAACTTCGCTGCCGGTTATCACCGACACGTGCCCCGGGCACAGGAAGCCCTGCACGTTGATCCGTCCGCTCTCCAGCAGCGCCAGCATCGCCGGCATCACCAGCTTGTGGCTGGCGAGCACGCTGAAATTGCCGATGCCGCGCCGGCGCGCCTCCAGCACTGTTATCGCCGTGCCGGGCGCTGTCGTCTCGAAGCCCACCGCCGCGAACACCACCTGCCTGTCCGGACGCGCCGCCGCCAGAGCCAGCGCGTCCATCGGGCTGTACACCACGCGCACATCCGCACCGCGGCCGCGCGCCTTCTCCAGACTGCCGCTCGACCCGGTGACGCGCATCATGTCGCCGTAGGTGCACAGCGTCACGTCCCCGCGCAGGGCCAGATCGATCAGCAGATCTATCTCGCCCTGCGCCGTGACGCACACCGGACATCCCGGACCGCTCAGCAGCGTCACATTCTCCGGCATCACGCTGTGCAGCCCGCAGCGGAATGCGCTGACGGTGTGCGTGCCGCACACCTCCATGAAGCGCACCGCCCGCCCCAGCGCCGCCGCGGCGGCGCGCAGGCGTCCGAGGGCTTCGCCGCATTCAGCGGGTGTCCTGCTCACCGGTCTGCTCCGTCTGTGCCATCTCCGCCAGCACGGCGAACGTCGCCCGCGCTTCCTCCTCGTCGAGCTTCTGTATGGCGAACCCCGCGTGCACCAGCACCCAGTCGCCCACCTTCACATCGTCCACCAGCATGGTGTTCACGCGCACACGATTGCCCTGAAAATCGACCGTCCCTTCGCCGCCTTCACGCTCGACAAGCTTTCCCGGAACCGCCAGACACATCTTCGCACCTCCGCCACCAGGCAACACGATCACATCGGCCAACCCGCCGCACGCCGCGCCGACGCCACGGCGGCCTGGCCCAGCGACAGGCCCCCGTCGCCGGGCGGAACCGCGCCGTGTCTCAACACCCGCAGACCGTGCCGCCGCAGCCGGCGGCTGAGCTGGTCCGTCAGCACCGCGTTGCAGAACACGCCGCCGGACAATACCACCGTATCCAGCGAAGTCCGCTCCGCCGCGCGCACAACCGCCGCCTCCCATGCCCCCGCCAGCTCGCGGTGAAACAGCGCCGCCAGCAATGCCGCATCTTCGCCTCGTTCCCTTCCTGACACAATGGCGCATATCAGCGGCCCCGTATCCAGGCGCACCAGCCCGCCGCGCTCCTCCAGCCGGAAAAGCCCCCCGTCGCCGCCGCCGTCGCCGGCGCCAGCCGCCAGCGCCTCCAGCGTCATCCCCGCCTGCGCCTCGAAACTGTTCCGCAGACACACTCCGAGTATGGCTGCCACGGCATCGAAAAGCCGCCCGGCCCCGCTGGACAGCGGACAGTTCACGTCATTGCGCATCATTGTCAGCAGGAACGCGCGCTCTTCGTCGTCGGGCACCAGCCGCCGCACCGCCGGATGCTCCGCAAATGCTTCTCCCAGCGCCATCCGCAGCACTCCCAGCGCCGCCCGCCGGCAGTCGCGCGCCGCCACATCCCCGCCCGGCAGACGGATAGGAACAAGCCCCCCCAGCCGCCGGAAGTCGCACAGATCGGCCAGCAGCAGCTCGCCTCCCCAAATTGTGCCGTCCGTTCCGTAACCCGTGCCGTCGCATACCACCGCCAGAACCGGCCCGGCAATGCCGTGTTCGCACATCACCGCCGCCGCGTGCGCGTGATGGTGCTGCACGCCCGTCATCGCCAGCCCGCCCGCCGCGGCCATCTCTCTGGCGGCGGCGGTGCTGAGATACAGCGGATGCAGGTCGTGCGCCACCCACCCGGGACGCACGGCGAACAGGTCCTGCATGTCGCGCAGCGCCCGACGGAAGCCCTCGTATGCCGCCGCGTGCGTCAGATCTCCCAGGTGATGGCTGAGAATGACGCGCCGCCCGCGGACGACCGCCACGGTGTTCTTCAGTTCGCCGCCGACGCATATGCCCTCGCCTCCGTCCGCGGGCAATTCCAGCGACGCCGGCACGTACCCGCGGGCGCGCCGCACCGGCAGCAGTTGCTGCTCATCGCCGTCGCCGGAGGGCATGTCTATCAGCACCGAATCGTCAACGGGCCTCTCTATCGGACGATCGTGCCACAGCAGCCCGTCGCACATCCCGCCCAGCCGCCGCAACGCCTCGTCGTTGTCGATGACCAGCGGCTCGTCGCTGACGTTGGCGCTGGTCATGACCAGCGGCGGCATCCGTCCGGCGCAGCGGCGTTTGAGGGCATCGACCAGCAGATGCTGAAGCGGCGTGTACGGCAGCATAACGCCCAGACGGTGCATGCCCGGCGCCACCGCCGCCGCCACCGGCGCACCGTCACGCCGCGCGGCCAGAACTATCGGACATACCGGCGACAGCATCGCCCGCACCGCCGCCGCGCTCAGCGCCGCCAGCTGTTGCGCCTGGGCAATGTCGGCGCACATGATCGCGAATGGCTTGGCGTCGCGCCGCTTGAGCATCCGCAGACGCCGCACCGGCTCCTCGCGGTCGGCGCGCACCGCCAGATGAAATCCGCCCAGACCCTTGATGGCCAGTATCTGTCCCCGCAGCAGCATATCCGCGGCGGCCTCGACAGGATCGCCTTCCATCGGCCGGCCCCGCGCGTCCACCAGCGCCGCCCGCGGACCGCACCGGTGGCACGCTGTCGGCTGCGCATGAAAGCGCCTGTTCAGCGGGTCGGCGTATTCCGCCGCGCACTGCGGGCACATGCCGAACGCCGCCATCGTCGTGTTGGGCCGGTCGTAGGGGATCCGCCGGATAATGCTGTACCGCGGACCGCAGTTGGTGCAGTTGATCAGCGGATAGCGGTACCGCCGGTCGGCCGGATTGAACATCTCCGCCAGACACTCGGCACATACGGCCGTATCGATTGTCACCTCCGCCGCCGCCTCGCCTTCATCGTCGCTGCGGCAGATGACAAACGCGCCCTCGCCCGCCTGCGCCGGCAGCGCCTGACAGTCCGCCACCTTCACCTCGGCCAGAGCCGGGCGCTGGCGCACCAGCCTGGCGGCGAATTCGTCCAGACGATCCTCCGGCCCCTGCGCTTCGATCACCACCCCCGCCGCATCGTTGCGCACGAAGCCGGTCAGACCCGTTTCGACCGCCAGCCGGTACACGAACGGCCGGAAACCCACGCCCTGCACTCTGCCGCCGATGCGCCAGCGCCGGCGTGAGACGGACCGATTATCGACCTGGGTCGTGCCGTTCATGACGTCTTGCGGGCGAACCGCGCCGGTCCGCTGCCGCACGGGTATTGTTGCTGCGGCGGTGAAGCGCTGTCAAGGCCGGTCGTGAAACTTTTCACAAACCGCCCCATACACCCCCCCTCTGCCTCCGCTCCATCTTACGCACTGCCATGCATTTGCGCTTGCGTCCCGCGCGCGCCGCTCAGACGCCCCCGGCGCCCGCAGCATCAATGACCGTCGTCATCGCACATCTGCGAAATGTCGGCGCATATCCGTCCCTTGCGCTCGATGAGCTTTCCGCGCGCCAGCAGAAACTCGATCAGGCCGTCTATCGTCATGCCGCCCCCGGCGCACGTGCGGTAGCGCGCGTCCGCGCCGAACCGCTCGGCCGCCAGCCGGCGCAGGTCATCCCGCGTGAGCGCTGCGTCCGCCTCGTGAACCATCATCAGAATCTCATGCCCGTGAATCTCCGCGTTTCTGCTTATCATGGCGCGGTCAAGGGTAGCACGACGGAACGTAGCTGAGAATGGACAATTCTATCCGATTTTCACCGCCGCGCTGCCCGGCGGCTTGCGCCGCCGCGGACCGGCCCTCCGCTGCGCGGCGGTCGCGTCTGCCGCCCGGAGCGGCATCCGGCGCCCTGACTGCTTGACCGCGGCCCCCGATTATCGATAAAACGCTGGCGCACATTCAGGAAAGGACGGATCACCGTGCTGCTTCGACAACCTCATCTCGCGGCAATGACCATCGTGCTTTCATGCGCGGGAATCCTGCCGGCTCAGGAAGCCGCCGACCGCGCCGCGCGCGTCCGCGCCCTTGAACAGCGCCTGGCAGACCTCGAAGCACGCCAGACCGCCGATGCCCGCGACCTCGCCGCAACCGTGGATGCCGTTCTGCGCGACGCCGAACGCCGCACGGCGCTGCTGGCGGCTTCCTCCGACGTGTCGGCGGGCTACGACAACGGCTTTTTCATCAGGGCGGGAGATGCCTTCCTCGTGCGTCCCCTGGCGGTCTTCCAGTTCCGCGGCATAGCCGACTGGCGCCAGGACACCGCCGGCGGCAAGAGCGATGAGATCGAAACCGGCTTCGAGATCGCGCGCCTCAAGTTCGCCCTCGCCGGTTATGTCTTCAGCCGCCAGTTCGAGTACATGTTCCAGTGGAACACCTCTTCCGAGGGCGGCGGCCTCGATCTCGAGGACGCCTGGGCGCGGTACATCTTCGCCGACAACTTCAGCATCCGCGCCGGCCAGCAGAAAACGCCCCTCCATCATGAGGAACTGGTGCGCGAACAGTATCAACTGGCCGTCGAACGCTCCCTGCTCAATGAACTGCTCGGCGGCGGATTCGCCGACTATACGCAGGGCGTGTGGCTCATCTACGGCGGCTACCAGCGCGACAACCCCCTGAACATCGAGGCCGGCATAAACGACGGCTTCGCCCAGGGCAATACCGACTTCCGCGGCAGACCCGAACCCCTCGACGATGCCGCATGGACCATGCCCGCCACGGGCCGGCCCGCCCCTCACAGCACCGACATCGGCGGCACGCTCCGCATCGAATACAAGGTGATGGGCAACTGGAACGATTACCGCGACTTCACCGCCCGCGGCAACCGCGAAGACCTGCTGGTGCTTGGCGGCGGCGCGGGACTGGCGCAACTCGGCGACGGCGACGTGTGGCTGGCCACGCTGGATGCGCAGTATGAAACCGCTTCCGGCCTCAGCGTGTACAAGGCCATCCTCGTGCGCAACATGAACTCCGAAGCCCTCGGAGGCGCTTCCAGCCGCACCGACTGGGGAGCCCTCGTGCAAATCGGCTACATGCTCAGCAGCGCCTGCGAGATCTTCGGCCGCTACGATGTCACATTCCTCGACGAGGACGTCCTCTTCGCCGGCGGCGGCGCGGAAGACACCTTCCACGAGATAACCGTCGGCTGCAACTGGTACCTCGGCAGGGACGGCTCGGCCGGCCATCGCGCCAAGGTGACGCTCGACCTGACGTATCTCCCCGCCGGCGCTCCGGCGCGCAACACAGACCTGGGCGCCCTCGACGCCTCCGACGGCCAGGCCGAATGGATACTCCGCGGACAGTTCCAGCTGATCATCTGACAAGCGCCGGTCGCGCACGCCGCCGCGCCCGGGCCGTTGGCTCTGGCCTGCGGCCTGTCCTGCCCGATACCATCAGGGCATGCTCAGGACCATCGAATGGACCGGACACGCCGTGCGCCTCATCGACCAGACGCGCCTGCCCGAAAGCCTCGTCTGCGTGGACATAACCACCGACGTGCAGATGTGCGATGCCATTCGCCGGCTGGTGGTGCGCGGCGCCCCGGCCATCGGCGTGGCTGCGGCGTTCGGCGTGTATCTGGGAATCCGCCAGCCCAAACCCGCCGATCTGCTGTCGCTGTATTCGCGGCTGAACGAGTCGGCCGATCTGCTTGCCGGCGCACGCCCGACGGCGGTCAACCTCTTCAAGGCGCTCGACCGCGTGCGCCGCGCCGCGCGGGACGCCGGCCGCGACACCGCCGGCATGGCACCCGCCGACGCCGTCGAAATGATCACGCAGCGCGTGCTTGCCGAATGCCTGATGATGATGGACGAGGACCGCCGCAGCTGCCAGGCCATAGGCCAGCACGGCCTGGCGCTGCTGGCGCCGCTCATCGACCGGGCCGCCGCCGCGAACCGTCCCCTGCGAATACTGACCCATTGCAACGCCGGGGCGCTGGCGACCACCGGCTCGGGCACCGCCCTTGCCCCCATATACGCCGGCGCACAGCAGGGCGTGCGCTTCGAGATATGGGCCGACGAAACGCGCCCTCTCCTTCAGGGCAGCCGTCTGACGGCCTTCGAACTCGCCGCCGCCGGCATCCCCGTCACGGTCATATGCGACTCCATGGCCGCCAGCCTCATGGCCGCCGGCAGAGTTGACGCCGTGATCGTCGGCGCCGACCGCGTGGCGGCCAACGGCGACGTGGCCAACAAGACGGGCACGCTCAACCTCGCCATCGTGGCCGGCCATTTCCACGTGCCGTTTTACGTCGCCGCCCCCGTCACTACCATCGACCTGAAGACCCCCGCCGGCAGCGATATCCCCATAGAGATGCGCGACGGGCGCGAGATCACCCACGGTTTCGGCCGTCAGACCGCCCCCGAGAACGCGGCCACGTGGAACCCTGCCTTCGACGTCACTCCCGCCGACCTCGTCAACGCGATCATCACCGACAAAGGCGTCGTCCGCCCGCCGTTCGCCGAGCATCTCCGGAAAGTGGCCGATTCGCCTTCGGTCTGATGTGAAGCACGCCCTGGCGCTGGTCCCGCCCCGCGGGCACCAGCCCATCACTCGCACGCGCCGGCGCACGCCGCCGCGCAATCTTCGTGTTCGCGCGCTACGGCTTGTGCGGCGGGAACCTCGTCCAGACGAATCACCCTTGTGGCCTGTCGATTCAGAACCTGCCATCCCTCGGGCAACTTCCCGCGCACGACCACCTTTTTCACCGATGGATGTATCACCACCGTCGTGTTCTCGAACTCGTTATCCAGCAGCTCCAGACGGTCGATGTTGTGAAACTCCATGACCGGCGGCCACGTACGCCACGGGTTGTCGGCGTACAGCCTCCTCAAACACGATTCGCTCACGAAGAACCGGCAGCGCTCCAATGTCACGCGTCCGAACGAACCTTCCTTCAGCGATATCAGATGATGTTCGGCATCGAAAAACACGCTGTCCGTCACCACCAGCGTGCCCACCGCGGCCCCGGCGCATTCCATGGCTGCCGCCTTGCCCTCCGACCCCGCCCATATGTTGCCGAACGCGCAATGGTCTATCGTTACGGAGCCGATCCGCCCCGACAGCATAAGCGCAGCACAATCGGCCAGGCCGGTGATGCGCACGTTCTCCAGTCGATATCGCGCAGTATCGTCCAGAACCAGCGGACGATCGAACGAAACGTCCTTCAGAAGGATCTCCTCTGCCCCGGACACCCGCCCGCCCACAGCCAGTACCACGCCCACCACGATGCACGGCAGCGCACGGTTCATATCCAAAGCATAACCCCCGCAACGCCCGCTGGCAACGATAAAGCTGCCCTTAAGGGGGACATTCCTGCTTCCTTCCCCGCGCGCGGGCGGACGGTCTGGATTCCCGCTTGCGCGGGAATGACGAAGTGGCAACGGGGATGGCGGAGGCGCGGATGCGCACGCGAGGAAGCGGCGGGCCAGTAGGCGCGGTTGTCGGCGTAACCGACGGCGCGGATGCGCACGGAAGCGAGCGGCGGCATCTCTCTCAAACGCGTAATCGCGTGTAAAGCCCCGCGCAACTAACCGTTTTTCCGCTCGCGACGCGACCATCAGCCCCTGCCCGACAATGCCGCAGTGGGCCGCCGCATCGCGAATGGACGATCAATCCCGAGTTTACCCTCCGGCTTTGAGGCCGATTCGACCTTTGCCACAACCACCGCGGGCGTCTATCATCGTCTCCGACGGTAATCATGCATCACGCCCTGAAAGTGCTTCTTGAGCAATCGGCGTCGTCCGACGGACAACCCGGCCGCAAGCCGCCCTGGTTGCGCATGAAGATGCCAGCCGGCCCGGGATATGTTCGTCTTCTCAATCTCGTTGCCGACAAGCAGTTGCACACCGTCTGCCAGAGCGCCAGATGCCCCAACATGGGCGAATGCTGGTCGGCGGGCACCGCCACGCTCATGATCCTCGGCGACGTATGCACGCGTTCCTGCGGCTTCTGCAACATCGCCACCGGCCGGCCCCCGACGCTCGACCGCGACGAACCGCGCCGCGTGGGCAGCGCCGTGGCCGCAATGAGCCTGCGCCATGTAGTCATAACCAGCGTCAACCGCGACGAACTGCCCGACGGCGGCGCTGAGATCTGGGCCGCCACCATCCGCGAAATCCGCCGCCAGGCGCCGGGCGTTACCGTGGAGGTGCTCATACCGGACTTCTGCGGCCGGCGGGAGTCGCTCGACCTGGTCTTTGCCGAACGCCCGGACATCCTCGTACATAATCTTGAAACCGTTGGTCGTCTTTATCCCATCGTCCGCCCGCAGGCCAGATACGACCGTTCGCTCGACGTGCTCCGCAGCGCGCGCGCCGCCGGACTGGTCGCAAAGACGGGCATAATGCTCGGCCTGGGCGAGACCGAACAGGAGGTAATGTCGGTCATCGAAGACGTTGCCGGCTGCGGCTGCGAAATACTCACCATCGGACAATACCTGCGGCCCAGCCCGCGCCATCTGCCCGTGCAGCGGTGGGTGCATCCCGATGAGTTCGCTTCATGGAAACGCTACGGCGAGTCGCGCGGCATCCGGCACGTCGAATCCGGACCGCTCGTCCGCAGCAGTTACCACGCCGAGCAGCAGCTGCGACATGATGAAGCAGAAGCCAACGCCACATAATTGCTTGTAAAACAAAGTCTTACCACGCCAGCACACTTCTCCTGTCTGTGCCTCGATCGCCCTTAGATGGTGCCATATACCGCCGGGCCGGTGTCCCCAGACCTTGCAGACCGCTTCCGGCGGCGTATCATTACAAAGCGGGGAGGGATGGTTCAAGACCTTCCTTTTTTCCGAAGGATTGCGAGTCATGACTAAAAGAAACGCAGTGGTTGGTCAGTCCGGAGGCCCTACGGCCGTCATCAATCAGTCCCTTGTCGGCGTGATCGAGGAGGCCCGCAAGTCGGCCCACATCGGCGACATACTCGGCGCCCGTCACGGCGTGCGCGGCATCGTGAAGAACGATTTCATCCGTCTCAACGACGTGCCGGATGAGCTTCTCGAGCGTATCGCCATGACGCCCGCGGCGGCGCTTGGCTCCACGCGCGACAAACCCGACCAGGAGTATTGCCGCAGAATCTTCGAATCGTTTCAGAAGAACAACGTCGGCTACTTCTTCTACATCGGCGGCAATGATTCGGCCGATACCGCCCGCATCGTCAACGAACTGGCCAGACAGGCGGGATACGAACTGCGCGTGTTTCACATTCCCAAGACCATCGATAACGATCTGCGCGTCCACGATCACTGCCCGGGATACGGCAGCGCGGCCAGATACGTCGCCTGCGCCATCATGGGCGACAACCTCGACAACCGCTCTCTGCCGGGCATCAAGGTTGACGTGATCATGGGGCGCAACGCCGGCTGGCTGACGGCCGCCTCCGTGCTGGGGCGCAAATACGAAGGCGATGGCCCGCATCTGGTGTATGTCCCCGAATCGCCGGTAACGCCCGACAGGCTTCTTGCCGACGTCGATGCGGTCTATCGCAAGTACGGCCGGTGTCTCATAGCCGCTTCCGAAGGCATGTGCACGCCCAAAAAAGTGATGGACAAGCGCGGCGAGCGCTATCAGTTGTGGGCCGAACTTGCCGCCGAGGACATGGCCGCCAGACTCAAACCCGGCGAAGATAAGAACCTCGACCTCGAACCCGACGACCACGGCAACCGGCAGCTGAGCGGCTCGGGCATGCTGGGCGACTTCATTGCCGGCCTCATAAAACGCGAACTCGGCCCGAAACAGCCGCTCGACGACAAGGGCAAACCCCGCAAACTGCGCGTACGCGCCGATACCTTCGGCTATCCCCAGCGCTCGTTCGTCGGGTGCATGTCGAAGGTGGATGCCAAAGAAGCGCGGCTTGTAGGCCAGATGGCCGTGCGCTACAGCGCCGACAACGTGGACGGCTCGGTTGCCATGCGGCGGTTGCCCGGCAAGCGCTATCGCATCGAAACCTTCCTTACGCCGCTGGAGACCGTCGCCCGCGACACGCGCGACCTGCCAGCCGAATGGATCGTCAACGGCAACGATATCTCGCAGGCGTTCATCGACTACGCCAGACCGCTGGTCGGTCCGCTTCCGGAGATCGGATCGTTTGACGAGCTGAAACAGGCCTGATCCGCTTTCGTCGTGTGTCGCCATTTGCCGAGCTTCGCGCGGCGGCGGCGAATCTGCGCGCGTCTGCGTTACGCGGACGGACCTGCGAACATGCCCGTCGCGCGCCCCTCTGCGCCGGTGCTGCCGCGTTGGGCTGGAAAAAGGCCGATGGCCCGCGCAGGCGGCGCCAGCTGTCGCAAGGGCATCACGCGGGCGATGCGCCTTTGTTCCTCGCGCCTGGCGAGCAGCTCGCGGCACGTTTTCCAATAAGAAGGTAAGAACGATGTGTGCGGTTGCGGGAAATGCTCGCCGCCGCGGTGAAAGCCTTACAGCGATTCCTTCGTGCTGGGTATTCCTTCGTCGCGCGGATCGCGGCTTACCGCTTCGCGCAGCGCCCTGGCGAGAGCCTTGAAGATCGCTTCCGCGATGTGGTGATTGTTGCTTCCGTACGGCACATTCACGTGCAGCGTCATGCGCGCGCTGGTTGCAAGAGTCTTAAGAAACTCGCTCACCAGCTCCGTGTCGAACCGGCCTACGCGCTCGCCGGCGAACGCGGCGTTGAAGACGAACGCCGGCCGTCCCGACAGGTCCACCGCCACCTGCGCCAGGCACTCATCCATCGGTATCATGGCCCACCCATAGCGTCGAATGCCCCGCTTGTCGCCAAGCGCCTGGTCGATGGCTTTCCCGAGCACGATGCCCACGTCCTCAACGGTGTGGTGGTCGTCAACGTCGAGGTCCCCCTCGGCGTGCACGTTGATATCTATAAGGCTATGGCGGGCAAGAAGTTCCAGCATGTGGTCGAAAAACCCCACGCCCGTTTCCACTTCCGCCTTCCCGTTTCCGTCGAGGTTCACGCCGGCAACCACCCTGGTTTCTCTGGTCTGCCGAGTTGCCTGACTTGTGCGCGGGCTGCTCATGATTATTTCGCCGGGGTAGAAGCCTGTGCCGGAAGTGCGGCATCGAGCCTGCGTATGCCTTCCAGCAGGGCATTATTCTGTTCGGTCGTGCCGATGGTTATGCGCACCTTGTTGCGCAGACCGGGCTTATCGAAATATCGAACCAGTATGCCCCGCTCCTTTAGGCCGAGGTACACCCGCCTGCCGTCGCCATCGGGCGGGCCGGCCAGCAGGAAATTTGCCTGGCTCGGAAGCACCTGCCAGCCCATGGCCGCAAGTTCGCCGGCAAGCCTTGCGCGCTCGCTGCGAATGTGCTGCCACGTGCGCCGGGCGTATTCCTGATCCTCTATCGCCGCCGTCGCCAGCACTATCGATATCGCATCGCAGTTGTAACTGTCTTTTATCTTCATCATCTCGCGGATCACGGCCGGCTGTGCCACTGCGTAGCCAAATCGTAACCCAGCCAGGGAATATGACTTACTGAGCGTGCGGCAGACGACCACGTTCTCGTACCGGCTGACCAGCTTAACGCAATCCGCATCCGCGAAATCCACATACGCCTCATCCACCAGCACCACTCCTCTGAACGCGCTGGCCAGCTTTTCGATGGATTCGGGCGGTACAAATGTGCCCGTCGGCGCGTTGGGGTTGGCGAGGAATATGGCGCGCGGTCGGAGCCTCAGCAGTCCGGCGACGGGCAGTTGCCAGCCTTCTTCCCACGGCACCCCGACGCACCGAGCGCCAACTATCGCCGCCAGAACAGGATACAGCGAATACGTCGGCTCGGGGCAGGCCAGCATATGCCCTTTCGTCAGAAACGTGCGGGCAGCTATGGAGAGTATGTCGTCCGAACCGTTCCCGGCGATGATCATGTCCATCGACACGCCCAGCATTTTCGCGGCGGCGGCGCGGAACATGTCGGCCGTCGGATTGGGATAACGCCGCAGCAGTTCGGGGTCGATGTTGCGCAGAGCCTCGATGACCCTCGGACTTGGCGGAAACGGGTTTTCGTTGGTATTCAGTTTTACAACTCGCTCCCCGGGCGCGGGCTGTTCGCCGGGCGTATAGCCCTCGAGCCTGCGAATCGCCAGGGGTATCATGCGGGCGTACATGCGAAAGATTATACTTCCTGCCGTCCGGCTGTTGAAAACGTCGGGACATCACCATGGCTCATGTGAGAATAGCAGTGCTCGGCGCGGGCAGTTACGTGTTCGGCCCGAGCGTACTGAAGGACGCGATTCTGTCGCAGAAACTCGACGGCATAGAACTGGCGCTGATGGATGTTGACGGAGCGCTGGTGGAGCTTCTCGCGGCCGTGGGCCGCCGCATGGCCGGGGAACTGGGCGTCAACGCCGCCGTAAGCGCCTGGACCGACCGCGCCGGGGCGCTCGACGGGGCGGATTTCGTCATATGCTCGGCCGCCCGCGAGATATGGCGGCGGTTTTCCATCGATTGTGAAATAATCGCCCGGGACTATCCCCAACACCTCATAACCGAGTTCGGCGGCGTGGCGGGTATAAGCTACTCCCTGCGCCAGATAGCGCTCATACAGGAGATAGCGGCCGACATGCGCCGCCTGTGTCCGCGCGCCACACTGCTCAATGTCGCCAACCCGCTGCCGCGCGTCTGTCAGGCCGCCCATGAGGCATCCATCGACACCGTCGGGTTCTGCTCCGTGGCCCTTTCCGGCTACGGGCGCGCGTGGAAACTCCTCCACGGCGAAGACCTGCGGTATCCGTTCGAGCCGGCGCGCAGCCGTCTTTCGGCCACCATCGCCGGACTCAACCACTTCACCTGGCTGATACGCCTGCGCGATGCGGCCGGCGGACAGGACCTGTATCCGGAACTGCGGCGCAAGGCCGCCGAGAACCCCGCCGCCCTCGAGCCGCTCACCAGCGATCTGTTTCGCCGAACGGGGTGGATGCCGACCAGCGGCGACAGTCATATCCGTGACTTCATCGCCCCCGCGGGTTCCGTGCCTCACCGCACAGAGCCCAGCCACGGCAACCCCGAGCAGCGCCGGCAGCGACTGGAACTGCTTCGCGCCATCGCCGAGAAGCGCGCGCCGTGGCAACCGCTGCTCGATCGCGAATCGTGGGAAAAGCCCGTGGATTTCGTGGCCGCCGTCGCCTTCGGCAGAACCACGCGCTTCGACGGGCTGAACCTGCTCAACCGCGGACAGATACCGCAACTGCCCGACGACGTGTTCGTCGAAACCCCGGCCGAAGTTTCAAGCATGGCCGTCTCGCCGCAGCGCGTGGATCTGCCCGCGGAAGTACTGCCCATGTGCCAACAAACGGCGGCCGTTACATCGCATATAGTCCGCGCTGCCACCACGCGCCGCCTGCGCCATGTCTATGAAGCGGTGGAACTCGACCCGACCATAATCGACAAGAAAGCGGGCAGGCTGGCCGTCTTCCACTGCATTCAGGCGCATCAGGACGTGCTTCCGCAGTACACGTCGTAACCGCATCGGCCCGCCGGATTGCGCTTGCGCCAACTCGCCGACGACTGGTTCACGACGAGGCCCGGTTCCAGCGCCCCGGGAACGCAGCATGCTGCGCACGGTCCCGAAGCATAGCCTGTGCAGCCATTTCATCTGCGGCGGGCGGGCGGCGCGCTTTGGCGGTTGCGCACATTTCACTTAGAATCGCCAATGCCCGTGTTGCCGGACGGCGGCGCAGCGCCAGGCCCGTCGCCGCCGACCCGGCCCGCACAGGAGAATCAGATGCCTGCGCAGCCAGTTGACAATCGGCAATCCCGTGCCCAACGGCTTTTTCGCCGGAACGCGCGTCATTCCCGGCCCGCGATGCTCGAGAACCTCGAAGCCCGCTGCATGCTTGCCGCCGGCGATCTCGATCCCACTTTCGGTTCGGGCGGATTCGTCGCAACCGACGTCGGCGCAGCGCCCGCGCGCGCTGTGGAAGCGGCGGTACTCCCCGACGGCAGCATCGTCGCGGCGGGCGTCGCCGGCAGCTCCGCAGCGGTTGCGAAATACGGCATAGACGGGGCGCCGGACGCGGGTTTCGGCATCAACGGCGTGAGCCTCATCCCGTTCGACTCCTCCGCCGCCGTTGACATCCATCTGCTGGCGGTTCAGCCCGACGGCAAACTCGTCCTGGCCGGCGGCGTCACGCGCGCAGACCGCGATATCGTGGTCATACGCTGCAATGCCGACGGCTCGCCCGATTCGTCGTTCGGCGACAACGGAACGCTCTTCATCGATCTTTCCGGCGAAGAGGAGGCATGGGATGCGGCGGTACAGCCCGACGGCAGAATAGTTCTGGCCGGCGGCGACGGCACAAAGGCTTTGCTCGTAAGGCTCAATCCGGACGGCACGCTTGACGACTCGTTCGGCGCCGGCGGCGCGGTATTCGTCGCCCCGGAACACGGCGCGATGTTCTACGCCCTGGCGCTTCAGGAAGACGGCATGATCGTCGCCGGCGGACGCGTCGGCACATCGCCCGAACAACACGATTTTGCGGTCTTTCGCTTTACTCCCGCCGGCGCGGCCGACGAGACCTTCGGCACAGGGGGCATGGTTGTTAGCGATCTGGCCGACGGTTCCGCCGACGAGGTGCGCGGCCTGCTGATTCAGGAAAGCGGACGCATCGTCGCCGGCGGACGCAGCGGGGGCCGGTTCGCCCTGGCGGGCTACGATTCCGCGGGCGTTCTCGATGCGGCATTCGGGCCGGGAGGCATAGCGCTTACCGACCTGGCCGTGGGCGATGCCCTGGCCAACGGGTTGAGCGCGCAGGACGACGGCAAACTGCTGCTGGCCGGCGGAAGCGCCCTGCACCTGGTTGTAGCGCGCTACTACCCCGACGGCACGACCGATCCCACTTTCGGTGCGGGCGGACAGGCGGCAGTCCAGATGGCCGGCCAGGCCACTTTCGGCTACGCCCCCGCGGTGCAGACCGTCAGCAAACGCATCGTGGTGGCGGGCACCTCCGCCGACGGCTTCGTCCTGGCGGGGCTGCTTGCCGACGTGTTGCCCGTTGACCATACGCCCCCGACCGCCACGCTTCAGGCGCCGAACCTGCTCACGGGCGGCGAAGCCATCTACACCTTCGTCGTGCGCTATGCCGACAACGTGGCGATAAACACCGGCACCATCAACGGCGACGAGATAACAGTAACCGGTCCCGGAGCCTTCAGCGCGGCCGCCAGTCTCGCCAGCGTCACGCAGCAGCCCGACGGCTCGTATGCGGCCGCATATCAGATCACAGCCCCCGGCGGCGACTGGCGCAGCGAGGACAACGGCACTTACGAGGTGAGCATAGCTGCCGACCGCGTCGCCGACACCAGCGGCAACACGGTGCCTGCGGGCGTGCTGGGAACGTTTGTCGTGGATATTCCCGCCGACACCACTCCGCCCACGGCGTCGGCCGCGGCAACCAACGTCACCACCGCCGGCGGCACGCTGTATTCGTTCACCGTCACCTACACCGACCCGGATCTCAACGTGGACACCATCGGAACCGGCGACATACTGGTGACCAGCAACCTGGGCTTCAGCCAGGTGGCGCAGTTCGTCAGCGTCATTGCCGGCGCTGGAGGCAATACCCACATCGCCACGTATCAGATCGTGCCGCCGGGCGGTTCATGGGATCACGAAGACAACACCACGTACACCATCATGATGCAGGGGGCGCAGGTGCGCGACCGCGCGGGCAATGCCGTTGCCGCCGGCGTGCTGACCAATTTCACCGTCAACATACCCGTTCCCGACACCACCCGACCCACGGCGACGCTGTTGTCCTATCTGGCCGATGCCGGGTCCGACACCATCACCATCCGCGTGCGGTACAGCGACAACGACAAGGTGAAGTATTCCACGCTGGCCGCCACCTCCGTGCTCATAACCGGTCCCGGCGGCTGGAGCCTCACGGCCGCGTTCGTATCCGCCGAGGGGACTGCCGACGCCGCTTCGATAATTGCCACCTATTCCGCACCGGCCCGCGGCGGGACGTGGGACCCTTCCGACAACGGCACCTACACCGTCACCACCCAGGCCGACGCCGTTACCGACCTTTCGGATAACGCGCTGGCCGTGAACCCCTCCGGCACGTTCTTCCTCAATTTCTCCCGGGCACGCATCGAACAGGACAGGACCCTGAGAATCCTGGGCACCGATGACGCAGACATCATACTGCTGAGCGTCGATTCGGGCAGCCTGGCCGTGCAGGTCAACGGCGGCAACGCGGACGTTTTTCCGCTGGCCGACATCGAACGCATAGTCATCATGGCGCTCGGCGGCGACGATACGGTGACGCTCGCGGCGCAGGTGCCGGCGGCCTACATCGACGGCGGCGCGGGCAATGACACGCTCGCCGGCGGCGCGGGCAACGACACGCTCGTCGGCGGCGACGGCAACGATGTGCTGATGGGCAACGACGGCGACGACGTGCTCATCGGCGGCGCCGGGGCGGATATTCTCAGCGGCGGCGCGGGACGCGATACCGCCGACTACTCCGCGCGCACCGCGAACCTGTCGCTGACCATCGACGGCGCGGCCAACGATGGCGAAACCGGCGAGGGCGATAACATCCTGCTCGATATCGAGAACCTCGTCGGCGGGGCGGGCGACGATCTTCTGGTCGGATCGGAGCAGGCCAATGTGCTTCGCGGCGGTGCGGGCAACGATACTCTCCGCGGCGGCGCCGGAAACGACACGCTCGACGGCGGCACCGGCGCCGACCTGCTGTCGGGCGGGCCCGGAATCGATACCGTCACCTATGCGGACCGCACGGCAGCGCTTAAAATATCTCTTGACAACCGGGCCAATGACGGCGAGACATCCGAGCGCGACAACGTCCGTTCGGATGTGGAGAATGTGATCGGCGGCGCGGGCAACGATCTGATCATCGGCAGCAGCGCGGCCAATTTCCTTCGCGGCGGTGCGGGCAACGATACCCTTCGCGGCGGCGCTGGAAACGACACGCTCGACGGCGGCCCGGGGCTTGATGTGCTGCTCGGCGAAGACGGCAACGATCTGCTGCTCGGGCGCGATACGTCGGCCGAGGTGCTCGACGGCGGCAGGGGTTACGACCGCGCGAAAGCCGACCCCCGCGACGTGAGAAAGAACATCGAGGCGTTGCTCAGATAGGAAATCCCATGGCGTTTCAGTGCTCGGTGGTAACTCCGGAACACCAGGTATTCGACGGCCGGGTAGTGCAGGCGATACTCCCCGCCCACGACGGCCTGCTGGGCATATGCACCGGCCGGGCGCCGCTGCTGGTGAAACTGGGCGTGGGGCCGCTGCGGCTCGATCTGCCGGACGGCGGGCGCAAAATCTTCTTTCTCGATGGTGGACTGGCGCAGATGAAGGACAACCGGTTGACCGTGCTTGCCGGAGATGTCGTGCCCGCCGACCAGCTCGACTACGAAGCCGCCGCCGAGGAATATCGTCAGGCGCTGGCCGCGCCCATAACGGATGATGAGGCGGCCCGGCAGCGCGACCGCGCGCTGGCAAGGGCCCGGGCCAAACAGGCCCTGGCCTCCAGAACCCGCTGACCTGCGACGGCAGAAGCCGCCTGTCCGGCCTGTCCGCAGTCGGCCGACTGCCTGTACCCGGATGAAGCATGACCTGGTTCAGGCTGCTGCTGCGCTCGCTGCTGTTTTTCCGCCGCTCAGCCGGCGCGGTGCTGGCCGCAACGGCCGTCGCGGCGGCGGTGCTCACCGGCGCGCTGATGGTGGGCGACAGCGTGCGCCACAGCCTGCGCGCGCTGGCTATCAAGAGGCTCGGCCCCGTTGATCACGCTCTTACCGCCGGCGGCTTCTTCCCCGCCGATCTTGCCCGGCGCATCTCGCATCAACCCGGCTTTGCCGGCCGGTTTCGACGTTGTGCGGCGGCGATAATCGTTCGCGGCGGGGCGAGCGATGAATCCGAATCGCGCCGCACGGCCGGCGTGCAGATCATGGCCGCCGACGCATGGATCGACGTGCCCCCGGGACAGTGCATCATCAACGGCGAGCTGGCCGACCGCCTGGGCATCGATGCGCCCGGGCGGACGGTTCTGCTTAGCGTGCCTCTGGCCGACGATGTTCCGCGCGATTCCACCCTTGCCCGCCGCGCCGCCGAGGACGTGACCTCGGGCATGCGCCTGACCGTCATGCGCATCGCGCGCCAGCCGGGCATGGAGTCGATGTTCTCGCTGGCCGGCGGACAGCGCGTCGCGCCTCTCGTATGGGCCAACCTGCCCGAATTGCAGAACGCGGTCGGACAGGACGGGCGCGCCAACGTGCTGCTGGTGGAGTCGCGCCCCGAGGGCGCCAGCGCCGACGCCTCGGCGCATCTGAAACAGCTTCTCAAAGGCGCGGCGACGCTCGAGGACTACGGGCTGTCGGTCTCTGCCGGCAACGACGGCCGGGAAATCGTGATAAACGCGCGCAGCACCTACATTTCGCCGGGCGTGGAAGCCGCCGCGGAACGGGCCGCCGCCGGACAGTTCCCGCTGCGGAAGGTGTCGGTGTATCTGATCAACAACGTCGTCAGGCTGGCGCGCCCGGCGGGCACTGCCGACGCCGCCTCCGCCACTATGCCGGCAACCCGGCCCGAGGGCCAGACTGTCATTCACTACGCCGTGGCGGCGGGCATATCTTCGCTGGAAGAAGGCGCGCTGGGACCGGACGAAATAGCGCTCAATGAGTGGACCGCGCGCGCGCTGGCGGCCCGCGTCGGCGACCGCATACGGCTGGACTACTACGTGCGCCGTGCCGACGGCGAGCTGGTCGAGGTCCGCAGCGACAGGCCCGGGGTGGGGATGGTTTTCACCGTGTCGCGCATACTGCCGATGAAGGGTCTGGGCGCCGATCGCACGCTCACGCCGTTGTATCGCGGGATCACCGACGCCGACCGCCTGCGCGCCTGGCAGCCGCCCGCCGGGCTTGTCATCCGGCGCGAACTGATAACCGACGCCGATGAGCACTACTGGGCGCTGTACAAAGCCGCGCCGAAGGTTTTTCTGAATCTGCACACCGCGCAGCGGCTGTGGGGCGGCGTCTTCGGAAGCCTCAACAGCATCCGCGTGCCGGCCGAACGGGCGGTGGCCTTCCAGCAGGCGCTATTGCGCCATATCGACGCCGACGCTCTGGGGATGACATTCCGGCCGGTCAGGCTTCAGCAGCTTCAGGCCGCCGCGGGCAGCACCGACTTCTCCGTGCTTTTTCTCGCCTTCAGTTTCTTTCTGATGTGTTCGGCGGTGCTGCTGGTGGCGATGGTCTTCAGGCTGAACGTGGAACAGCGCTCGCGGCAGATGGGGCTGCTGTCGGCGCTGGGATTCGCGCCCGGCGCGGTGATGGGGCTGGCATGGGTGGAGGGTTTCATTCTCGCCGCCGCCGGCGCTGCGGCCGGTGCGCTTCTCGGCGTGGCGTACACCGGCGCCGTCATTGCCGCCCTGCGCTCGCCCCGATGGTGGAATGCGGCCATCGGCACCTCCGAACTGCGTCTTCACATCAGCGTCGTCACGCTGGCGCTGGGAATGCTGGCGAGCACCGCGGTGGCAATGCTGGCCATCACCTGGGCCGTCCGGGCGGTAAGGCGTCTTGAGCCCGGCGCGCTGCTCGCCGGCGCCTGGGGAAGACCCCTGCCTGGCGCCGGTTCGTCGCGGCGGCGCGCAACGCTGCGCGCCGGGGCGGCGGCTGCGACCGGCGGCGCCGTCATGCTGCTGCTGGGCGTGCTGTCGATAATGTCGGCCGAAGCGGCGTTCATGGCCGGCGGCGGGCTGCTGCTGCTGGGATGCCTTCTCGTCCTGGCCGACCGGCTCATGCCCGCGCGCCGCCGCGGCGCCATCGCCGTGTCAGTTGTGCACCTGGCGGCGCTGAGCGCGCGCCGCAACCATGCCCGCAGCGTGGCGGCGGTGTCGCTTATCGCCCTGGCAAGTTTCGTGCTGGTGACGGTATCGTCCATGCGCCAGCAGCCTCCCGCCGACACGCGCAACCGCGCCTCGGGCACCGGTGGTTTTCAACTCATCCTCGAGGCCGACATCCCGCTCGGCGGCGACCTCAACACGTCTTCAGGCCGGCAGCTCGTCGGGCTGCGGATCGATCCGTCCCTCAGCGCCGTGCTCGACCGCGCGCGCTTCGTATCCATGCGCCGCTGGGCGGGCGAAGACATCAGCTGCCTCAACCTCTCGCGCCCGCGCAGCCCCACTGTCCTCGCCGTGCCTCCCGCCATGATCGAGCGCGGCGGCTTCGCCCCGCGCGGCAACCCGCTGGCAGTGCTGCTGCCGGCTGCGTCGGATGATCAGGACATCCCCGTCGTCGCCGACGCCGAAACCGCAACCTATATCCTGAAGCTTTCCGTCGGAGATACTTTCGTCATCACCGACCAGCTCGGCCGCGAACGCAGACTCAAGCTCGCCGCCACTCTCCATCACAGCATCTTCCAGAGCGAACTGCTCATGTCCGAGGCGGATTTCGTCAGGCTTTTTCCCCATCAGAGCGGCTTCGGAACCGTGCTCATCGAAGCCCCCGACGCCGACGTTCCCGCCCTGGCCGCCATGCTCCCGCGCGAGCTGGCCGCCTTCTCGGTGAGCGTTGAAACCACCTCGTCGCGGCTGGCGCGATACCAGCAGGTGGCCAACACGTATCTCTCGACCTTCCACACGCTGGGACTTCTGGGACTGCTTCTGGGGACGCTCGGACTGGCGGCGATGCTGCTGCGGAACATGGTCGAACGCCGCGGCGAAATGTCGCTGCTGTCGGCGATAGGCTTCTCGCGAACGCGCCGTCTGTCCCTGGCCATCGCCGAAAACGCCGTGCTGCTGGGGCTGGGGCTGGGGGTCGGGGTATTGTGCGCTCTGGTGGCGGTGGCGCCGGCGGTTGTGAGCGCTGCGCGGCCGGTCAACTGGACCAGCGCCGCCGTCACCGTTCTTTCCGTGCTGGCCGCGGGATTGTGCGCCGTGGCGCTGGCGGCGTGGCGCGCCGGAGAGCGGACGACCCCGGCCGACCTGCGCGCCGAGTGAGCCGCGGCTGTGTCAGATATCGTGTTCTTCCATGGCCCGCAGTTCCTCTTCGATGCGCGGGTCCACGGCGACGTGTTCCGGGTTTTCGCGCTTGAGCAGTATGTGCCGCGCAAGTTCCAGGCGGTTTATAACGGCCTCCATGCTGACCGGGCGTTTCTCGGGCCGGCTGGCGATGCACTCCATCGCCAGATTCGACAGCACCGGCGGGACCTGTTTGTTGAGTTCGGCCGGCGTGGGTATGCGCGTATCCAGCAGAAAACTGTTGTCGCCGCGATCCACGGTGTACAGCGTGGGAATCGTGCGTCCGGTGGTGGCCCAGTACAGCGTGGCGCCGAGATTGAATATGTCGGTCTTGTGGCTGACGGGCTTGCGCTTGACCTGCTCCGGCGAAATGTAGTCGGGCGTGCCCTGTATGCGCTCCTTGACCGTTCCTATCTTGCAGCTCTGCCCGAAATCTATCACCTTCACATGTCCCGATTCGCTGCGGATTATGTTGTTGGGCTTGATGTCGCAGTGCACATAGCCCATGGTGTGCATCGCCTGAAGCGCCTGCGCCGCCTTGATGAAGGTATCGACGCATTCCAGCAGCGTGCGCGGACGCCGCACGTCCATGGTCTTGCCGTCAACCAGTTCCATCAGCAGAAAGGCCTCGGTTACCCGGCGGAAGAGCGTGCGGCGGATTATCAGATCGAAACTCTTGCGCAGATTGGGGTGCGTGAACTGCCGGCTGACCTCGTATTCGGTCTGCATCTGCTCCACATAGCGGATGTCCTTGGCCTCCTCGCGCACGACGTGCTTCAGCGCGTACACCTGGCGGGTGGCCGGGTCGCTCACGGCATATATCACGCTCTTGGCGCCCTCGCCAAGACGTTCCAGCACGTCGTAATGAAGCAACTTATGCGGCATTCCGTCTCACGCACTCTGAGGATACATACCCTGCGATGCTGCCCGCGCTGCTGTGGAAGTTCCGGCTCGCAGCGGTCAACGACCTCCCGCATCCAGCGGTCTCTCCCGCAGCCTTCCTTTCATCGGCACGCCGGAGGCCCGTCTTGGCACACTGCCCGCCACGCCCCCTGACAGGGCCGTGACGCACACCCGTTGTTCATCCATAGGTTAGGCGACAGGCGCCCTGATGGCAAGGTTACACGCCCGTTGCCAGACCCCCTTTCGGAAACACCACAGCGCTTTTTCAGCGGGAAGAATACGTCGAAAAAACGACCGGATAAAAGGTTCTTAAACGGCGCTTCGGAGCCGTTTAACGTTGCCGGCGCATCATCTGCGGCGCGACCATGCGCAGATAGCGCACGGCCGGGAAGTTGCGCCCCAATCCCGCCGCACTGCCGCTGCGGTCGATGGCCAGAACGTTATCGGACGGTACGCCGCAGCGCTTGCCGATCGCATGTATCAGCTGCTCCAGACGCTTCAACTGGGCGCTGGTGGGCGTCGAGCGGTCGAAATCGCCCACCACGCAGATGGATATGCAATCGGCTGATACGTTTGCGCCGGCCGGCGCGGCTGGCAGCTGTCTGTCCCAGCGGTGGGAAACCTGTATTTCGCCGTCCGCGCAGCCCCTGCCGTTGCCTATGAGGAAGTGGTCGCCAAGCCCCAGATGGTCTCTGGCGAGCGCGGCGGCGTTGCCGTCTTCCGTGCGCGAATGGTGCACGTAAACATAGCGCCATCGTCCGGGCGCGATCGGTACGCTCGATTCCAGCGCCTGCTCCACCGAGTCATCTGCGCCGGTGGCGAAAAGCGTGCGCGAAGCATCCGGGGCAAGCGGAGGCGGCGCCAGCAACATCAGCAGCACGCTGAGTCCCGCCAGCGACGAGAGGAAGGTCATAAGTACAACAACCCGCCGGCGCGAACGCCTGTCGCGCGGCACGCCGGCCGCCGGGGCTTTGCCAGAAGGTCTGTATGCCACAGGTCCTGGAAATCAATATATAGTGGACGTGCGCTGCGCCCGGCGTGCTCGTCCGATAACGCCGCACGGCGCTGCGCCAGCGAATGAATCGTCAATACGCCGCGCGCCGCTTGACCAAAATTGCGACGATTCGCCAGCTTGTGTAATGCATATTTCGCACGGCGGCAAATGCCGCTGGCGCAAACGGATAACGCGCAATCGTCGCGACAGCCCGCGCCCGCGGCGGCCTGCGGTGTCGTCCCGCCGCGATCTTCGCGCGGCGCGGCGCCGGCGTTGCCCGCTTTCCGTCGAACGGTCGCACGGGCGGTCTTTGCCCGCGTCGTCAGCGTGGAATATCATGGCGCGTATGGCCGGTGGTGCAAAGCCCGTCAGTTTCGAGCCGCGCATCGTGAACCGCCGCGCGCTGCATGACTATTTCATCACCAGCCGGCTCGAATGCGGGATCGCTCTGGCCGGCAGCGAGGTCAAGAGCGTGCGCCTGGGCCGCGCCCAGCTCCAGGACGCCTACGCCACGGTGGAGGACGGCCAGTTGACGCTTCACAACTGCCACATCGACCCCTACGAACAGGCCGCCGCCCTCAACCACGACCCCAAACGGGACCGCAAGCTGCTGGCCCACAAGCGCGAGATCCGTCGCCTCGCGCAGGAAACCTCGCAGCGCGGAGTAACGCTCATACCTCTGGCCATGTATTTCAAACGCGGGCTGGTGAAGGTGGAAATAGGAGTGGCGCGCGGCAAGCGCCAATACGACAAGCGGCAGGCCATCCGCCAGCGCGAACAGGAGCGCGAACTGCGGCGCATGACGCGGCGTCGCGACAGATAGCAGTCGCGCGCCGGCACCGCTGCATCCCGTTGCCAGGCCGTCGCATCCGCGTCCGATGGTTGGCGCGCTCACGGGAGCGGCGGAAGGGCTATAATCCAGGCGCAATGTCAGTGCGATGGCAACAACCACTTCCGCCGCCGTATCCGCAGCTTGCGGATGACGAACTGCGCCAGCGCATAGCGGCCGCGCGGCGCAAACTCGGCTCGCGCCTGCTCATTCTCGGGCACCATTACCAGCAGGACCCCGTAATCGCTTTTGCCGACTGCACCGGCGACAGTCTGGAACTGTCGCGGCGGGCCGCGGCGCAGAAGGATATCGAATACGTGATATTCTGCGGCGTTCACTTCATGGCCGAGACCGCCGACATGCTCACGTCGCCGCATGTGCAGGTGATACTGCCGGACCTGGGAGCAGGCTGTTCCATGGCCGACATGGCCAGCCTCGAACAGACCGAGGAATGCTGGAAGACGCTGGAGGAGGTCTGCGCCGGACAGCGCATCGTGCCCATAACGTACGTCAACAGTTCGGCGGCGATAAAGGCGTTCGTGGGGCGGCACGGCGGCGCCGTATGCACCAGCAGCAACTGCCGCGGCGTGCTGCAATGGGCGCTGGAAAACGGCGGTGCGCGGTTCAGTCGGGCCGACGACGGCGACGCGGGCTATCCCCTGGAGACCGGGCGGGTCGAGCCGTGCGCGTCGCGCCTGCGCACCCGAACGAAGGTGCTGTTCCTTCCCGACCAGCACCTCGGACGCAACACCGCCTATGCCATGGGCTTTCCTCTGGAACGCATGGTCGTGTGGGATCCGCGCCTGCCGCTCGGCGGCAACACCCCCGACGCCCTGCGCCAGGCCGATTTCGTGCTGTGGAAAGGCCACTGTTCGGTGCACGCCCTGTTTCGTCCGGAACATGTGGATCAGGTGCGTCGGAAGTTCCCGGGCATGCGCGTCATCGTGCATCCGGAGTGCCGCTGGGAAGTGGTTCAGAAGGCCGACGATGCCGGCAGCACGTCGTATATCGTCAAACAGGTCGAGGCCGCCGGGCCCGGCGCGCAGTGGGCCATCGGCACGGAGGTGAATCTCGTCAACAGGCTTGCGCGCAGGCATCCCGAGCAGCGGATAATCGTCTTGAGCGAATGTCAGTGTCTGTGCACGACCATGTTCCGGATCGATCTGCCGCATCTGTGCTGGGCCATAGAGAACCTCGCCGAAGGCGTGGTGGTCAACCGCATCACCGTGGATGCCGAGACGCGCAGGTGGGCGCTGGTGGCGCTGGAACGCATGCTCGCCGCCACCGCCACGGGCAGTCCGCTGGCCGCGGCTCCCGCGGCCGGACGCTGAATGGCGCGGCGGCGCACCAGTGCGGGTCCGCGCCGGAGCGCTTCTGATTGCGGGGCAGCGCGGGTATCCTTGGGGGCATGGACATACCGCTTCTCAAAGCACTGTCGGAGGCGCCCGGCGTGCCCGGGCGCGAGGAACGCGTGCGCGCCATCATCGAAGAGGCCGTCCGGCCTCTGGTTGACGAGGTGCGCGTCGATACGCTGGGGAATCTCATCGCCACGAAAAAAGGAGCCGGCGGGCGGCGGCTCATGCTCGCCTGCCACATGGACGAAATCGGCTTCTACGTGCGCCACATAGACGACAAAGGGTTCCTGCGCGTCCAGAACGCCGGCGGATTCGACACGCGCAATCTGCTTGCGCGCCGCGTGCTCGTGCAGGCCAGCAGCGGCGAAGACCTGCCCGGGCTGCTCAATCCGAGCGGCCGGCCCATTCACATCGCCAAGGAGGAAGACAAGAAGAAAGTGCCCGAGATCGGCGAGTTCTTCGTGGATCTGGGGCTGCCGCCGGAGGAAGTCAGCAAGAAAGTGCGCGTTGGCGATCCCGTAACGCTCGTGCAGGAGTTCGGCCGGATCGGCCGGTGTTTCAGCGGAAAATGTCTGGACAACCGTCTGGCCGCGTTCGTCGCCATCGAGGCCATGCGCAAGGCCGCGCGCCCGCGATGGGATGTCGTATTCGTGGCCACCGTGCAGGAGGAAGTCGGCTGCCGCGGCGCGGGTCCGGCGACGTTCGCCATCGAGCCCGACGTGGCCATCGCCGTCGATACCACGCTGTGCGTCGATGTGCCCGGCGTGCCCGAGGACGAGCGCGTAACGCGCCAGGGCGGCGGCGTGGCTCTGACCGTGATGGATTCGATGACCATAAGCGATCGCGCGCTCATCGATGAGTTCGCGGCGCTGGCCGGGCGCAGAAAGATCCCCTTCCAGCTCAGCGTGATGCCGCGCGGCGGAACCGATGCCGGCCCCATGCAGCGGACGCGCGCCGGCCATCGCACCATGACCCTCTCCATTCCCACGCGCTATATCCACACCGTCACCGAATGCGTCCACGAAACCGACCTTCAGGCGGCCATCGACCTTCTGGCGGCGTATCTGGAAGAGCCCGCCGAAGCCGCACCGTCGGTCCGCTCCTCGCCCAAAGCGCGGCCTTCGCGGCGCGGGCAAAAACGGTAGGCACTTGTGGTAGCAGTCCTTACGGGAGCAGATATGTACGCCGGATTCGTCGCGATACTTCTGACACTCGGAGCAGCCATGAGCGCCCACGCCGCCGACGCCCCATCGCCGAACGCCGACCAGTTCCGCAGACTGGTGCCCGAAGATGCCAGGCTGGAAAAACTCGCCGGCGGCTTCAAGTTTCTCGAAGGCCCGGTCTGGTCCGGCGCTGACGGCGGGTTTCTGATCTTCAGCGACATTCCCGCCAACCGGCTTCTCAGGTGGACAAAGAAAGACGGGGTTACCGTCTATCGCGCCGACAGCCGCAACGCCAACGGCAACACCCTCGACCTGGAAGGGCGGCTGATAACCTGCGAACACGGCTCGCGCACCGTCACGCGCACCGAAAAGGACGGCGCGGTGGTTACACTGGCCGACCGCTACGAGGGCAAACGGCTCAACAGCCCCAACGATTGTGCGGTGTGGTCCGACGGAACGATATGGTTTACCGACCCGCCATACGGTCTGGCAGGCCGGCCGGCCGAGGTCGGCGGCAATTTCGTTTTCCGTCTGGACCCCGCTGCAAAGACCCTTACCGTGGTCGCGCGCGATTTCGACATGCCCAACGGGCTGTGTTTCTCGCCCGACGGCAAGAAGCTGTACATAGCCGATTCCGGCAAGCCCCGGCACATCCGGGTCTTCGATGTGGCGCCCGACGGCACGCTTTCGGGCGGCAAGGTATTCTGCACCATCGATAAAGGCGTGCCCGACGGCATACGGTGCGACGCCGAGGGGCGCGTGTGGTCCAGTGCCGGCGACGGCGTGCATATCTACGCGCCCGACGGGGCGCTGGTGGGAAAGATTCCCGTGCCCGAGAGTCCGGCGAACCTGTGTTTCGGCGGCGAAGACGGGCGCACGCTGTTCATAACCGCGCGCACGTCTCTTTATGCCATACGCGTGGCGGTGAGCGGCGCGGCAATTGCGCGCAGGCAATGACGCGGTTGTGGACGCCACAACAGGAGCGAGACATGGCGCAGCATTACTGGCTTGTTGCGGCGGCCGTGTGGGCGATGTTCGCGGCCTGTGCGGCCGGCGGGGCTGAATTGCGCAGCCTGCGCGGCGACGACGTGGTTTTCATGTACGCCCCCGATGTGGCGGCGCTCAAGGCCTACGGCGCGACTTTCGTCGCCTGGGGCGGGGCGCACACCGCGCAGCGGGTACGGGAAATGCGCGAGATTGGCGTGCATTCCACCGGCTCGATGTGGTGTCTGACCGCCGGCGCCAAGGCGCTTCATGAAAGCGCCGAACTGCGCGAGGCGGTCGTCCGCGACATCGCGGGCGCGCCCATCATCGTGCCGTGGCTCTTCGACCACACGCATGAGGGAACGCCCAGCTGGTGGGGGTGCACCAATCATCCCGTGTTCCGGCAGCACATGCGCGAGAGAGTGCGGCAGGTCATGTCCGGCGGGGCCGACGGGCTGCACGTTGACGACCACCTCGGCAGCGCGGCGCCGACGGCCTTCGCCGGCGGGTGTTTCTGCGACCACTGCATGGCCGAGTTCCGCAGGTGGCTCATCGCCAACAGCACGCCCGAGCTCCTGGCGGCCGCGGGCGTCAGTTCGTTCGAGAACTTCGACTACCGCCAGCTGGTCAGGCGCCATGCCGGCACGCGCGAAGAGTATCTCAAAGCCGTCGCGCGGATTCCGCTGCACAACGAGTTTGTCGATTGCCAGCTGGCGCTGGCGGCCGAGAACGTCCGCAGCCTCGGCCAGCTGGCCGCCGAGGTGGCCGGGCATCCCGTAACTCTCAGCGCCAACACGTGCCTGCCGAACCTCAATCACATCGTGGTGACGAAGTATCTGACGCATCTGGTGGGCGAGGTGGACCACGGCGCGCGCTCGGGCACGAAGAACCTCATGAACGTCGTGCGCGCCTACCGCATGGCCGAGGCGCTGGGCAGGCCCATGGCGGCGACCGCGTCGGGCTGGGACTGGGCGTATGTCAAGGAACATCGCTGCGAGAACCTGGTGCGCCTGTGGATAGCCCTGAGTTACGCCTGCGGGCAGCGGCTGATGGTTCCCCATCGCATGTGGTGCTTCACCCGCGAGAAGGGGACCCACTGGTACGACGGGCCGGTCGAAGCCTATGCGCCGCTGTACCGTTTCGTTCGCGCCTCAGGCGCCCTGTTCCGCGACACGCGTACCGTCGGCCCGCTGGCCGTTCCCGACAATCTGCCGCGCAAGCTCGACCGCCTGGCCGACCGGCGCGCCTTTGCCGCCGCCCTGGATCAGACTCGCCCCCAGCCGCTTGCCGCCGGCGAGCGTGTGTGGGTGATGCCCCGGCAGCGCAGCGACGGGGCGCTGGTCGTGCACGTGCTGAATCTCGACTACGACGGCGATGGCGACCGCATAGCGCCGGCACGCAACGTGTGCGTTCGCCTGCCCGCCGGTTTATCGACGTTCAGAACCGGCACGGCCATCGTTCACAGTTTCGACGCCGGACCGGTGAAGGTGCCGCTGACGGCGACGGACGCGGGCTTGGAGCTGACGCTGCCCGAACTGCGACTGTGGGCGATCGTCCTGATCGACGGGCAACCCTGACGGACGCCGGATTCGCTTCAGATGACGTCCGCCTGGGCGGCGAGGTTCTCGAAGCGCGTTGACCTGCTGTCGAAGAACAGTTTCACCGTGCCCGTAGGTCCGTTGCGCTGCTTGGCTATGATCACTTCGGCCACATTGTCGGGGACGAAGTCCTTTTCGGACATGCGGTAATAGTCCTCGCGGTGGAGCAGCAGCACAACGTCGGCGTCCTGTTCGATGGATCCCGATTCGCGCAGATCGCTCATCCGCGGACGATGCCCTTCGCGGGTTTCGGTGGCGCGGTTGAGTTGCGATACGGCCAGCACGGGTATGTTCAGTTCGCGCGCCACGGCCTTTATGGCCCGGGAAATCTCGCTTATCTGCTGCTGGCGGTTCTCCGGTCCCGGACAGTCCATCAGTTGCAGATAGTCGATCATTATGCACTTGACGTCGTGCTCGCGCTTCAGCCGCCGCGCCTTGGCGCGCAGGTCGAGGGGCGTCAGGCCCGGCGAATCGTCCACGAATATGGGCGCCTTGGCCAGCTGGCCCACAACGCTGATCAGATGCTGATACTCGTGCGCCTGGAGCAGCCCGCGGCGCAGCTTGTGCGAATCTATCTTCCCGCGCGAGCAGAGCATGCGCTGCGCCAGCTGCTGTTTGCTCATCTCCAGCGAGAACACCCCGCACGGCAGACCTTTGTCCACCGCCAGGGTCTCGATTATGTTCATGCCCAGCGCCGTCTTGCCCATGGAGGGTCTGGCGGCCAGTACGATCATCTCGCCGTTCTGAAGCCCGTTGAGCATGTCGTCCAGATCGAGAAAGCCCGTCTCCAGCCCGCGCTGCCCGCGGTGATCGAGCATCTCGAAGACCTCATGCAGCACCTCCTCCAGCGGCACCATCGACCCGGAAAACTTCCGGTCGGCGATGTCGAAGATGATCTGTTCGGCCCGCTGCACGAGCAGTTCGGCCTGCTCGTGAGGCGAGTAGGCGTCGCGGAGAATGGCGTTGCCGGCCTCTATCAGCCGCCGCAGCAGATACTTTTCGCGGACGATGGAGGCATAGTGCACGCCATGCGCCGCCGACGGCACGCTGTTGAGCAGCTTCATCAGATATTCCACGCCCCCCACCTCGTCGAGAAGCTGCCGCCGCGCCAGTTCATCGCGCAGTATCACCGCGTCCACCGGACGGTTCTGTTCGTAAAGTTTCAGCAGTATCTCGTAGATCGTCCGGTGGTCCTGATGAAAAAACGCCTCCGGTTCGACGATCTGCACGCACTGCGCCAGAACCTCGCGGTCCAGCATCATGGAAGCCAGCAGACACATTTCCGCTTCCATGGAATGCGGCGGCAGACGTTCGAACTGCGCTGCTGTCGAGGCATCGACAAGCTGATCCATGCGGAAGACTCCTTCTTCCCGAGCCGGTCGTCGTCACTACGACATCATTATCATACCAGCGCGGCCCGTCGGCACGTTTTTCTCTGTGCGCATTCGCCGGTGTGTGCACAGCCTTCCCACACGCCGGCTGGTCCCGCGACGCCGGCCGAAGCGCGCAGCGCGCACACGGCGTCTCCGGGCGATGCGCGCACGCCCGCGCGGCGGTCAGTACTGTATTCTGGATTTCATCGGCGGTATGCCCAGGGCTTTGCGGTACTTGGCCACCGTGCGCCGCGCCAGGTTTATGCCCTGTTCCTTGAGTCTGGCGGCGATCTCCTCGTCGCTGAGGGGATTGTGTTTATCCTCGGCATCCACTATCGCGCGCATCTTCTCCTTCACGGCGTCCCAGGACATGTCCGTTCCGTCGGCGCTGGTGGTGCCGCCGGAGAAGAACTTCCGCAGCGGCATCACGCCGCGCGGCGTCTGCACCCACTTGTCGGCCACCGCGCGCGACACCGTGGCCACGTGAATGCCCAGACGGTCGGCCACGGCGCCCATGGGCAGAGGCTTGAGGTACTCGGGGCCCTTCTCGAAGAAGTCGCGCTGCGCGTCGGCGACGACGCGGATGACGCGCCGCAGGGTGCTGCCCCGCAGCCGGATCGCATCCAGCAGCCAGCGGGCGTTGTTCCGGCACGTTCCGAGGAATTTCCTGACCTCCGGCGCGCACGCGGGGTTGTTGAGCATCTTCAGATAGCGGCGGTTCAGACGCAGTCCTTCCTCATCCTCCCTCCGCATGCGCACCTCGTATTGTCCGGTGCGCTCGTCAAGGTATATCTCGGCATCGGGAATGACGGCGTGGGCCTCGTCGGGACCGATCAGTTTCCCCGGCCGGAGGCTCAGGCGTCCGAGGCGCTTCACCGCCGCCTTTATTTCGGGAATCTCGCGGTTCAGCGCCCGGCTTATCTGCGGATAGCGGTTGTTCTTCAGGTCGTCCAGATGATCGTTGAGCAGCCGGCGTTCGAGATCGAAATCATGTCCCTCGGCCAGGTCGGGGTCCTTCTCGATGGCGGCCAGCTGAAGCAGCAGGCACTCGCGCAGGTTGCGCGCTGCCACGCCGGGCGGGTCCAGCTGCTGCACCAGGTGCAGAGCCTCTTCCATCTCCGCGTCGGAGGCCGGGTTCTTCATGGCCTGTCTGACGGTCTGGAGATCGGCGCGCAGATATCCGTCGGCGTCGAGATGTTCGATGATCGCCCGGCCCGCATCGTGCACGGCAGGTGGACAGTCCACCGTCTGCCACTGGCGCAGGAGGTACTCGGCCAGAGATTCGGTCCTTGCCGGAGTGCTGTCGATGGCCTCGCGCTTGCCGTCGCGCTCGTCGTCAGCAGCGGCAGACCGGCGCCGGAATGAACCGTTGGTGACGAACTCCTCGTTGGCCAGATCGCGCATCATGTGCGACAGGCGCCGGAACTCGTCGGGCGATGCGGCCTGCTCGTCCATGGTCAGCGGTTTTTCGTACTCGCTGCGGTCCTCGCGGAGAGCATCGACGTTTGCCCGCGCGGCGGGTCTGGCTGCGGCGAGCCTTTCTTCCACGCGCTCAAGTATCGGGTTGGCCTGGAGCTCCTGCTCGATGCGCTGCTCCAGCTCCATATAGGGCAATTGCAGTATTTCCATGGACTGGATCATGCGCGGCGTCAGTATCTGGCGCTGCCGCATCTCCGGTCGCATGCTTTGATTTAACTGCATTGCCATAAAGCGTTTACGTCTCCCTGCAAACGGGCACGGATTTTGCTTAGTGCCAGGGCATTATAACTATGCTCGCCGCGCGGCGGCAACAAAAAAGCACCGCTAATCACATCGGCTATCGGCGGTGCTTTTCGAGTCCTGCCGGTCTAATATATTTCGCGCATGGCCGTCATCGTGGACATTCGCGGCGTGGATGTCGCCTTTGGCGAGCGGCTGGTCCTCAAACAGGTAACCCTTCCCGTGGAGCAGGGCGCCAGTGTCGGCATAATCGGGCCTAACGGCGGCGGCAAGACCACGCTCCTGCGTCTGATCGTCGATCTTCAACGGCCTGTCCGCGGTACCGTGACCGTTGCCGGCATGACGCCCGCCTGCGCCGTCAAACGCGGCGACATAGTGGGCTATCTGCCGCAGGGCTGGGCCAGAACGATCGATTTTCCGATCACCGTTCAGCAGATGATCATGCTGGGGCTGGCGGGCAAGACGGGCCTGCTGCGCCGATACACCCGCGAAGACAGGCGCTTTGTCGATGAACTGATCGACATTATGGGCCTGCGCGACCTGGCGAACCGTCCGGTCGGCATGGTCTCCGGCGGGCAATGGCAGAGAGCGCTGATCGCCCGCGCGCTGGCCCCGCGACCGCGCATCCTTCTGCTGGATGAGCCTACAACAGGCATCGACCGGACGGGCCAGCAGGAGTTCATAAAGTTCCTGCTGGACCTGAAGGAAAGGCTGAATCTGACCCTGATGCTCGTAAGTCACGACCTGCGCGCCGTTACGGCGCTGTGCGACCGCATCGCGTGCCTCAACGTCACTCTGCACTATCACGACAACGCCGAGCGCCTCACGGCCGACGAGATCTACCAGCGATATGCCTGCGATCTCGAAGCCGCCTCGCTGACGTCCGCCTCCGCGGGGCAGGTCGGCGCTCCGGCTGGGAGCTGACAACCCCCTGTCCTGCCCCGTAGGCGGCGCGGGCGTTTCGCGAGCACCGGTTTCAATGCCCGAGGTGAGAAAGCAGGATTTTCACGCCTATTCCCATCAGCACCAGCCCGCCGCAGGCCGAGGCCCACCGTCCGAATCGCTGGCCTATCCGCGCGCCGAGTGTGATGCCAATGACCGTCAGAGCGCCGGCCACCACGCCTATGACCAGACTGGGCGTCCATATCGACACCCCCAGCAGTCCGACGCTTATGCCCACGGCCAGGGCATCCAGGCTCGTCGCCAGCGAAAGCGTTATCAGCATCATTCCGCGCGTCGGGTCGGTCTGGTTGAAAGTGCCCTGTTCTCCGCCGCGCAGCGCCTCGACGAGCATTCGGCCTCCGATGAATCCCAGCAGGCCCGCCGCTATCCAGTGGTCGAATGCGGCCACCCAGTTTTCGAGGGTTCGCCCGGCCGCCCAGCCCGCTATGGGCATGAGGAACTGAAACAGACCGAAATGCCACGCCAGCCGGAAGACGTGTCGGCCGGTCAGGGGCGATATGCTCATGCCGGCGACGATGGACACGGCAAAGGCGTCCATCGCCAGCCCCAGCGCTATGCCGAGCATATTCAGCCAGCTCACGGCCGCCCCCCGTCGCTGAGCATCTGGAGTCTGGCGAGGATCGTCTGGCGAAGGCGCGGGTCGAGGTCCGGGCGGGCCAGGGCCCGACGATAGGTTTCCTTCGCCGCCGCGATGTTGCCGGTCTTCTCGTGCACGCTGCCCAGCAGCATATAGGCGGCGTGATAATCGGCAAAGCGATTGAGCATGTCGGCAAGCACGCCGGCGGCTTCCTGCAACCGCCCTGCGCGAACCATGCAGAAGGCCAGCGTATAGGCATAGCGCGGTTCGTCGGGGGCAGCGCGGCAGGCCCGGCGCGACAGTTCCACGGCCTCGTCGGGGCGGTCGTCGGCCAGCAGCAGGGCGAGGTTGCAGGCGGCCTGGGCGAGGTTCGGGTCGGTCCTCAGCGCGGTGCGCAGCAGACCGCATGCTTCGGCGATCTTTCCCTGCTGCGCGCGCAGCAGGCCAAGATTGTACGACGCCGCCGCATTTTCCGGGTCGAGCCGCAGCGCCGCCGTCAGCGCTTCTTCGGCGCGGTTGTGCTCGTCGAGCCGCGCATAGACAAGCGCGGCGTTTACCAGCGGCTGGAGGGCATCCGGACGCAGACGCCGCGCCGTCTCGTAATGGGCCGCGGCCCGGCGCAGCTGCCCGCGGCCGGCATGATAGTTGCCGAGGTTGTACTGGGCCGTCCAGTCGTCCGGTCGGCCGGAGAATGATTTTTCCAGTTCATTCCATGCTTTTTCGATTCGGGTGCGCTGCGCCGGCGTGAACGATTCCGGCGGGAATGCCGCCAGCGCCGCGGCAGCGCGCAGGCGCACCACGCGGTATTCATCATCTGCCGCCATGAGCAGGGCTGCCGTCGCCGCGGGGTCGAAGCGGCCTTCCAGGGCGCTTACCGCCGCCGCCCGCACCAGCGGAGAGGGGTCCTTTGTCGCCTCGATGATGGCCGGCCATTTGCGCGCGTCGGTGCACGGCTCCAGCAGGCGCAGCAGCGACGCGGCGAACACTTCGTTGCGACCTCCGTCGGCGATGGACTGGAGCATATCCGGCAGGCGGGCAAAATCGCGCCGCCGGGCTGCCGCCACGAGCTGGCCGAGGCGAACCACCGGCGCCTGAAAGTCGCGCGCGTGCCATTTGCGGACGTGGCCGTCGGCCCAGGCGGCGTCCCTGTCGGCGTGGCACAGATTGCAGGCGTTGGGCGAGCCCAGTGCCAGCGTGCCCGCCGGCATCGGCGGGCGGAGCGAATGGTCGCTGCGCGTCATGCGGGCGAACTCGGTCTGCGGCATGTGGCACGCCACGCAACGTCCGGCCGGACCATCGTCGCGATGATGCGTGTGCGCCGCGGCGTCGCGGACGCGCGCTTCATGACACGGCAGACATGCGCGGTTGGCGTCGGCCTCGGCGGCGAAGCGGTAGCGGCCGCTGGAGGTGTGGCAATGCAGGCAGTGCAGTCCGCCCCGCGCGGCGCACACGTTCATGAGCCAGCCCGTGCCGGTGTAGTTTTCGCCGAGATCGCGGCCGTCGGGCCAGTAATCGGGGCTTTCCAGCGTAACCAGGTCGTAGTGGTCGAAGAACCGCTCGCCGGGCGTCCAGGCGCCGGTTATGGGCGAGACTTTGGCGTGACACCCCAGACACGCCGCGTTGTGTTGCGCGGGGGAGAACTTGCGCGTGCTTATCAGCAGCGGGTCGGCGAGGGTTTGTCCGGGGGCAAGAGCCCGCGCTGCGCGAATGTGCCGGCCGCCCGGGCCGTGGCAGGTCTCGCAGGCGATGCCCGATTCATCCCAGGCGGTGTTGTAAGCGTCGGCAGCGGGGTCGTAGCTGTTCGACACGCGGCTGACGTGACAGCCGAGGCAGTGTGTGTTGAACGTGAACAGCGGATCGCGCCATGAGGCCGGTCGGGTCGTTGGCCCCGAGGCGTGTTCGAGGCCAGAGGAAGCGAGGTCGTACCATTCGCGCCTGCGCAGGTCGTACGCCAGAGGGATGATCTGGAGCCGGCCGCGCTCCAGCGGGGTGAGGAAGTAATAGACGCGCCTGCCGCCCATGGCCCATGTCAGGGGAAGATCGCGCACCTGCCGGGAGGCGGCTTCGCGCAGGAGCGGGAGGCGGTCGCGGATGATTATCTCGTAAACGCCGTCGGCGGTGCGCACCGGTCTGGTGGTCGGGCGCACGTTGTCGGCAGCGAATGCTTCCTGTGCGGGGCGCACGCTCAGCCCGTGGCGCGAGGTTGACCACAGGCGGTAGAAATCCTCGTGGCACTGGCGGCATGCGCCGGAGCCGCCGGCGTCTGCCGTATCGCCTGCGGGCAGCCCGCCGCGCGGGCGTTGCAGCGCGCAGAAGATGATCGCCGCCAGCGCTATCGCCGGCAGCGCGATTCCAGCGGCGCGATACAGCGTGCGACGGCTCATGGGTTGTGCTGCGCGGGGCGTCCGCCGCCCGGCGAAGTGTCATCTGCCCAGACGGTATATGTGCACCGCCAGCGGCGCAAAGTCGTCTTCGAAGAAGCCGTCGTAAGCCCGCAGCGTGCGCTGCTCATCAACTACCGTCACGACGGTTCCGGCGGTCAGCCCTTCGACGCGGACGGATGCTTTCGCCCCTTTCATGCGCTCGTCGTAGTTGACGGTGAACAGATACAGTTCGCCGTCGTGCTCGCGGGCCATCACGTCGAGTTTCGCGCCGTCGGATTCTATTTTCACGCTGCGCTTCGCGGGCGCGCCGAGTATGGCGGGCGTCAGGCGCGTGATCTGATCGTTGATCTGGCGCAGCGCCCGGCGGTTTTCCTCGGGCACCCCGAACTGCGAATACGAGGGTTTCCAGATATGCGTGAAGTACCCGATGGCCGTGGCGCCGCGGCATATCGACATCCACACTTCGGCCCGAATGTGGACGGGCGTGACATCCTTCTGTCTGTCGAGATCGCCCGTCCACTGTCCGCCTTTGCTGGTTTCGATCCAGGCGTAAACGGGCTTTTCGCCGGCCAGGTCCGCCAGAAGCCGCGTGCATTCGCTGCACAGATGTATCCAGTCCGGGCGGTTCCAGCCGTAGATCGGATAGACGTCGTAACCGACCACATCCGCGGCGGCGATGAAGGCGCGATACAGCGGCTGGCGCTGATCCTCGGGCCACTTCTTGAAATGCGGATGGAAGTTGGCCGTGAGCGTCATGAACACCGGCCGCGACGGGTCGGCCGACTTTATCTGACGGTAATGCTCCATGGTCTTTTCGGGCGTGCTGCGGCTGACCATGCGCGGCGGCGCGAGCAGCACATTTCTGCCGTCCCTGTCGAAGGCTTCGATTTCGCCCAGCGAGCCCCATTCGTTGTCGCCGGGGGTTATTGAAAGCACCTTGAAGGTCAGGTTCCTGAACGTGGCCGGCCGGGGCAGGTCGAACTTCTGCCGACCGCGCTGGGGAGCGAGCGTCGCCCGCAGTATCTCCGTTCCGTCGGCCTCGAAAGCCACCTCTTTGGGCATGGCCAGCCCCTTGGATACCGTGACGTGCACCGCCAGGCTGACCGCCGTGACCGGCTCCTTGAGCTGTATGGTCAGCGAAGCCCCCTCGAGAGGGTCGAGCACCGACCAGCTGGTGAGGTCGCCATCGAGAAGTTTCCACAACGGCGTGCGGCGGTTGATGCGCAGCTGTTTGCCCGGTTCGATGCGGGCGTCGCTCACCTGCGTCGGCAGATCGGGTTCGTCGTCGTGGATGTAGGCCAGCAGCGCCGGATGGTCTTTCAGGGCCGCATCGAAGGGCATTATGCCGTACAGGCCTGCCGCGGCAACCAGATCAAGGTACTCGCGCGCATTTTTCGTGCCGCCGGAAGAGCGCCAGTAGCCGGCGGTGGCGTTCATGCCGCATTCGCGCAGAAGCGGGAAGTTCTTCGGGTCCTGTAGCCATGCCATCAGGGGGAAGAACGGCTTGCCGTTGAGGTAAAAAGCGCGTCCGGCGCGCACCTCGAAAGACCGGACCGGTTCAAGCGGTTTTTCGCCGTCCGCCGCAGGGGCAGATCCGCTTAGAGTTGCCAGGCACACGCAACAACCCGCCAGAACGAGGTGGCGCATCGACTGCCTCCCGGGTGTGAAACCGGCGCTGAGCATAGCGTTCCCGCCGGAGCGTTCAACCGCCGGCGCGGGCATGTGGGCGGTCTTGTCTCCGCCGGCGCGGGGAATATAATGCGGGACTGATGCGCAGTGCTGCGGCACTGCGCGAGTATGGCGGCGCGATGCCTCAGAACCATCCGCCGCTGCCAGGCGCGTAAGTCGTCCGGGCGTTTCATGCCGCGGGGCAAGCGGCCGCCGGCGGACGCCGCGCATGTTTTGAGCGGGCCGAAAGGCTCGTGAAAGGTTGCAGCATCATGGGCCGGTACACCGGACCTAAGGTAAGGCTTTCACGTCGGGTTGGCGTTCCCATCGAGAACACGCCGAAGCACACTTCCGGGGAACTGACGATCCCGGGGATGCATGGATACCGCGGCAGGCGGCCGAGCGAATACGGCGTTCGCCTGACCGAAAAGCAGAAGCTGCGCTTCCACTACGGTATGCTGGAGCGCCAGTTCCGCCGGTTTCTCCACATCGCCAAGAAGTCCAAGGGCAACACCGGCAACACGCTTATACAGCTTCTGGAGCGCCGGCTGGATAACGTTCTGCGCCGGCTGGGCGTGGGGCGGACGATATGGGCCTGCCGGCAGCTAGTGGCGCACGGGCACGTTCTGGTCGATGGACGCAAGACGGACATTCCCAGTTATCTGGTCGAGCCGGGCCAGACCATCACGTTCAAGGAGCGCATACACAAGGTGCTCCGCGAGAACATGGAACAGAATCCCGGACACACCGTGCCGGGCTGGCTGGAGTTCAATCCCGCACAGCTGACGGCGCGGGTGCTTTCTATGCCCACCCCGGAGGATATGCCCTTCGAGGTGAACATGAACCTCATCATCGAGTTCTACAGGTAAAGCAGGGCGGCGGACGACGGGCGTTCAGGCGGGCTGCGCGCCTCCGGCGGCGCGGGGGGGTCGGTGTTGCACGGAAGCGGGCTATCTGCGATTCCTGTGGTGAGTGCGCCGTATGTTGCGATCCCGATCCCGGTCGCGCTGGCGCTCGATTTCGGCGATGCGCTGTTGCCGCTGCATTTCCTGCTGAGCTTCTTTCTGAAGGGCGGCGTCCAGTGCCTTCTCGGCGGCCGACAACTTCGCTTTGGCGGTCTCGAGTTCCTTGCGCAGGGCCTGAAGTTTCGGATGGTTGGCGATGGAGTCTTCGAATTTTTTCTTCAGGTCGTTCAGACGCGCGCTGGCCGCGGCAAGCCGCTCGCGTGCGGCCGAAGCCGCCGGATCGGCGTTTATGGCGGCCGTCTCCAGTTTGCTGACCTCCGAGGCGGCATCGAGAACAGCTGTAGCAGCGGCCGTCTGCTCGGGCGAGCCGGGCGCGGCGTCAAGTTCATCGCGCGCTTTTTCCGCCGCTTCCTTCTTCTGGCGGGCGGCCTTGTACGCGGGGTCGTCGGCGAGCCGGCCAAGAACGATCGCCCTGGCCGCATCGAAATCGGCTTGAGCCTGCTCGACGGCGGCCAGTGCCGTGCGATACTCGCCGCTCTGCTGGAATTCGCTGCGCAGTTCCCGCGCCACGTCATCGAACCGCGATTGGGCGTTGTTCAGCGCAGCCTGGGCGTCGATCATGTCCTTGCGCGCCTTCGCCGAGGCGCTGTGGTCCACAGGCGGAACAGCAGTGTTCGGGTTGCGCTGGTTGTTGCGCTGCTTGTCCTGCTGGCGCTGTTCGGCCGGCCAGGCGCGCCCGGCACTGACAGTAAAGACCGCGACAAGCCCGGCGATAACACCGATGAGGAAAATGCGGGAACACATGGCTACAGACCCTTTATGTTCACTGGCAGGTCGCTTTTCCACCGTCGCCGGTCCCCCGGCCCGCGTGGCGCGTGCGACAGCCGTGCATTGCCTGCCTTGTGATATATTAATTAATTATACAACGCAGGAACCCGGCGCGCACACTCCGGCCGAGCGCAGTGAAGCCTTTGGCACCCGGCGCTTGAACATCGCCTGCGCCGCCGTGTAGCATGTCGATTCGATGAACCGCTCAGCACCTGACAGACGTACCGCGCTGTATATCGTGGGCGTGCTGCTGCTGGCGAATCTGCTGGTGCTGCTGCTGAAGGGGCAGGGCGACTGGGCCGCCACGGCATACGCACAACGGCAGGGGCCGATAGCCGGCGGCGCCGGGCTGTTCGTCATGCCGGGCCAGCTGTCGGGCAACACGTGGGGATGTTATCTGATGGACGTGGATCGCGGCACGCTGTGCGTGTACCAGTTTCTGCCCGGATCCAGGCAGCTTCAGTTCGTGGCCGCGCGGAACTTCCTGAACGACACGAAACTGGGCAATTACAACACTGTTCCGGCGCCTTCGGAGATAGCCGATCTGGTGGCCAAACAGAACCAGGGCGTTCGGGGCGGCGGCACGATGCCGTCTCCGCCGCAGCGCGGCGATGAAGCCCCCTGACGGCTGCCGGCGCGTCCCGGGGGAAAAGGCTGGATTGCGCTGTGCGCGGTGTTTAGAATCAATAGGGTCGGCAACATCGAGGAGCTTCACCATGGCGAAGATGTTCTACACGATGGAGGAAACGAAGGCCGCCCTGGGCCGGACGGAAGAGGAAATCCGGCAGTTGGCCCGTGAGGGCCGGCTGCGCGAGTTCCGCGACGGTGCGCGGCTTATGTTCAAGGCCGATCAGGTGGAGCAGCTGAAGGCCGAACTTAGCGGCAGCGGGGACGCTCTGAACATTGCTCCTGATACCGATGCTCCGATCGGACTGGCCGACAGCAGGACCGGCGCCGGGCCGGCGAAGGACCTGGGCATTTCCAGCGGGCTGGCGGGGATTTCCCCGGGCAAGGTGGCGCCGCCTCCGGGCAGCGGTCTGGGGAATCTTCCGGGCAGCGGCGTTTCAGCGCTGAGCGGCAGCGGATTGAGTTCCGGCGCGCGCGGGACGGGCATAACGATTTTCGACGTGGACGACTCGCAGAAGGCCGACCCCAGCGCCCAGACGGTGATTGCTCCGGGCGTGAAGGACAAGATCAATCTGGAGAGCGTGGGGTCGGGTTCGGGGCTGCTGGATCTCACTCGCGAGCCGGACGACACGAGCCTCGGCGCGGTATTCGACGAAGTGGCTCCCAAGGGCCCGCCGGGCGCGAGCAGGGGCGCTGCGCCGGGGTTGCCGGAGCGGGTGGAGGATGAGGGTGCCGAGGTAAGAGCCGGCGCGCTGCGCCAGGCGGCCGCGCCCGTGTACGTGGAAGCGCCCGATCCGCTGGGAACGGCGCTGGGGGCGGCGTCGCTGGTGGCGGCGGCTGTGCTGTGCTTCGGCGGATTCATACTGGCGGCGGTGCTGCTGGGCTATCGGCCGGACATATTGAACAACCTGCAATGGGAAAAGGACGGCAAGATGTACCTGGCCGGCGCCTTCGGCGTATCCGCGGTGGTGGCTGCTATCGGCTACATCGTGGGCAAGGCCGGCGCCAGGAAATAGCGCCGGGGGCAGCGTTTTTTTTCCACTTGCCCCTTGAAATCGGCGCGGGAATAAGGCAGACTATTAACGACATGGAATGAGAAAGCCGGGCGGAGCCGGCTTGAGCGATCAACAGATTGTTCCATCAAAGGCATGGAGGCCATCATGGCACGGCATTTCACAGCCCTCGCGGTTCTTGCGGCACTGGCGGGTCTGAGCGGGTGCGTCGCACGGGAAAAATACGACGCATTGAAGCTGGAAAAAGATGCGCTGGTAGAGCAGCTCGGCCAGGCACAGGCTGAGGCTTCAGCGGCCAAGGCCGCCGAACAGGCCTGGAAGAATCAGATCGACGCGCTGATGACGGGCAACCGCGACGCCCAGGAACTGGCGCGCAAACTCGGCGAAGAGAATGCGTCGCTCAAGGCGCAGCTCGCCAGCATGGATGAGAAATACCGCCAGGCGCTGTCGCGCGAGCCCATAGTCAATCTGCTCAGTCCCGAACTGAAAAGCGCCCTGGAGAAGTTCGCGCAGGAGAATCCCGATCTTGTGGAGTTCGATCCCGCGCGCGGCATAGTGAAGTTCAAGAGCGACGTTACCTTCGCCAAGGGCAGCGCTGAACTGACGCCGCAGGCCAAACAGGCGATCGCGCGCTTTGCGCAGATCGTCAATTCGCCGGCCGCACGCGACTATGAGCTGATGGTCGCGGGACACACCGACAACACGCCGGTGAGCAATCCGGAAACCATCCGCAAGGGACATCACAACAACTGGTATCTGTCGGCGCATCGCGCGATTGCCGTGGGCAGCGAACTGATGTCTCACGGGACCAGCCCGCGCCGTCTGGGCGTGGCGGGCTATGCCGATCAGCGGCCGGTGGCCAGCAACGCCACCAGCGAAGGCCAGGCGCGCAACCGGCGCGTGGAGGTGGTGCTGCTGCCGACGACCTATCGGGGCGGCCCGCAGGTGGCCGGCTCGGAAACGCCCTCGACTCCTCCGGCACGGCGCGCCGCGCCGGCGCCTGCGCCGGTGCGCAGGGCCGATGACCTCAACAAGGACACGGTAATGACCGATCACAGGCCGATACTCAACAAGTAAGCACATTCCGCCGCCTGACTGGCGGCGAAAGATCGTCCATACTGTCTCCCCCTCCGTGCCCCGCGGTCCCCCTCCGCCGCGGGGCATTTGTCTGTATGAAAGCATGGCGGCGTGCAGCGGGCCGCGCACATGGAGCGCCTCACGCCGGCACGTCGCATGGTAAACTGCCGGTGGACGGCCGCCTCAACCGCCGGCGGCAGGATCCTGGAGGTTTCGCAATGAACACCATACTTCCGCCCGGCATTCGCGCAGCGCAGCGCCGGCTGGCGTGCATCGCAACAGCAATGCTCCTGGCAGCAGACGTCGCGGCGGGGGCGCAGCCGTCCGTGGCAGCGCCGCGGGTCGATCCTGAGACGGAACGGCGTATGCTGTCGCTGCTCGACGCGCCGCTGCTGTTTGTCAAGCGCCACTCATATACCGGCATCCACATATACGACACGTACTACAAGTGGCCGCCGGGAGGCGGGGGGATTTATGTGCTTGAGAATCCCGCGGCGCCGCGCCAGCAGTGGCGGATACGCGCGGTGGTTGATCCCACGACGCCCAACTCGCCCGGCGAAGGGGTCTATACGCATCCGGAGCTGTCCTGGGATGCAAAGCGGCTGCTGTTCTGTTTCAAGGGCAAACCCGACGGCAGCACGAGCATATACGAGGTGGGCATGGACGGCACCGGCCTGCGCCGACTGACCGACCCTTCGCCGGCGTGCGCCGGATACAGAGGGTCCTTCGCCGGACAGCACGACATAGCCCCCGCATATCTTCCCGACGGGCGCATAGTCTTTCTGTCCACGCGGCCGAGCGGGCTGGTGCCGTGTTTCAATACGGGCGTGGCGATACTCCACGTGATGAACGCCGACGGCTCGGACATCCATCCGATATCGGTGAACAACGTCAACGAGTTCGATCCGGCCGTGCTGCCCGACGGGCGGATACTCTTCGGCAGGTGGGAATACGTTGACAAGACGGCGCTGACGATTCAGTCGCTGTGGACGGTCTTTCCCGACGGCACGAATGAGACGGCGCTGTTCGCCAACAACATGGTCTTTCCCGAGGCGATACTCGATGCCCGGCCGGTGCCCGGCTCGCATCTGATCGTCGGCACGCTTGCTCCCCACAACGCCCCGCCGCGCGGCACGATAGCGTTCATCGATCCGCACGTGGGCAAGAACGATCCCGCGGCCATCTTCAACCTCGAGTATCCCGACCGCCCGACCTTCGACCGCGGCGATTCATGCGAGCCCTGGCCGCTCAACGCGGATACGGTGATATTCAGCGGGCGCCCGCCCGGAAGCAAACGCAACGCGATACAGATGATCGACCGCGCCGGGCGGCGCATCACGGTGCTGGCCGACCCGGACATATGCCTGCATTCGCCGATGCTGGTCAAGCCGCGCCCCGTGCCGCCGGTGCTGCCGACGGCGGCGCGGCGCGATCAGAAGACCGGCTATTTCTATGTGCAGGACATTTATCAGGGGCTAAGGGGCGTAAAGCGCGGCGAGGTGAAGCGCCTGCGCGTCATCGAGGAGACATCGCGCATAAGCCCCACGCCCGGCGGGCAGCAGCCGTATAACCAGACCTTCCTCGTCAGCGCCGCGCTGGCGTTCAGCGCGAAGAATTATCTGGGCGTGGTGGACGTGGAGGAAGACGGGTCGGCATTCTTCGAGGCTCCCGCGGGCAGGGCGCTGTATTTCCAGGCGCTCGATGGCGAAGGCCGGCTGGTGCAGAGCATGCGCACTTTCGTGCAGGCCGCTCCCGGAGCGACGCGCTCGTGCATAGGCTGCCATGAGCACAAATTCAGCACCCCGGCAAGCGGGTCGTCAGTGAAGCGCGCTCTATCCGGACCACCGCAGCAGTTGCGCGACGAGTCGTGGGGCAGCGGATTGATGGATTATCCGTCGATGGTGCAGCCCGTGCTCGACAGGCATTGCGCAAGCTGTCACGGTGGCGCCGCCGACATGGCCGCGGGGCTGGACCTGACCGGCGGATGGACGGAGCACTTCAGCATAAGTTACGAGAATCTCGTCAACCGGCGCGAGACGCAGCTTACGGCATACTGGATAGCGGGCATCGACTGCATGAACGGCACGTCGCTGTGGTCGGCGCGCATCTTCGAGCCGCGCACGCACGGTTCCGGAGCGGCGCCGCTGGCGCAGCTGCTGGTTGAGGGCCACGGCGGCCGCATACCGCATCTGACGCGCGCCGAACGCGACCTGCTGATGGCGTGGATGGACAGCAACGGGCTGTACCACGGCAGCTGGGATTACACGCGCCACGGCTGCGCCATAAAGGAGTGGAGCACGATAAGGCAGTCGGTCATGACGCAGATGCGCGCTGCGGGGTGCATGAGCTGCCACGATCAGTCGCGATTCGAGAACGACTGGATAAACCTCAAGGACCCGCAATACAGCCGCATTCTGCGGGCGCCGCTGGCGAAGGGCGCCGACGGCTGGGGGCTGGGCCTGTGCCGCCAGCGCAAGGCGTCGTCCGACCGCCGGGTCAAACTGCTGTGGAACGGCTATGCGCATGCGGTGCAGCCGGTGGAGAGTTTTCCGGTGCGGCCGGCGACGCGCCCCGCGGCCGACGATGCGGCGCCCTATGTTGCGTTCACGGGCACGGCCGACCCGGCGTATCAGGCGATGCTGGCGGTCATATGGGACGCGCGGCAGCGGGCGCTGGCACAACCGCGGCAGGACATGCCCGGCGCGGAGGTGATAGCCGGCGCCTGCCGGCAGTTCATCGAGCCCGACCTGCCGCAGGAAGCGCCGCTGCTGCGGGCCGAGGTGGGCGAAGGGCCCACGGTTGAATTGTGGTGGCGCCGGACTGCGCGCAGCGTGGGAGTGGAGGTGGAGGTACACCGCGGGGACCGCCCGGATTTCGCGCCTGCCGCGGGCACGCTGCTTGCGCGTACGGCCGCCGGGCGATACGTTGACACGGCGCCGCCGGCAGGGCGGGTATGGTATGCGGCGATGTTCGTCATGCGCGATGCGCGCGGCAGCGTAAGCCGGGTGGAGGTAACGGTGCCGCCGGCGGCGCCTCCGCCGGCGCCGCGCGATCTGAGGGCAAAAGGCGTGCATGGCGCCGTGCGGCTGTGGTGGCTGGCGCCGCCCGGGGGAGCGGCCGGGTATCACGTCTATCGCGGTGCGCCTGGCGGTCCGATGGAAAAGATCACCGAGCGGCCCGTCGTCGGCACGTCGTGGATAGACGCCGGCGCCAAACCTCTTGTGCAGTACGCATACGCCGTAAGCGCGGTGAGCCGGCGCGGGCTGGAAGGCAGCGCCTGCGCGCCCTCGGCGCCGGCGGCGGCGCTCGACCGGCGGAATCCGGTGTTCCGGCTCGATCTGTCCGGAGGCGTGCGCGGTCTGCTGGACGACGGCTCGGCCGTTGCGGCGACGGTGCATGGTGGGGCGGTCGCGGCCGACGGAGCGCTGGATTTGCGGCGTGGCGGGTATGTCACCTTCGCCCGCCGCGAGGAGTTCGACCTGCTCCAGCCGCTGTCGGTGGAATGCCGCGTGTGGCTGGACGAGGCGGGCAGAATGCCGGTGGTGGTGAGTTGCGGCGTGTGGAACAGCGCCGGCTGGTTCATCCAGCGGCTGGGCAACGTATGGCGCTGGCATGTTGGCGGGATTGACTGCGACGGCGGCAACCCGGTTGTGGGCAGATGGGTGCATCTTGCGGGAACGTTCGACGGGCGGACCGCACGCCTGTTCGTTGACGGCGTGAAGGTGGCCGAGAAATCCGGCTCGGCCGCGCTGGCGCCGTGGAAAGGCGCGATGCATGTGGGACAATACAGCGGCAGACCCGGACCGGAGTATCAGTTGTCCGGGCGCGTGGCCGACGTGAAGATCTATCACAGGGCGCTCGATGCCGCCGAGGTGGCGGCGGCGGCCGGCAGACAGGCGAAATGAACCACGCGCGGCGTGGAAACGCCCCGATCGGCGGCCTGCGGGCGAACCCCGTCATGCGTCAGGCAGGGAGCACATCATGAGCACAGTCATCCGTTCGCTGGGGGTTCTGGGCTTAACGATCTGCACAGGCGCGGCGTGGGCGGCGGAAGTTCCGCAACAGATCACGGTGTCCGCCGGCAAGCACAATCGGCGGCAGACGGTGGTGAGTTTCGCCATGCCCGCGGAGGCGGCGAAAACCTCGTGGCGGCTGCGCGACGAAGCGGGAAACGTGCTGCCGCTCCAGGCGACCCCGCGCGGACAGGCGCTGTTCGTGCTGGAGAATCTGCCGGCCGGGCAGTCGCGGACATACCGCCTCGAACAGGGCCAGACGCCGCAAGGCATAACGACGCAGCGCGAAGGCAACGTCGTGAGGTTCCTCATCGACGGGCGCACGGTGCTGGTTTATCAGGGCGACAAGAGCGCTCTGCCGCCCGGATATGAGCCGCAGTTCCAGCGCGGCGGCTACATACAGAGCGTGTATTCTCCGGCCGGACGGCTGCTGACCGACGACTATCCGCCTAACCACAAGCATCATCACGCCATCTGGTCGCCGTGGACGAAGACCGTCTTCGAGGGACGGCATCCGGATTTCTGGAACATGGGCGCGAAGACGGGCACGGTGGAGTTCGTGGCGATCGACGACGTGTGGAGCGGGCCGGTTGCCGCGGGGCTGCGGGCGCGGCATCGGTTTGTCGATCTTACGGCCCTTCCGGAGCCGAAGGCGGCGCTGAACGAAACGTGGGACATAACGGTCTTCCGCGCCGCCGCGGCGTATCATCAGTTCGACCTGGACATCCACCAGACGTGTGCCTCGGAAAGCCCGCTTGTACTGCCCAGGTACCATTACGGCGGGCTGGGCGTGCGCGGCAACCGGCAGTGGGACGGCAAGGCCAACGCCGTGTTTCTCACCTCCGAGGGGAAGGAGCGCAGCAACGGCAACGAAACGCGGGCGCGGTGGTGCTACATGGGCGGCAAGGTGGATGGAAATATGGCCGGGCTGGCGGTGCTGTGCCATCCGTCCAATTTCCGCGCGCCGCAGCCGCTGCGCATCCATCCGACCGAGCCTTTTGTGGGCTGCGCTCCCGAACAACTTGGAGACTTCGCCATCGAGCCGGGCAAGCCGTATATCGCGAAATACCGTTTCATCGCCGTCGATGGCCCGGCCGACCGCGATGAACTGGAGCGCCTGTGGACCGACTATGCCGATCCGCCGACCGTCGTGCTGAAATGATTGATGGCGCGCGGAGGGGCGGAAGGCGGCGGCCGGGAGAACTGCAATACGGGAGGAGCAGCCATGCGCACGTTGCCTGTCGTCGCCGCTTTTCTGGCGGCATCGGTCGCGGTGCACGGGGCAGCAAAGTTTGCGACCCCGCCGGCCATCGAGCGCGATGGCGCGCAGGTGCGCATAAGTTTCGCGCTGTCGGAACGGGCCGATGTGGAGGTGGCGGTGGTGGATGGGGCCGGGCGCGTGGTGCGGCATCTGGCCGCCGGCGTGCTGGGCGCGGACAGACCCCCGCCCCCGCCGCTTGCGCCGGGTCTGGCTCAACAGATTGTGTGGGACGGATGCGATGACCGTGGACAGAAGGTGGATGCCGCCGGTCTGAAGGTCCGCGTGCGCGCGGGTATGTCGGTGCGCTTCGGCAGGATCATCGGCGCAAGCCCGCGCACTGGCAACGTTACCGACCAGCCCTACAGGGCGCCGGTCAATGGATTGACGGCAGCGCCCGACGGAAGCCTGTATGTGAAGCTCATGTCCAGCGTGGGCAGCCACGGCAATTCCGGCTTGTGGCCGTGGCAGGTCCGGCTCTTCGACAGTGCGGGCAACTACGTGCGCACGATACTGCCCTACCCGCCCTCGACGCCGCGGGAGAAGGCCAGCGGGTTCGTGCTGCTCGACACGCCCGACGGGGCTTTCACGCCGGCCAATCAGAACAGCCTGTATCCGGTGTTCTACGATTTCGGCGACGAGGTACTGCCGCGGCTGGAGCGCGGGCAGATCGTGTTCGTCAACACGCGGGCGCGCACGCTGAGTTTCTTCCGCGTGGACGGGTCCAACGAACTGCGGACGGTGCGCGTGTGGCCGGCCAGTGCAAAGGCCAACTGTCCGGCATGGCTCAACATGCAGGTGGCCATTTCGCCCGACGGGCGTTACGCATACATCTCGAACTTCGCGGGCACGCCCTATGATGGGAAGAAGCCGCAGGACATCGATCCCGCCTGGCCGCAGGGACGCATATACAGGCTGGACCTGCACAATCCGGACGGGGGCGCCGTGCGCTGGGCGGACCTGCAACTGCCGGACTTTTCCGTGCGGAAATACTGGATGCCCAGCGCGTGGGACAAGAAGACGGCCGCCGCGGGCATAGACGTTGACGCCGCGGGCAACGTGCTGGTGGGCGATCTGGTGAACCAGCAGGTGGCGGAGTTTGCGCCGGACGGGCGGCTGATGAGCGTGACGCCGGTGGATTGGCCCGACAAGGTGATAGTCTCGCGGCGGACGGGCGCGCTGTACGTAATCTGCCGGGCGGTGTCGCGCGGGGCGCTTCCGCCGGCGAAACTCGTCAAGATTGCCGGACGGGGCGATGGTGCCCGCGTCGCGGCCGCCCTGAATCTGCCCGACAGGGTGGGCGGCGCCATCGCTCTTGATGAGAGCGGCAACGTGCCGGTGCTGTGGCTGGCGGGAGGGGGCAGACTGCTGCGCGTGGAGGACCGCGGCGACCAGCTGCTCGGCGACGGGCGCGAGTATCTCAACGACGATCCCGACGCCATTGCCTTCGTGGGCTACATGGATGTGGATCGCGAGGCCGAACTGGTATATGTGACCTCTTCGGGCACGTCGGTGTGGCGTTACGAGGGCGCAAGCGGCAGGGGCGGGCTGCTGCCGATAAAGACGGTGGATCTGGCGATAGGCCCGGGCGGCATTATACACACGTGGGGCGACAAGGGCGGTTATCAGGGGCCCGTGGCGCGATACACGCGCGATCTGAAACCCGCGCCGCTGGGATCGGGCAGCCATACCTACGGCGACCTTTACGGACGGGCCGGCCGGGGCTACAGCGTATGCGGCATGGACGTTGACAGCCGCGGGCGCGTGTATGCGGTGTGGGGGACCAACGCCTGTCATCTGCGTGTATATGACGCCGAGGGGAATCTGGTGGAGTTCGACCGGCGCATACGGCTGCGTGAGGGCCCCGGACGCGATTCGCTTGTGCCGGCGGCGGTGGATTACGTATCAGGATACGGGGGCAGCGTGCGCGTGGACGACGGGGGCAACATCTATCTGCTTCAGCGCGGACTGCCGCGGGGCACGTTGCCGCCGCCGGGCTATGAGAAAGACGAGGCCTGGCGCAGCTGCATGGGCACCATTCTCAAGATAGGCCCCGAGGGCGCATCGCGCGCTGTTCCCGTGGACGAGGGCGGCGGAGGCGGCGATCCGCTGGCGTATTCCAACGTGTTGTGCATGTACCCCGGGTGTGCGCCGATAAGCGGCTGGCGGTGCGACGGCGCCTGTGCATGCACCAAGCCGCGCTTCGACGTGGACGGCTTCGGACGCCTGTACATACCCAACGCCATCACGTTCACGGTCTCGGTGCGCGACAACGCCGGCAATGAAATCATCTCGTTCGGACATTACGGCAACTTCGACTGCCAGGGACCCGACAGCCGCGAGAGTCGTCCGGAAATACCTCTGGGCTGGCCCGTCACCGCCGGCGCCAGCGACCGTTTCATATACGTCGGCGACTGCCTCAACCACCGCGTGGTGCGCGTGGACAAGCACTTTGCGGCGGAACATCTGGCCGCGCTGCCATGACGCCGCCGGGCGATCGCGCGGCGGGCCGGTGCCGCTGTTCACGGCATGTCGCGGTTTGGGGCGTTGCGGCGCATGGCCTTTACCTCCGCGCGGCGCTGTTTGCTGCGGCGGCGCCGGCGCCGCGAGGCGGCGGTGGGCCTTGTGGGGCGCCGCGGGCGCGGACGGACCAGCGCCATGGCTACCAGCTGGCGCAGGCGGCCGAATGCCGCGGCGCGGTTGGCCTGCTGCGTGCGGTGCTCTTCGCACCAGATGTGTATCTCATCGGCCGCCGTCAGGCGCGAGCCGGCCAGAGCGCGCAGACGGTCGGCGGCATCGGGCGGCAGCCCGCGCACGCGCGCAAGGGGCATCCACAATTCGACGCGCGTGCTGAGTTTATTGACGTTCTGTCCGCCGGGTCCCCGGCTGCGGGAGCACTGAAGGCGCAGATCGGCGCGGGCTATCCATACTCCCGGCGCAAGCGCCAGGCGCGCCGGGCCGCGGCCGGACGATGGCGCGGAAGATGAAGGCGGGCCGGTCATGGTGCTGGGTGCGTGGCGGACGGTCGGTCGATTATCACCGGCAGCGTGGTCGGCACCTTGCCCGCGCGCGAATGCACGTCCTCGCGTTCGCGCAGGGCCAGCTGGAAGTGGCGCGTCGATGCTCCCAGAAAGATGACCACCAGCAGCACCGTGAGATTGAGGCGCATCCATCGCACGGGATTGTCGGGCGGGCGCCGGCCGGTGGTCAGCAGCAGCGCGATGATCAGCGCTACCATTCCCGTGATCATGTGCGCCAGCGCCCAGCGGAAGATGTAGGTGAACTCCTCGGTCTGATATGCTTCCCACATGCGCCACAGCGACGCCGCGCCGCTGATGAGCAGCCCGGCCACGGATATCCACACCACCCACCGGAAAACCAGCCGGGCGCGGGCAAAAAGGTAGAGTTGCTGCTCGCGCTTGAGATCTTCGCTGGCTATGGGCACGACCAGTTCGAAGAAAAGCGTGCCGCCCACGATCAGCGTGGTGCACACGATATGCAGCCACCGCGTCAGCGGAAGCACGACATCCAGAACGGTGTAGGACATGTAATCCGCCGGCCAGCCGGCAAAAAAGGCGGCCCATACTATTGCCGTGGCCGTCCATCGAGTCAACCCCGATGCTGGCGCCGGTCGGGCAGCCGGGTATAATGCGACTGCCACAGACAGGAGGACAGGCCATGGCCGTGCGGGCAGGAGTGGTTCTCAGCGGATGCGGCGTATTCGATGGCTCCGAAATACACGAGGCCGTCAGCGTGCTTGTGGCGCTTGATAGACGCGGCGCGCAGATAATCTGCATGGCGCCCGCCATACAGGCCGAGGCCGTCAATCATCTGACGCGCAAGCCGGCCGGCATGCGGAATGTGCTGGAGGAATCGGCGCGCATAGCGCGCGGCAACATACGCGACATTGCCCAGGTGAAGGCCGATGAACTCGACGCGCTTATATTCCCCGGCGGCTTCGGCGCGGCGAAGAACCTTTCGACCTTCGCGTCGGACGGGCCGGCGTGCCGGGTGAACCCCGACGTGGAACGGCTGGTGCGCGATATGGTGCGTGCGAAGAAACCCATAGGGCTGGCGTGCATCGCGCCGGTGCTGGCAGCGCGCATCCTCGGCGGCATGGGGCTTGCGCCGCTGGTAACCATCGGCACCGACCCGGGCACCGCACAGGCGATCGCGGCGATGAAAGCGCGCCATCAGAACACCGAGCCGACCGGCGTGTGCGTGGATACGGCCAATCGCGTCGTCACCACGCCATGCTATATGACGGCTTCCGGACCGTGGGCCGTGTTCCAGGGGGCCGACCGCATGGTGGAGGAGGTCTTGCGTCTGGTGGGCGAAAAGGGATGATAAGCGGCGTCTTTGCCGCGCGGCGGCAACATTGCTGCCCGCGGCGGTAAGTTGTAATAAGGCTGTTGGCGGTTCGCGGCAGGCAGCAGGGAAGCGGCCGGGAAATGAATCCGCATTCCGCCGGGCTGCTGCGAACTGGATCATGTTGAAGGCCATCCTCTTCGATCTCGGCGACACGCTTTTCGATTTCGAGCCGGTTGATACCCGACGGGTTTCCGAACAGGCGGCGCGCTCGACGCATGAGTTTCTCGCCGGCCTGGGGCACAAGCTGCCTCCGCTGAGGCGCTATTTCCGGCGGCAGTACTGGGCCGTGCGCCGCGCGTATATCTGGTCGCGCCTGCGCGGACGCGAGTTCAATGCCATGGACGTGCTGCGCCGGCAATGCGCCGCGATGGGACTGAATCTGGACGAGCCGACGCTGCGCGAACTGGCGTGGCGCTGGTATGAGCCGCTGACCGGATTGTGCCGCGTGGCCGACGATGTGGCGCCGACGCTGGAAGAACTGCGGCGCTGCGGGCTGAAACTGGCCATAGTCTCCAACACGTTCATTCCGGGGTTCGTGCTGGATCGTCACATGGAAATGCACGATCTGCTGCGCTTTTTCCCGGTGCGGGTGTACTCCAGCGAAGTAGGCTACCGCAAGCCGCACCCGCGCATATTCCACACGGCCCTCGACGCGCTGGGGGTCAGCGCCGCCGAATCAGCCTTCATAGGCGACCTGGTGCGCGCCGATATCGTGGGCGCCCGCCGCGTGGGCATGCTGGCGGTGCTGCGGCACCGCGAGACCCGCCGGCAGAACCACCGGCTGGCGCATCACGTGGTGGGCGCGCTTTCGGAACTGCTTCAGATACTGCCGTTGCTCTCGCGGCTGGCGCGGCACCGGGCAGGCGCTGCGGCGGCAGGACATTGACAGCCGCCGGCGAATAAGTTGTGCAGGAATAACACGCCACATTTTCGAGGAGCACACACATGCCACGAATAGCGTTCATCGGAGCGGGCAGCCTGGGCTTCACGCGCGGGCTGGTCAGAGACATTCTCACGTTTCCCCTGATGCGCGATGCCGAGATAGCGCTGATGGACATCGATCGCGAACGGCTCGATTTCGCCCACCGGGCCGTCAAACTCATCATCGAACGCGGCAACTATCCGGCGAAGGTGACGGCGACGATGGACCGCAAGGAAGCCCTCAAGGGCGCCGACGCCGTGCTGTGCACCATCCTGGCCGGGGGCTTCGACGTCTGGAAGCACGATATCCTGATCCCCAAGAAATACGGCATCGACACCAACGTCGGCGACACGCGCTCCGTCAGCGGCATCTTCCGCGCGCTGCGCACCATCCCCGTCATGCTCGACATCGTGCGCGATATCGAGCGGTTCTGCCCCGACGCCATATTCCTCAACTACACCAACCCCATGGCCATGCTGTGCCGCGCCATGCAGAAAAACAGCAAAGTGCAGATAAGCGGCCTGTGCCACAGCGTGCAGGGCACGGCCCAGATGCTGGCCGACTGGATCGGCGCGAAGATGGACGAGATCACCTACGTCTGCGCCGGCATAAACCATCAGGCGTGGTACGTCGAGTTCAAGCGCAACGGACGCGACGCGTATCCGGAAATCCGCAAGGCCGTCCAGAAAAAGGAAATCTACCAGAAGGAAATAGTGCGCAACGAGATGTTCCTGGCGCTGGGGTATTACGTCACGGAATCCAGCGGGCACAACAGCGAATACAACTGGTGGTTCCGCAAGCGCCAGGACCTGATAAAGAAATACTGCCTGCCGGGCACGGGTTGGAACCCCGGCGCCTACGGCTACATCATGAAGGAATACGGCAAGCGCGAAGGCGGCCGGTGGAAGAAAGACATCGAAGACTGGTTTGCGAAGGGCGCGCCGATGAAACTCGATCGCGGCCACGAATACGCCGCGTACATCATCAACGCCCGTCTGGGCGGCGAACCGTTCCTGTTCAACGGCAACGTGCCCAATACGAAACTCATCACCAATCTGCCCGACGACGTGTGCGTGGAAGTGCCGGTGCTGGCCAACAGGCGCGGACTCAATCCCATTCACGTGGGAGCGCTGCCGCCGCAGTGCGCGGCCCTGAACCAGATAAACGTGGCCGTCGAGGAAATGGCCGTCGAAGCCGCCCTCACCGGCGATCCGACGCTGGTGTATCAGGCATGCTGCTACGATCCGCTGTGCGCCGCCGTGCTCGGGCTGCGCGAGATAAAGAAGATGGTTCAGGAGATGCTGCTGAAGAACAAGCCCTGGCTGCCGCAGTTCAAGAGCGTGAAACTGTAGGCGGAGCCCGAGGGGAGGCGAACGTGGGCGACCAGAACGATGAACCGCCATCGCTTGATGAGATTGGGCGCTGGTCGGAACTCAAGCTCGATATCATTCGCAAGTATGCGCAGGCGTACTCACGGATACTGGCCAGGCAACCGCGGCTGTACCATGTCTATATAGACGGCTTTGCCGGCGCCGGCCTGCACATCTCCAGGGCCACTGGGCAGGTGGTCGGCGGCAGCCCGGCGAACGTTATGCGTGTGGAGCCGAAGTTTCGCCAATACCACTTCGTCGAAATTGACCCCGCCAAGGCCAACCACCTGCGGAAGCTGTTCGCCGGAAAAGACGGGGTGGTTGTCCATGAAGGCGACTGTAACGAGATACTGCCGTCTAGGGTATTTCCGACGGTGGAATGGAGGCAATTCAAGCGTGCCCTATGCCTTCTCGACCCATATGGGCTGCATCTGGATTGGGGCGTGGTTGAGCACGCCGGCAGATTGCGGACGATCGACCTCCTGCTTAACTTCCCTGTAATGGACATGAACATGAATGTCCTGTGGCATACCCCCGATGCCGTCAAGCCAGAACAGGCGTCCCGTATGACCCGATTCTGGGGCGATGATGGCTGGCGGCAGGCCGCTTATAGAAGCGAAGCAACCCTGTTTGGCGATGAATTGCGAAAGACCGGCAACGAAGCGGTCGTGGCGGCATATGTGGAGCGACTGAAAAAGGCAGCCGGGTTCCAGTTCGTCGCCGATCCGTTGCCGATGCGGAACTCCACGAATGCCGTCGTCTATTATCTTTTGTTCGCGTCCCCCAACAAAACGGCGCATAAGATAGTGCAGGACATGTTTCGTAAACTGCGAGGCGCCGGAGGCCCCTGATGGCAGTCGGCACATCCATTGAATGGACCGAAGCCAGCTGGAACCCGGTGACCGGGTGCAGCAAAGTGAGCGCGGGCTGCGCGCACTGCTACGCCGAACGCATGGCCTTGCGCCTTCAGGCCATCGGGCACCCGAACTACGTCGATGGTTTCCAGGTGCGCGTCCACGAGCATGCCCTGACGCTGCCGCTGCGCTGGCGCCGACCGCAGATGATCTTCGTGAATTCGATGAGCGACCTGTTCCATGAGGATGTGCCTCTCGGGTTCATTCAGCGCGTCTTTGACGTGATGGCTCGGGCACACTGGCACCAGTATCAGATACTGACGAAACGCTCGCTGCGATTGATGGAGTTGGCACCGCAGTTGCTCTGGCGGCCGAATATCTGGATGGGTGTCAGCGTGGAATCACAGCGGTACGCGTTCAGGGTCGATCACCTTCGGCGCACGGGTGCTCACATAAAGTTCCTGTCCATGGAACCGTTGCTCGGGCCGATGCGGCAGATGAACCTGGACGGGATCGACTGGGTGATTGTAGGTGGAGAGTCGGGGCCGGGCGCGCGGCCGATGAAGCGGGAGTGGGTCGTCGAAATCCGAGACCAGTGTCTGGCGGCGGGCGTGCCGTTTTTCTTCAAACAGTGGGGCGGAACGAACAAAAAGAAGAGCGGCAGGGAGTTGGACGGCGTGACGTGGGAACAATGGCCCAACAGGGCTTCCATCGCGATGCCGCAGTCGTTGCCGATGCCGGCTTGAGGTCACGTGTCCCGCCGCTGATCCCGACGCGGCGTGTTGTGTGGTGTGGGCGAATCCTGCCTTACACTATCTGATCCATCCCCCCCAGCCCCAGAACCTCGTGCGTGAAAAACGGCTCGGCATAGGCCGTCCCGATCCGCCCGCCGAAATATGCGTTCATCGTCC
>Ga0078972_1001874_pt1 | contig 74024 bp, 79 predicted proteins | sample YelNatPaOPGAMG01_FD_67568 | JGI IMG/M metagenome (GOLD analysis project Ga0078972, IMG submission 67568) | Hot spring thermophilic microbial communities from Obsidian Pool, Yellowstone National Park, USA - OP-RAMG-01 (SPADES assembly) (version 2) | ecosystem: Environmental > Aquatic > Thermal... | reverse complement strand
CGCTGTTGAGGGATGTGGCTACGGGGCCTCTACCTTTGCGGAGCGTGCCGGAGCTGGGTCAGTACGCGCCGCTCCTGAGGGACTTGATCGCCTACGGATACGCGACGGTGGAGCGCGACGTTGTCAGATTGACCGAAAAAGGGCTCTTCTCCCTCCTGCAGAAGATGGGGAGGGGCTGAGCGGGTGGCAAGCGGTAGTGAGGCCAGATTACCTAAACCCCCCTGGCTTGACGCCGAGCGCGTGCGCGAGGCGGAGCGGGAAGCCCGCTGCGTTGTACGCAGCGCGCTCGAAGGGTCTCGGAGCGACGAGCTCTCGACCGCGATACTGGACCTCTACAGGGAGATCCCGCGGGAAGGATGGCTGGTAAGGGGGGTGGCGCGCGTGTTCCTAGGTACTGTGGCCCGCAAGGGTGAGGACACGTGGCTCGTCTACGGGGTTCCGGAGTTTGGCGACTGGCACGGTTACTACATAGTTTCGCTCGAAGAGGGTAAGTACAGGTGTAGCTGTTTCAGCAGTGGCTGGGGTTGGCGCAGGGCCCGCCGCATCTGCACACACGTGGCGGCTGTGATGCTGGCAAGGCGGGCGCGCGCTGAGCGGCGGGTGTAAGCATGCCCCGCGTTAAAGCCTGGGAGGGCTACAGCCTGAGCGCGACGCTGGCTCCTTCCTTCGTGAGGGCTCTGTTCGAGGAGAGGGGAGGCGTCTACGTGAAGATCGCTGGGCGCTGTCGCGGCGCTAGTGTGTGGCAGGAAGGTGAAGAGGTCGTGGGCGAAGGGTGCGGCGAGGAGGAGCTGCGGTACTGGAGCGGCATCTGGCTCGACCGCCGCTTCGTCGAGGAAAAGGCCACCCTCTTGGCGGCGGCGCACAAGGAGCTGGGCTTATCGGTCAGCCCATACGATCGCCACCTAATCTTCGTCGCGGTCTTCCTTAGCCGCGCGACTTCCTGGGAGGGTAACGTGTTGAGATGGTGCAGGGGGATTTTCTCGAGGGCCGATACCCTGGAGGCTCTGCTGAAGCTCGACTTCGCCCAGTTCGGAGGCAGCTTCCAGCTTAAGCAGCTGGGCCCCGCGCTGCGCGGGTACGCGGAGCAGGTGCACTGCGTATCCGACCCATGGGAGGTCAGAAGGGCCCTTCTTAGCTTGCGAAACGTGGGGCCGAAGCTCGCTGACGCTTACCTCCTCTTCACGGGCTTAGACCCGAGCGCGCCACCCATCGACAGGCACGCTCTAAGGATGGCAGCCCGGCTGGGTTTGAGCGGCGCTTCGCCGAGGAGGAAGCTGTGCACTCTCTACCCGTGCCCCGAGTGCCCGGCAGCGGCCTCCTGCCTCAGGTGGGCTCTCTCGAGCATCTACGGCTTGGCGGCCGGCTGGGTTCAAACGGCCTTCTACGTGCACGATACGCTCTTCTGCTTGAGGGGTTCGTGTCCGCAATGCCCGCTTTCTAGCGTTTGCGAACCTGGAAACGTTGAACGAGCTTAACCTAGAGCCGCGCGCTAAGCCGCACTGCGCCGCAGCTAAAAGTAATTAGTGGGTTCCCGTCTCGCTTCCAGCGTGAGCGCAGATCAGGGCATAGGGTACGACCCTGTTAAGCTTTCAGACGGTTTGAAGGGCGTAGTGTGCAGGGGGGTCGACCGCAAGTACTACAGGTTCCGCGGCGGCCGCTGGTACGGTGGGATCGCGACCGCCGACTGCGTCGGCTGCAACCTGCGCTGCGTCTTCTGCTGGGGCTGGCAGGTGCGCGACAACCCGGCTAGAGCCGGCTTCTGGTGCACTCCCGACGAGGTTGCGAAAAGGCTTGTGGGGATCGCCGGGAGGAGGGGGTACACCCAGGTGAGGATCAGCGGGAACGAGCCGACGCTCTGCAGGGAGCACCTTCTTGCGGTCCTCGACCTCTTAGAAGGAACTGGGATGGTTTTCATCCTGGAGACAAACGGCATTCTCATCGGGCACGACCCGAGCTACGCGAGGGACCTTTCGAAGTACGACTTCGTCCACGTGAGGGTTTCGTTGAAGGGCACGAACTCCGAGGAGTTCGCCAAGCTCACCGGAGCTCGGCCGGAAGCCTTTGAGCTTCAGATTAGAGCGCTGGAGAACCTCCTCGACTACGGTGTCTCGGCGCACCCGGCGGTCATGCTCTCCTTCTCGGAGCCCGGCTCGGTCGAGAAGCTGAAGGAGAGGTTAGCGGAGATCGATCCCAGGTTGTTGGGGGAGTTCGAGGAGGAGTACGTCTTCCTGTACCCGCACGTTGTCAAGCAGCTGAAGAAAGCCGGGGTGTGGCCCCGCATAGCCTACAGCCCGGATAGCATCCCTCAAGAGCTAGTCTAGGCAGAAGATGGTGAGAGAGGGAAAGAAAGATGGATGCGTGCGGAGCCTAGTACAGTTTTCCAACTTTCTTCTCGAGCTCTAGCAGCGCGGCAGCGCTGTAGAACCTTGCGTAAACCCTAGCGAGGTTTGCGGGCTTGCGTTCTCTGAGCCACAGGTCGGCGTAGAGGCTGGCGAGCCCGAGGAAGTCGGCGGCGGTGGCTTTGCCCTCCACCTTCCTCAACCCCACTTCGAGGCATCGCTTGATGAACGCGAGGTCCGGCGGGAGCCTCACCCCTTCGGCGAGCTCAAGCGCTTTCCTCCACGCGTCGAAGACGGGTAGATTCTTCACCTCATCGGTGGGGGAGAAGAGCACTCTCTTGATGAAGTTCGCAACCTCGCTCTTGCCGAAAGCTTTCCTAACCTCTAGTACCTCGCAGGGCTCGCCGCTGAGAGCGAGCCACTTCTCCTCCCAGCTGCCGCTGCCTTCAGCGTACTCCATCGAAGCGAGGATGAGAGGGTAGAGGAATGAGTAGAGGCACTCCTCTCCGTCGTCGCCCCACGCGGTTACCATGAAGCCCTTAACGCCCTCCTCGCGCGCAGCCTGCAGGAAGTTCTTCACGTTTGCTAATGCGGTGTCGAAATCGGGGTAGTACTTGTTCCAGTTCCAGAGGCCAGGGCAGGCGATTTGCTCGTACCCTCTATCCTTGAAGAGCCTCACCTTATCCCTGAAGTACTCGACCGTGTTTGGCGAGTAGTCCCAGTTCGCGATCACAGCCTCCCTCCACACGGGGTTTTCGAGGATAGGTTTCCACAGCTCCCTCTCCGTCTCTCGGAGGTACATTCCGGCCACCATGTCGCCCCATATCATGGGTACCTTGCCGCGCTCCTTCACCATCCTGATCAGTTTGGAGTGATGGTCAGCGTACAGGCGCGGGCCTTCGAACCTCAGCGTCCTGTCGAGGCTCTTCCCCCTTCCCATCGCCCACGTCTCGTCGCCTCCGACGTGTATGTACTTCGAGTCGGTCTTCGCGATTGCCTCCTCCAGCAGCTCCTCCGCGAACCTCCTCGCCTCAGGGTCGCCCACGTCGAGGCAGCCCTCCTCCGGCCTATGCCACTCGCTGTACCTCCAGTACCTCGGCAGGGTCAGTATGTTCTCCATGTGGCCGGCCAGCTCGAGCGAGGGGAAGACCTCGATCCCAAGCTTCTTGCCGTACTCCACCACCTCCTTCCACTCCTCGTTCGTGTACCTGCCGCGCTTAGCCCCGATGTCGGGGTGACGGTCCCAGGGGAAGAGGTCTTCCACGTAGATGGCGAGGTAGTTGTACTTGAGGAGGAAGAGCCACCGCAGCAGCCTCTTCAGCTCCTCTACCGATGCGACGCCACCCCTGGCTACGTCAAGGTGGAAGCCGCGGAACTCGAAGTGCAGTTTCTCCTCGACTCTGACATCTGGGATCGCGCAGCAGCCGCTCTGCATCACCAGCTGGATCAGCGTGGCAGTGTAGATCCTAGGGTCGCCCCACACCTCAACATAGCCTTCCTTGACTTCGAGACTCGTTCCCTCGCGCTCAACCCTCTTGATCTCCCACTTACCTTTGGGCAGGTTAAACTCTTCCGCAATGAAGGGGTCGAGGTTCGAGAAACCGTCAAAGCTTAACCACCGCCCTCTAAACTCCAGCTTCGCGGGCTCGGGTACGATAACCGGCTTTACCTCGCTCACGAAAGCCCAGCGCTACACACCTAAAAAAGAGTTGTGCAGAGCCTCAACCTGTAGCTTTCAAGCTACGCCCATAGCCCAGAGGATCCCTCCGAGCAGGTGCTTCTGGAACCAATCCTGCCTCCACAGCCAGGTGAAGTGGCCGAAAGCCGTGTAGAACACGCGGCCCTTACCGTAGCTGTGGCACCACGCCAGCGCGTAGTCGTTGTCGGGGCGCGTCCCCTTGCTCAAGTCGACGGAGGAGTTGTCCAGGCTGATCAGCACGTGGGTCCGCGCCCTGCTCCAGTCCCTGAACGTGTAGACCTCCTCAAGAACCTCGAAGGTGCGCGGCAGGTGGCGGGTAGACGGGTGGTCATGGTCCTCGACTATCACTCTAACCACCTGCGTCCACGGGTGGGAGTGGAAGTAGCCGCCCAGCATCTCGCCGTACTCCCTGAAGTTGTAGAAGGTGTCCGTGGCATTGTGGACCCCAACGAAGCCACCCCCACCTTTAACGTAGTCGATGAGTGCCCGCTTCTGCTCGTCGGTGAGAGGTAGCTCGCCGGTCGTGAGGAAGACGATCGCCGCGTATTCTCTCAATCCTTTAGGGTCAAGGTCGGCAGGCTCCTCGGTGGCGAAAGCTTCGAAAGCTCCGCTACGCTCACCCAGCTTCGTAATGGTCTCCACAGCGGTCGGTATGTAGCTATGCCTGAAGCCAGCCGAGTGCGTGAAAACCAGCACTTTTTTAGCGGGAATCGACCCCTTCACAGGAAGGGGATTCATAGAGCTCCCTAATATACTCGCGCCCTCCTTGAACCATCGCTATACTAGGTTTACCCTCTCTTGGTGTGGACGCACTTTTCGTTGACGAATAGGATTCTGCTCACCGCTGATGTGAAAGCTAGCATATCGGCCAGCGTCGATGCTTTCTTCTACCTCCTCGATAGGGCGTTTACCCTTGTGTTCGACCCAGCGTTTGTTGCGCGTACGTAAAGACGCTTGACAAAGCTTCTCGGTAGCGCGCCGCCGCGCGTACCCTTGAACTAAAGAATTTTTAAGGGGAAGGGCTCACGCCCGCCCGTGAGCAAGCCTACGCCGCTGTTCACAAATTTGTACATGTACGCAATCAACAAGGCGGCTTACAAAGTGCTTGGGAGGAGCGGCCTCGTGCTTTCAAGGGCCGCGAGCGAGGAGCTGCTCAGCTACCTGAAGCGCAACGGCTATCTACAGGAAAAGCCGTCGTGGGAGGATGTCAAGAGACTATTTGTGGAGGAGATGGGGTTGGCGGACGACATGGTTTTCTCCCGCGAGGGAAACAGCGTAACCATCGAGATGAGGGGGTTGAAGGTGGCCGAGTTCCTGAAGCTGACGAGGGAGGAGAACTTCGAGCCGGTCGCGTGCCCGCTCGCGAGCGTGATCCTGCATGTCTGCGAGATGATGTGCGGCTGCCGGCTCGTGCTGAGGGGCTTCAAAGTGCTCGACCCGACGACAGTGAGGTTCGAGTGCGCTACCTTGTAGCGCGCCTGCTCTAGGGCTTTTACAGCTCGTAAGGTTTCCGGTCGGCTTCCCCCAGAACCGCTCGATCAGCCGCGTGATTTTTCTTTCTGTTACTTCGCCATGAATCTTGGGTTTCGATACGCCTGTAGAAGGGAGTAAAGCTTTGCGTTAAAGTTGCGCCCCGAGCAAAGTCCCGCTCGCTAACTCTGTTTGCTTTCCCTAAGTAGTGCTAACTGCATAGCGTGCGGCGCGCGCTGAGCGGTCCGCAATTAACACCTCTAAAGTCTTTGAAACCTCCTGCACGCGCGCGCAGCGTGCGCGCGCGCTGCGCACACTAAACCTTTCGCCTGCCTAACTCCTCCAGCATATTCTCTATAGTGTTGTTGCGCATTCTCTATTCTTTTCTTTAACTTTTAGGTTAAAAATTTTTACTTTCGGTCTACATTGAGCAGGGTTTAAAAACCCCTGCCTCGCCTTTCAACCCGTGAGCCGCGGGAACAACGCGGCGTGAGAGCACGCTGTGAGGGGGCTTGAGCCCCGAGCCCCCGAGCTCGAAATTCCCCGCCCAATGGGCGCTGGCGCGCGCTCTAACCGTTAAAACAAAGAAGGGGCTGCTCTGAAGGCGAGAGCACGCAGCAACCCGTTCCCCGGGGGAGGCACCCCTATTGGGGAAACCTCCCCCGTGGGCACCAGCGCGCGGGGCTGAAGAGGCGGTGAAGCGCCGCAAGGCGCAAAGCCCATGAGTACCCCTATAGGGGCGCTCGGACACTAGGATGAAGGACGGGATGTGGGTGTGCGCGCGCTAAATCCCGATCAGGATGGACGACTACCCTCTCCTTCGAGCCATCGATGAGCGCGATACCCATCAAAACCGCTATCACAGCTAAAGAATAGGGACACGGCAACGAGATCGAAGCGAATCCCATCGCGAGATTGCCTTCAGCACAGTGACAAAAATACTTTGTTTCTGTCGAGCCTCTAGTTAAGGCTCATTACCTTCTCTCGCCGGGGCGAGCTAGCTCAGGGGCATCTTCACTTCGTACGGTTTCCAACCAAGCTTCTCCCTGAACTGGTTTACGAGTTCGATCGCTTTCTTCTTCTCCTCTACCGGCATCTTCTTCGACTTGAGGATGCCCATGAAGAGCGCGTAGAGCCTCGCGTTGATCGTTGCTTTGGAGATACCGTAATGCAAGTCATCCTCCAGTTCCTTGAGTATACCGGCGACCTCTTCGGCGTTCGAGAGGCCTTTCGGCCCCACGTCTTTAACGGTCCGACCGAGGTAAAGGTGTCCCTTATCCACGATAAGCATTTTGCCGTCTTCGAAAGTTATCCGTCCTTTCGCGATCCTATCGTAGAACGTCCAAGCCTCGTAAGCGTGGGGCGCGAGCTCCTTCAAGCGGGCTAGCACGTAGCGCCTGATCTCATCCGTGCTCATGCCATCGTACGCCCTTTGCTCGACCTCCTTCGCGATCTCGTGGGCGATCTCAGGGGGTGCACCAGCCGCGAGGCACGCGTCGTACACTTTCTTCGGGTCGAAATCCTCGAGAGCTCCACTCCTCTTTCTTACCCTTTTTGCCATAGCTTGAGTTTGCTGTGGACGTACTAATCCTTTACGCCCGCTCGGAAAGCTCGCCGAGGCAGAGCTCGACGCGGAACGCTCCCCGCTCCGCACGGAGGAGTCCTTCTCCCACCAGGAGCATCGAGGGCTCAAAGCCCAAGACGTTGGCGAAAATTTTGAGTGAAGCGAGCACGCTCGAGCCGTCGACTCGACCCTAAACTAGGTTGGCGCGCTAGGCGCTGCTACGCGGCTATGAGCTCGTACACTTTGTCCTCCAGCTTCTGGAACTCGGGGGAACGCCTGTCCCTCGGCCTCGGGATGCTCACCTCCACGATACCGGCTATCTTCGCTGGTCTCGGGGTGAGGATGACGAGGCGGTCCGCCATGAATATCGCCTCGTCGACGCTGTGCGTGACCATGATGATCGCCCGCACCGTAGTGACCCCGAGCGACCACAGGTCCAGGATCTCCGACCGGAGCGACTCGGCCGTGAGCGGGTCGAGGTTGGAGAAGGGTTCGTCCATCAGCAGTATCGTTGGCTCCACCGCGAGGGCTCTGGCGATGTTTACTCTCTGCTTCATTCCTCCGCTCAGCTCTTTGGGGAAGAAGTCTTCGAATGTTTGAAGGCCGACTAGCGAGAGGTACTTCTTCGCCCTCTCGCGCGCTTCGCTCCAACTCATGCCGTTGGCCCTTAGGGGTAGGGCGACATTGTCGAGAACTGTGAGCCATGGAAGGAGGGTGGGGAACTGGAAGATGAAGCCGACTCTTGCGTCCTGCTTGTGCAGGACAACCTTGCCGCTATCCGGCTTCTCGAGGCCCGCGATTATCCTGAGGAGGGTTGTCTTCCCGCAGCCTGAGGGGCCGAGAATCGCTACGAACTCCTCGCCCACGTCCAGAGTGATTTTATCCAGTACGGGGAGCGAGCGGCTATCCTGCTTGAACGTCTTCGAAATCTCCACGAGCGAGAGCACCACAGTCATTCGGTTCCACCGTACCTGCTTTCAACAAGCTCGAATAGTTTTCGCCACACCGTCTTGTTAACCGCTACGATGGCGAGGGAGAGGAGGAGGGCCGAGACTGCCACCCCAATCGCATCGCCGGCAGCGGCTTTTTTAGCCATCAGCGCTCCTACACCCCCTAAGTCGATCACGCGGCCGCCGAAGGTCGCGTACTCTGCCGCTATCGTCGCGTTCCAAGCACCACCCCACGCGCTGAGGGCTCCGGCGGCGAGCGAAGGAAGGAGAGATGGCGCGAAGACGGTCCTCACGTACCACCAGCCCCGGATCCGGTAAAGGCTCGCCATCTCGTCCAGATCCCTCCTCAAGCTCGCGAGGCCGTACACGAGCAGGTTGAAGTACAGGTACCAGAGCGCCCCCTGCAGCAGCACGATGAATGCTACGATGGGGGGGCCGAGGGGGCTGCCGAGCGCTACGGCGGAGAGCAGCGGCCACCAGATCAGAGCAGGTATTGAGGCGAGGGCCTCGCCCGCGAGCGCCACGAGCGCAGCCGCTTCCGCGCGCGTGTAGGAGACGTAGGCGGCTGCGAGCGATATAACGGCAGAAACCGCGACCACGAAAGCCACCCTCGCAATGCTCACCGGCAGCTGCTCAGCGACTTCCACTAGCAGCGGTAGCAGCCCCGACAGGTCGAAGGGCTGGGCTCGAGGGGCTCCTCTGAGCGCTGCGAGCGCCAGGAGAGCTACAGCTGCTGCGGCCGCAAGCTTGGCGGCTAGCGGAGGTAAGCGCAGCTTCCCCTCAACGCTTACCAGAGCGTTGGCTAAAGCCCTCCAAACCGTGCTGATGAAGCCGCGCCACGCAGCGTAGGTCGCGTGGAGCGAGAGCAGCTCACGCTCGAGAACCTCCTCGCCGGCTGGGTTCAAGAGGAAAACGTACGTAGCCAGAATCACGCCGAGCAGGGTCGCGACCCCCGCGTAGAAGCTCAGCGTATCGCCTCTCTCGAAGGATTCTATTATGAAGGTGCCGATGCCGGTAAGCCTGTACTCGGCTGAACCCAGAGCTATGATCTCGGATGAGGTGAGGAAGAACCACCCGCCGGCCCACGATATCAGCGTGTTGGCGACCAGCGAGTTACGCGAAGCTGGAGCGCACACGTAGAAGAACGTCGCAGCCCGCCCCAACCTGTAAACCTTCGCCATATCGAACAGCTGGCTCTCCAGGCTCTTGACCGACGTGTAAACTCCGAATATGAGGTTCCAAACCTGGCTCGTGACGATCAGGAAGACGGCCGCAGCCTCGGCGCCCAAGCCCGGGGGCAGAGCGGAAACAAAGAAGGCGAGAGCGGCGGGGAAGAAGCCGAGGATAGGGATTGACTGGAGGATGTCGAGGAGGGGTAGGAGCACCCGCTCCACGGCCCTGCTGCGGGCCATCGCTGTTCCGACCACTAGCGCTGTAGCGACAGATACGAAGTAGGCTGCAACCATCCTAAGCAGGCTGGCGCCCGCGCACAGTAGCAGGTACTGCACGTTGATCATCGCTTGAGCGCCCTTCAGAGGCGGCAACTAGGCGCTTAAACGTTTTTCCGGCAAGTAGTTCCCCGCAAGGCAGTGCAGGCGGCACACCGGCGTGGAAAATCGATTCCGACTTCCTCATGTGCTTGGAGATCCGAAATGTCCACCTGGAAGGTGGACGCGCGCTAGGTGGGGTAACCTTTAAGAATCGGCGCTTCGAGCTTAGTGCAGGTGGTAAAGGGGGTGGATCAAAGCGATAGCGGAAGAAAGATAGTCCTGCCCCCTGACGTGACCCCCGACCATGTGCTCGGGCTGTTGGAGCTGCTTAGGAGCCTAGGTAGCGGTATCGACTCAATGTACGTAGGGGACGCTATCGGCGAAGACGTCGGGATGCTGCCTCACGCTATTGACGTCGCGGAAGCCCTTGAGCTTGTCGCCCAGAAGGGGGGCAACCTGGAGCTGACCGAGAGGGGTAAACGCGTAGCCGCCGGAAACCCGAAAACCGTGAAAAACTTGCTGCGTGAAGTAGCGTTGAAGCTGGAGCCCATCGCGGAGGTGGTTGAGCAGCTGAGGAGGAAGGGAGAACTGTTGGTCGAAGAATTCGAATCGATAATTAGAAAGTATTATCCATCTAGATTCGAGGAAGCGATACAAAACGTTTTGGTATGGGGTGCCTACCTCGGTCTTTTCAAAATGGATGAAGATGACGAAAAAATTCTACCGATAAGGCTGCCCCACGCTAAGAAGAGCGAACCCGCTTAGCAGCGCGCACCACCCCCCGCTCCTGTCAACCTAACCCGCCGATGAAGGCATCGAGTTTCGCGTCTGGATGCACGAGCCGCTTGAGCACCCGCGATCGAGCTAAGAGCTTCCCCACGCTCGTTTCCAAGCGGCTAGACATTTCATCAAGGAGCTCTACGGCGTCCCGCGGGATGGCGGCTGGCGGCGAGGACAGGGCGTGCCTCACGCTCTCTCTTATCTGCCACGAGCCTACCGGCGCGTAGTAGCTGGGAGTTACCTCGCGCACTGCCACGACCGTTGCCTGTCTTCCAACTCTGCTCAAGTACTCCAACACAGGCAGGCGGATCGCGTAGTAACCCCCGTCGACCTCCGGGTTGCGAGCCTTGCCGTCAGACAGCTCGTAGTTCACCGAGATGTACGGTTCGGCCGAGCGGACCCAGACGCTCCTCGGCAGCCAAACCTCGAGGAGTTCAAACGTCCACGGCCCGGGGGCCAGCACGAGTAGGTAGCGGTTACCGATGTACTCCGCGTACTTCACTTCAAGAGCCGGGTACTCAGGGGAGCTCTTCACCTTCTCGAGGAGTATGTCACCCAGCATTTTGTCCACGGCCGTGATGGCCCACCGCGTCGGCACGAGCCTCCTTCTCGTCCTCTCGCCCAGCATGCCCAAGCTCAAGAGCCTAGAAATGTAGTAGTTGTCTGCGCCGGACCTGTACAGCTCGAAAGCAGCGTCACGGGCTTTCGCGTCCCAATCCTCCACAAGCTGGTCCACCCGCCTCGGTACGACGGGGTTCTCGACGACCTTCAAATCCCTGAGTACACCTCCTAAGCCTACAGGCGCGATGATGCCGTCGAACGTGAGCCGCGGGCTGGGAGGCTTCGCGTACCTGAACTCCGCGTCAACGGGCTTAACAGAGAGCGCCGCCTCCCTAGTTGCCTCAAGCAGCCTGCTCCCGCTTCCCCTCGCCTCCTTTACGCGTAGCTCGAACCTCGAGTAGACGGTAGAGGCGCGGAGCGCGATGATTTCCTCGAGGCTGAGCTTCCCCCACCACCCCTTATAGTCCTCGTACCTAGCAGCGTCTTCCCCCTGCACGGGCGCCGCTATAGGTCCGAGCCTGACAACCGGGTAGCCGTACTCGCCTACGAGCGCTGACGGGGGCGTTGCGGCTTGCAGCTCGCTTTTCCCCAGAAGCGGCGCGACTTTCGAGCCCTCAGCTATCCTTTTAACTATGGGGCAGACTGGCCTCCCGCACAGCCTTCTGGAGCCTTTGCACTTAGCGCACAGCGCTGGATCCACTCTCGACGGCAACTTCTTCCCAACCCTAAGGCTGGGGGCAAAGTATTTGAACTGTCGCTTAAGATCTCGGCCGTGGAGACTATAGGGTACCATTACGTCGTAGAGGCTTCAGGCTGTGATCCCCAAGTGCTGGGGGACGTGAACAAGCTGAGGGAGCTTCTGCTCAAAGCAGCTAAAAACGCGAGCATGGACGTAAAAGGTAGCTACTTCTTCAAATTCTCACCCACCGGCGTGAGCGGCACGCTAATCGTGGCGATGTCACACATCTCCATTCACACGTGGCCCGAGCACGGCTACGCGGCGTTGGACGTCTACGTCTGCGGCACAGGCTCCGACCCCGAGAAAGCGGTGAACGAGATCCTAGCTGGTCTCGGGGCCAAGCACGCCCACATAACCGAAATTCAGCGGGGTATAAAGGACAACGAGGAGTACACGCACACGATCGTAACCTGGGAAGTCTAGGGAACAGCAAACTATTTTTCTCCCTTTCTCCATGTTTTAACTGACTTTCAATGACCGAGCTGGAGCTCGCCGCTCGGGCCGAAAGCCTTCTCAAGTTGAAGGGCTTTTCCGTCAACCGTAGGGCGCGCGTGCGGGGTTTAAGCGGCTTCCTCCACGAGTTCGCGCTTATCGCCGAAAAAGGCATGTTCACGCTGTTGCTGGATTTCGCCGAAAAACCCCTCGATATCCTAGCGTTTCTCGCTAAATCCATAGACCTAAAAGGTTACAACACGATCATCGCGGTCAGAGAGGACGTGTTCGCCGAGCTCGCTCCAACACTCGGAGGTTACGCTCGCGGCAACATCATCGCGTACAAAGATGCGGAAGACTTTGAAAGAAAGCTGGAGCAAGCTTTAGGTTGAGAGGGTTTGTGCTAGCAGCGCAGCCCCAACCGCGATGAACGCTAGCGAGGAAGCCCATCTGAGGGCTTTTTCCGGTAGCGCGCGGGAGAGGGCTGCTCCCACCGCCGCTGCCAGCCCCATGAGCGCTACTGCTGCCGCGGTGAAGCCGATTACCACCTCGATATAAGCCCCCGTCGATGCTGCGAGAGCTAAAGTTGCCAAATTCGTCTTGTCGCCCAACTCAGCTAGGAAAACGAGGCAGAAACCTTTCCTGAAGCCGCACTCGCGCCCGGAGCGCTCGCCCCTCCCGAAGAGTGAAGCGAGCCCAGCTGCGATGAAAGCAGCTCCGGCGACAGCGCCTACAAGCTCTATCGGCAGCGCTACCCGCAGCGCGCACCCGAGCGCGGCGGCAACGAGGTTCGCGGCTACGAAACCGAGCGTCGAAGCGGTAAAGGCCGTAAAGGGGCGGCCGCGAGCCGATAGCGTGATCGCTGCCAGCTGGGTCTTATCGCCCAGCTCCGCTAAAGCCACAGTAGCCGCCGTGGCGGCCGCCACTTCCCAGCGCAGCACCTTGGCCCCGGTTGCGGAGCTCTTATATACCTCTCGAAGCCGTGGAGCGCGTGGCAAGACCAAAAATCGGTCTCCAGCTGTTCTCCGTTCGCGAGGATTGCGCACGCGACCTTTTAGGGACGTTGAGAGCGGTTGCCGAGATGGGTTACGAGGGGGTTGAGTTCGCCGGCTACTATGGGCGGAGCGCGAAGGAGCTGCGCGAGCTCCTGGAGAAGTTCGGGCTCGAGCCGGCCGGCACGCACATCGGGATCGATGCGCTGAGGGATCCCAGCATCGACGAGACGGTGAGGTTCAGCAGGGAGCTCGGGCTGAAGTACCTGATCGTCCCGTGGATCCCTGAGGACATGCGGAACAGCAGGGAGGCGTGGCTCAAGACAGCTCGCTTCTTCAACCTCGTGGCCGAGAGGTTGAAGAAGGAAGGCATGTACACGGGCTACCACAACCACACGGAGGAGTTCAAGAGGTTCGACGGCGAGACGGGCTGGGAGATCTTCGCCAAGGCGACGGTCCCCGACGTCGTCCTCCAGCTCGACGTGGGCAACGCGATGCACGGCGGCGTGACGATGGACCATATTCTCGACTTCATTAGGAGGTTCCCAGGCCGGACCAAGACCATCCACTTGAAAGAGTTCTCTCGCAAGGATCCGAACGCGATACTCGGCGAAGGGGAGGTTAGGTGGGCCGAGCTCCTCTCTGCCTGCATGAAGGTGGGCGGAACCGAGTGGTTCATCGTCGAGCAAGAGTCCTACAAGTACCCGCCCCTAAAGTGCGTCGAGCTCAGCTTGAAGAACTTGCAGAAGATCCTGGAGACGCTGTAAGCGGGCCGCTATGAGCGGCGCGGAGATGGTGAGAGCGCACATATTCGTAAGTGGGATTGTGCAAGGTGTAGGCTTCCGCTGGTCGATGCAGAGGATGGCGAGGAGGCTGGGGGTAAAGGGTTGGGTCAGGAACCTACCGGACGGGCGGGTGGAGGCTGTGTTCGAGGGACCGAGAGACAGGGTTGAGGAGCTCATCGATTGGGCTAAGCGCGGACCATCGTGGGCTGTCGTAGAGGGTGTAGAAGTTCGCTGGGAGGAGTATCGAGGGGAATTCACTGACTTTGAGATTCGCTACTAGCATGTCTCCTGCCGGTCCGACTGCAGCGCGGGGCAAGAGATCGCGTCATTTTTTTTTCGGTTGAACAGCTCCTCGAAAGGCGTTAAAATCCCGATTTCCGATTTGGTACAATGACCCGAGCTCCAAGTGAGCGCCGGAAGGTGCACCCAGCTTGGCTCATACTGATCGCATGGCTGGCTTTTCTCGCGATCATGCTGGCAGCGACCGGGCCGGGCTTGCGTAGGCCGGTCCGCTACGTGAAGGTGCACGATGGGAGTTACTGGACTTGGTACGCCCCGGAGGACGTGTGGTTCAAGTACGGAGAGCAGATCTCTAAATTCTTCGATTACGCCGACAGAGTTTACGAAAAGCTGCGCGAGGACTTGGGCGTCGAGCCGAAGGAGCGGGTTTACCTGCTCGTGCACCCGGGCGGCGCGGGCTTCGCCGGCTTCGCGGTGGGCGATATAGCCGAAATCCGCGCGCTCACCGGCCGCAGAAGCCCGGGTATCGGCATTGTTTACGACGCGTTCGTCAACGAGGCGTACGGGATAAGGGGCTACTGGGCTTATGTGCTCATCGCGCACGAAGCCACCAATCTCTTCACGGGCGAGGGGGTGACGGGCGGCTGGCCGTGGGCCGACGGCACCGACATCTGGGGCAGGGGCAGCCCGTTCCCCTACGCTGTCGCCGTCCTCGTCACCGAGCAGCTCGGTTTCGCCAATGTATCCCGAACTCACTACAGGATCCTGGACCCGCGCGACAAGCCCTACGTGGACCTCTTCATCGAGCTCGTGCGCGGGAGGGGGTGGGAGTGTATCAGGCGGATGTTTAACCTCATGCTCGAGGACGGCATCAAGCTGGACGCGGAGGGCGCGCCGATCTCCCAGGAGCCGCTGAAGAGCCACTACGTCTTCCTCTACCTCAGCTTGGGGTGCGGCGAGGACCTCACGGACACGCTGATCAAGCACGGGCTACAGGTGGACCGCGACCTGATGGCCAAGCTCTTCCAAGCTTACGCGAACCGCTCCTGCGACCCGGAAGCGTGGAGGCGGGGCGACTACGAGAGGGTTCTCGGGTGCTCGAAACCATAACGAGAGCGCTCGAGCAGGCGAGGGCGGGGAAAGCTTTTACAGAAGCGCGGCACCGGTAACTACGTGGAGTACAGGGTGAAGTACGATCCCCTCGCCGACGCGCTGTACATCAAGGTTGAGGAGGGCGAGGTCTCTGATAGCTTGGAGCTGAGGGAGGGTTTGATAGTCGACCTTAACGATAAGGGGGAGGTGATAGGGATAGAAATATTGAATTTTTCAAAAAACTAAAATCGGTACGAAAGAGACAATAAAACATATGTAGCGAAATATTTAAAATAATTAGCGTGCACCTATGCAAACACGCAGAAAACCTGTACGGCTCCAGAGACGTAACAGTTATGACCCGCTATGAGCGATGCTAAGAGACACCTCGAGTTGGCCTGGAGAGTACCTAGAGGAGGGGAAGGCGCTCGTCTCCAAGACCCTCACGCCCGACTTCAACGCGCGCGCTCAGCATCCTACCGCGCAACCCGCCGCACTTCGTCTCCATGTTTTCTTCTCTTTTCCGAGCTATAACGTTAGCAAAATGTTGATAGAGAGCACATATGGACAACGTATTTGAAAATTGTTTGAATAAGAAGTTTAATGATTAATTATGCCCTTCTTTTTCCTAATCTGAATCAATATTGCTCCGGTTACCGCAACCGCGGCGAGGGCAACCGCTATTTCTGCAGAGAGTGCTCGAGGAACCGAAATCTTGATCGCGCTCGATGAGGGTTTGTAGCCGCCGCCCCCAGCGAACGTCGCGGTCACTTCCCACTCTCCAGCGTCCAGGGCGAGCTCCGCCCTGAACGTCCCGTTGGCGCCTGCGACCGCCCGCGCCTCAACTAGCCGCCCCCCGGACACCGCTCTGACCGCGATGGTCGCGTTCGGGAGCGGTGGCCTCAAAAACCCTTCTACGACGACTCTACCGCTCTCCATCTTCGCCGAAACGGCGAGCTCTGTGGGCAGCTCGACAAGAGTAGCGGCGTCCGCCGCGGCCGCCTCGTGTACCAGGTCCCCAACCCAGTAGGCTCTCACCGTGTACTTCCCTGGCTCGCTCGCGGGGAGGGACCAGTTGAAGGAGCCCCCGACGGCCCACACTTCGGCCGCGATGGCGCGCCCCGAGGGCGTTGTCACGAGGAGGCTCAGCGTCGCGTTGACCGGCGGGTTGAGGCGCCCCCTGATCTCAACGTGCTCGCCCGCTTGCTCTACCTCGAGCGCCAGGCTGCTGGGAAGCTTCTCGACGTATATTGTGAACTCCCTGCTGCAGCCGGCGTAGTCCCCCCAACCCGGGAACGTGGCGTTGAGGGACCAGGCGCCGCTCTCGTCGGGCGTGAAGCGCGCGCTCCACTCGCCGCCCGGCCCCGTCACCGCTTTGAGCAGCAGCTCCCCGCCGCTGGGCTTCCTAGCGCGCACGAGGACAGTGGCGTTCGCGACCCCCGGCTCCAGCCTCCCCTCAACAATGACTTCGCTGAGCGCTGGGACCCGGCTCGGGTACTTCACCTCGAGCCTTGTCTGCTTCACCCAAGGCAGCGGCAACGGTTTGAGGAAACCCTTCACCCTAGCTATGCTGTCGCCCTCGCGGACCACCGCGTACTCCCAGTAATAAAAGAGCGGCGTGGCGGAGGCTTGCGCGCCCCACTCCCTGAACTCTCGGATGTAGTCCTTGTGGCACACGCTCTCCGTCCTGACGGTAACTATCGTGTACCAGGCCCAGTACTCGGAAGGGGCCGACGTCCTGATCGCGTCGAGCGGGTCGCCCGTCCCAGCGTGGAAGGTCAGATCGACGGGTAGCCAGCCCCACGGCGGCACGTAGACCTCCGCCCAGGCGTGCGCGTAGTCGACGCCCACGAAGGCTGCGTAGTAGTGCGCTTCCGGAGCCCATATGACCCTTTCATCCCTGTAGTTGAAGTCCGCGACGAGCGCGGTCTCCAGGTACGCGGGGACCCCCAGCGACCTAAGCGCGAGGATGAGAAGGTTCGCTTGGTCGTCGCAGTCCCCCCTTCCTCGCCCCGCCTCGAGCGCTGAGGGCGGGAGTGTCTCCCACGGGTAGCGGGGGCCCGGCCCCACCTGGTAGTTGACCTTGCTCCAGATCCAGTCTACCAGCTTCGCCACGATGGACAGCACGCGCCTCTCGCCACCGACGACCTGCTTCACCGCTTCGACGATGTAGCGTGCCCTCGCGTCCCCGTAGGCCCACGGCCCCTCCGACCTGGTGAATTCGGCCAGCTCGCGCGGGATGTCGCTCAGCGTCCCCGAAGCAGACTCGTTAATGGGAGGAGCTCTGAACCTCCTAACGCGAACCTCACTCACAACTTCCAGCTCGGCTGTGCCGCGAGGCGGAAGCTGAGCATCGCACAGGGCTACAAGGTATGCACCTCCGCACTCCCCGCTGGCGACCTCCACTCTGCATGGAGCCGGCGAATCCGCGACACGAAGGGTGGCGTTGACGAGCCTGGACAGCTGGTGCGAGTCGTTCGCTGGTAGCTCAACAGCCAGCGGGGGTAGCGGCTGCGTTAGGGTAGAGTTGTTGGCCACAGTGAGCCTGATCCAGACGTACGCCTTGACGTCGTAGGGCTCGCTGCCGGCGGGGAACGCTAGGAGCGCGAAGAGCGCTAGCGTTGCGGCGACTGCGGCTCGGTTACGGGAACTCAAAGCTTTCCCCAGGCTTGAGCACGACGACCCTGGTTCTCGTCATGGACTCGACAAGCCTCTTGAACTCGTCAGGATCGGCCCTGATGAGCGGGAACGTGTTGTAGTGCATCGGCACGCAGACTTTCGGCCTTATCAGCGAGACCGCTTTCGCAGCCTCCCTCACCCCCATCGTGAAGTGACCCCCGATCGGCAAAAGCGCCACGTCCGGCTGGTAGAGCTCCCCGATGAGGGCCATGTCCCCGAAGAGACCAGTGTCGCCCGCGTGGTAGATGCACGCGTCAGTGCCTCGCACCACCGCGCCGACAGGGACGCCGCGCGAGCTGCTGTGCACAGCCGGCACGAGCACGATCTCGAGGTCGGAGACTGCTAGAGGGCCTCCCACATTGCCCCCTACCGCCTCAACCCCCTGCTCTCTCGCGTTCTCCGCTACCTCGTATACGCCGACTACTTTCGCTCGAGTCAGTTTGGCCAGCTCGACAGCGTTGCCCATATGGTCTCCGTGGTCGTGAGTAACGACGATGTAGTCGACCACCGCGCTGCGGTAGTCTGAGGGCTTGACGGGGCTCAGCGGGTTCTCCAACCACGGGTCGAAGAGGACGCGCTTAACTCCTCCGTCCAACCCCTTCAGGGTCACGTCGAAGGCCGCGTGCCCGAGGAACCTTATCGTGGCCACAAGCCTTAACCGAACCGGTCAATAAAAATCGTTTCCCCTAAGGCGAGCTAGTAGGGGTTGTCGTAGTCGATCACGTTCAGAGGCCTTTCGCCTTTGAGGTACCTAGCGACGTTCTCCGCTGCAAACTCCATACACCTTTTTCTAGACTCCCGTGTCCATCCAGCCTTGTGGGGGGTTGCGATGACGTTGGGGAGCTTGTGCACGCCCAGCCTCGAGGGGGCGTTTGGATCGGGTGGGTAGCTCCACCAAACGTCGAGCGCAGCGCCGGCGATCCAGCCCTTCGTTAGCGCCTCGTAGAGCGCCTCCTCGTCGACAACCGCCCCCCTCCCCACGTTGACGAGGTAGGCTGTCGGCTTCATGGCCTTGAGCACGCGCCTACCCACTACGCCCCGCGTCTCGGGGGTGAGGGGAAGGGTCACGACGAGGAAGCCGGCCTCGCCCGCCACTTTCTCCAGCTCGCCCAAGCCCACGACGCGCTCAGCGTACCCGTCGGGCTCAGCCGTTTGCCGCCGCACGCCGATGACGCGCATCCCCAGACACCTGCACATCCTCGCCAGCTCCCGCCCTATGTTGCCGTAGCCTAAGATCACAACGGTCTTCCCCTCGAGGTCGTCGAGGAAGGTCTCCTCGCTCCAAGGGACCCAGCCGCCGTCCTTCACGCGCTCGCTCAGCTGCACCACCCTCTTAGCCAGGGCGAGCATCAGCGCTAGCGCGTGCTCGGCCACGCTCCTTGCGTTACAGCCTTTAGCCGACGCAAGCATCACACCCTTGCTCCTCAATAGCTCCAAGTTGAAGCCGTCCACTCCAGCCCAAGGAGCTTGGACAAACTTCAGCCGACGGGCAGCCGTAACGGCTTCGTCCGGTAGGCGTCCCACCGCCACTTCGGCGTCGACGATCTCCTCGAGCAACCTGTTTCCGCTTGCGGATACGACGCTTGCCAAACCCTTTAGTTTCTCTTCAAAAATCCTGAGTTCCCACTGCTTGGCGTCCCACGCCAGTACGACCTTGCTCTTCGCCACGCCTCTCCTACGGTTGGGCTTTTAACGCTCTTTCGCTGTCTAGAACTGCACGCGCTTTACCTCTGACGCGTCCTCTGCGGGACGACGCGCGGTGGCGGCAAGAGTGAAGATCGTCGTAACGGTTAGCAGAGGCTCGCAACGAAGCATAGAACCGGTGTCTACACACTTACAGTACGCCACTCGCAATCCTTGATGCAGGGGTTCTGCTTTCAACGCAGCGTGAAGCGCGATTTAGCTTTGATGTTGTAGACGCGCAAAGCTTCGGGGTGCTCCCTGAGGAACTCTTCGTACGCTGCCCTGCTGAGCGCGTCCGCTTCGGCGTTAAGCTCTCTCGGTACCCATTCGAGCTTAACGTTGTGGAAGAAACGGAGAAGCTCCTTAACCCTTGCGTAAAGAGGGGCGATGCGCGGGCTCTTTACAGCGTACTCTCCATTGAGCTGTCTGATCACCAGCTGGCTATCGCCGCGCACGACTAGCTCCTCGCCCGAGAACCCGTTCTCGACGAGCCACTCCAGCGCCTTGATCAGCGCCGTGTACTCGGCCACGTTGTTCGTGACGTCGCCGCCTAGGTAGCCAGCGCCGGCGACCCCTCGTCCGGCGTGAAGGCGCCTGCCATCCCTGTAAACCACGAACCCGTAAGCCGCGACACCGCCAGGGTTTACGGGTTCGCAGAGCCCGTCGAAATACACTACTAGAACCACTTTCTCCTCTTCCTCGAGCGCTCTTTCAGGATCTGGACGAGCGCTAAAAGCCTCTGCAAGCTCTCCTTATCTCTCCTTATCGTGCTTTCCAGCTCGTCGAGCTCGTTTGCGAGCTCCATCGCCTCGGAGTGCGCCATCCTGACCAATGGGTGGAACTGATCGTAGAGCTCCCTGTCGACTGGGCGGACGAGCTCGAGCAGCTTAAGGAGAGGGGGCAGCTCCGAGTAGGCTCGCTCCAGCTTACTTCTCATAGCGTACACCCTCTTCTCCTTATCCTCAAGCCCTTTGAGCGCTTGCTTCAGCTTCCTCTCGAGCTTGGTCACAGGAGAGCGCCTAAACACGCGAGCCCCTTGCGGCTCCTCTAAGATAAGGTTTTCCGGGCTCGAAGCGCTAGCTCGAAAGCCTTTGAGACCGCCTCCTCCAGCGTGTCGCGCGCTAGCTCCAGAGCACACTACTGAAACCCAGGAGGCTCCTGAGGAATTTGGCACGCTACGAAGGAGCGAGGTTGAAACCGTACAGAGTGAGCGGTAAGCGCTGCCCCATGTGCGGAACGGAGATCGTTGAGGTTGCCCACCGTCGCTACAGGTGCGGTGTATGACATCAAGTGGGATAGCGCGCGTGCCTCGACCCGCCCACGACCGTGACGTAGATCTTACTCGAGGAGCGAAACATCGTCGATCTCTCCGTCGCCATCCGCGTCAACCCCCTCGACAACGTGGGCGATGAACTTTCCCTCGTATGCGTTCGGCTCAGCCAGCTGTTCCCCAAGCTTAAACAAAGCCGTGAAAGCGGCTTTCGTCCCTGGTAAGTGCACACCGGCGAGGATGAGGGCTAAACTCCCCTCTGGAGTTTCAACCAGCTCAATTACTCCGCAGTTATCGTCGCTGTACACTTTCCCGCTGCACCGAGAAACAAGGGCGAAGCCGCGCTCCACGTCGAAGCGTATCGGTAGCTTTTCGTTCAACCGCGCCGTCACTATGTTGGCAGCTGGACCGCCAACCACTATGAGGTTGGCGGAGGATAGGTTCAGCTTAGGGTCGGTATCGAGAACCACATCCAACCCAACCTTTGAGCCGTAGGAAGCGCCGATCGCGTAAGCCAGCCGTGCGGCTAAGTAGTGGTCGCGACCCCTGCCCCTGAAGGGTCCGTGCGGCTCCGGGCTGCCGAGCACTATCACTAGACCTTTTCCCTCTGAGAGGAGGTGGTCTAGGATAGGGGACAGTATGGTCACGGAACCCGACGTTTTCTTCCGGAAGAGTATGGCTACGCCGTCGGCTGAAAGCTTGTACCTAGCTGCTACTGCACCCCTTCGCCGCTCGAAGCCCGCCTCCTCGATCAAACCGGCTTTTTTCATCCTAGCGATGTGGTAGTAGACTAGCTGCTCGCCCACTCCCAGCTCCTTTGCAACTTCAGCAGGGTAGCGCGGCCGCTGGGCTAGGAGCTTTAGGATGGCTAAGCGGAGGGGGTTAGCGAGCGCCTTGAAGGCTTCTGCTCCGTCGAGCTCGAGAAGACGGGCGACAAGCCTGCCATCGGGGTCTACTGCGTGCAGCCACGCAGCCATATGCTAAAAGATTCTTTTTACCGGTTATATATCGGTTTTCGTATTAGCGCCCGCCAAAGCCTCGGGCGTTTTTAGAATCATCGCAGGAGTTCATCAAAAAAGGATAAGTTCGTTTTTACAGGTGGGCGCCGATGCCCGTTGCGGTATTCGAGGACCGGGCCGCGGAGAGCTTCCTGCCGCTGACCTACACGAAAGCGGTATTCGATTTAAGGGTGGGGCTTTACACGCTTTTAGAGCGCGTCGAGCGTCTCTTCGGGAAAGTGGAATACGCTTTTGTGAGACCGCACCTAGAGGAGTTCTACGCGCTAGATCGGGGGCTGGGTTACCCTGAGGATCCAGATGATGAGCTCCTGTTGGTGAACCCAAGGTACGTGCTCGACGAGAAAGCGATGGAGAAGCTGAGCGAGCTCAGCCAGTCCGGTAGGTGGTTCCTGTTGGTTCACGGTAGCGATGTGGTGGGCGCGAAGCTTCCAGCGGAGATGGCTTGCGAAGTCTCGCGCACCGGCTTTGATGCCGGCTTAGCGCTGAGGGGATTCAACGGGAAGCTGTCCATCTTACACTTGGAGAAGGCTCGCTCTCTCTCGCAACCGTGGGAGCTGATCGAAGCCAACGCTGAAGCTCTAGCGCGGGACCTCAAAGGTTTGGAAGGTATTGAAGGAGATGTCGACGAGACGGTGAAGGTTATCGGCAAGAGAGGTTTGCGTGTCGAAGAGGGGGCTGTGGTGGAACCGTATGTCGTAGTAGACACTAGGGGAGGAGGAATCCTTGTGGAGAAGGGGGCTGTAGTCAAGTCCTTCGCCTACGTCGAAGGTCCCGCTTGCATAGGGAGGGATACGGTCGTGATGCCGGGCGCTCGGATCAGGGGTGGCTGCTCGATAGGGCCTGTCTGCAGGGTTGGGGGCGAGGTGGAGGAGTCGATCATCCACGGTTACAGCAACAAGTACCACGACGGCTTCCTCGGCCACGCGTACGTCGGCGAGTGGGTCAACCTCGGCGCCCTAACCACCAACAGCGACCTGAAGAACACGTACGGGACGGTGCGCTTCGGGCCGAGGAGGCTCGATACTGGGCGCCAGAAAGTTGGGGTGTTCATCGCGGACATGGTTAAGACGAGCGTCGGCACCTTCCTCTACACGGGGAAGAGCGTCGGCGTCGCATCGCACCTGCACGGCACCGTCGCCGAGGACGTTCCCTCCTTCACGATCTACGCTAGGTCGCTCGGGGTGGAGCCCGTTGAGCTCGATTTAGAGTCGGCGCTCAAAACACTCGAGAGGATGATGGGGCGGAGGGGTCTCACACCTACAAACGCTATGCGGCGTCTCCTTGAGCGCGTATTTCACATCACAGAGCGCGAGAGGCTGCGAGCGGGAGTGAAGAGAGGGCGTTTCAGCCTGCAGCTCCTGGGGACGGCGCCTTAGCGTCTCCGAGCATCCCCTATGCTGGGCGGTGCGGTAGCTTTTACAATCCCCTCAACTCTAATCGTGTGCTCAAGCCGGTAGCCCGCTTTGATTTAAACGCGATAGCCACCCCGAAGGGTGTCAACCTGTTTAAAACCCTCTGCGTCTACAACTTCGGTTTCTGGTTCGATGGGAGAGAGGCGAAAGTTACGCTGAACCTTGAGCCCCCCGCCGTCGCGCTCGTCACTGTGGAAGGGGAAGCGCGTATCTACGCGCCTTTCGGCTCGGACCCCTCCCAGCTCGAGGAGCGGCTGCTTTCAATACTCGGCCTCCTTGAGAGCGCTGAAAGCTTCTACGAGACGGCGGCGTCCGACCCGTTGCTCTCCGCTTTCGCCAGCGAGTGGAGGGGGTGGAGGCTCAGGAGCTGCGACCTCTGGTGGGCGCTAGTTACTGCGGTCTGCCAGCAGAACGCGAGCTTCAGGCAGGGCTGGGGGATGCTCGCGAAGCTCGTCGCCCTCTACGGGAGGAGGGTCGAGCTGGAGGACCGGGGGTGGGTGCCGCTCCCGCCCGCACCCCGCGACGTGCTGGCAGAGCCCGAGAAGCTGAGGAAGGCGGGGTTGGGGTACAGGTCCGCTACCGTGCTGGGGATAGCGGGAGCTATCGAGAGCGGGGAGCTGCCAAGCAGCGAAGACCTCGCCTCTGAACTGGTTGAGCAGGCCGAAACCCAATTGAGGAAGATAAAGGGTGTCGGGAGCTACACGGCGAGGCTCGCGCTGGCTCTGGCGCTGCGCCGGTACGAGCTGCCGCCCATCGACAGGTGGGTGAAAGCTCTCGCCGCTAAGGCTTACGGGGTCGAGGAGAAGGCGGTTGAAGGAGAGTGGAGGAAAAGGTGGGGCAGGTGGAGCGCCCTAGCGGTAATAGCGCTAACCGTGGCGCTGGACGCCGCTCCACTCTCGAAAGCTATTGCGAGGTTCGAGAGCGGCCGCCTACTGCCCGAGTCGGGCGCAGGCGGGCCTGCGGAGCTTTGGAGGCTTCAGTTGGGCGGGTTTGCGAAACCCTTTTGAAAGACCCGCCGGCAAGCTAGGCCATGGCGGCGGTACTGCTGCTCGCGGTAGTCCCTCTGCTGGCGGCGGCGCACATATTCTCTGACAGCGGTTTCGGGGAGGAGTCACGCTTCCAGCTGTGGCTTCACGCGTTCTACGCGAAGATCGAGCCCGGCGTGGTCTGGCTGATCGACAAGATGCTCAACTCGAAGCTCCTGAGCAGGACGAGACCCGGTAGAGCGTTCCTGAAGGCTTTAGCCAAGCTTCTCTGGTTCCTGCCGCACGGCGTCGTAGTTGAGCACGAAGCGGCTCTCAAGCTCATCGACGAGCTGCCGGAGGATTCGCATATCGCCATCGGCCCTTGCGTCTGCAAGAAGAGCATCGGGGTGAGGGAGGAGCCCTACTACACGGACATGGTCATCATGTACGGTGCGCAGGCGTACAAGCTCGCGCACCCGGAGGAGTACAAGTATATATCGAAGGAAGAGGCTAAGGAGCTTCTAAAGCAGTTCAGGGAGCACAACCTGATCCACGAAGTTTTCGCGTGCTTCAAAGCGAAAAGCTGGGCGTTCGTGATATGCAACTGCGACCCGCGCTACTGCGTACCGACTAGAAGCTACATAGCTACAGGCGATGGCGTCTACCCGGGACCGCTAGTCGCTCGCGTCGACGCTGAGAAGTGCGCAGGCACGGAAAAGTGCGGTGTCTGCCTGAAGGTTTGCCCATTCGGCGCTGTTGAAGCGCGGGACGGGAAGTCGGCGGTGCGCGCAGACAAGTGCATGGGTTGCGGCATTTGCGTGTACAGGTGCCCCAGCAAGGCCCGTGAGCTCGTACCCCGCGAGAACTACAACCCGCGGTTCCTACCGATCGAGCACACGCACCCATCGCTGGCTGCGAGAAAGTGAAGTAGAGAAGAGGAAAAGGCTCTTCACGGTAGTAGCTTTCTGCGGAGCCTTTCTATGCTCAACCTCCTTTCTCTCGCCTTCTCCTTCGCCTTTGTGAAGCGCTTGTAGGCCGCGTCGACAGCTTCCATTGCGGCTTCCACAGGGTTCCACGCTTCCGCTTTCGCCGCGTGAACCCCTACGTCCAGCTTTATGCTGGCGTAAGCCTCGAATCTAGCCGCGGTGCCCTTTCTCCTAGACTTGAGGACTACGCTCATCTCGAGCAGTCTCGCCCGCTCGGCGACGCTCTTAGCGATCTCGAGGCTCTTAGCGTAGATGAGGCGCTGCGAGATGAAGTCGAGCTCCTCCACCCCCTCGACGCGCAGCGGCACCGCGGCCTCCTCCACGGCTGGAAGCAGGCGGCGCAGGAGAAGGTAGGGGGATATAACTCCAAGGACCTCGCCTCTCTCGCCGACGACCACGCACCCTTCCGCGAGGTCCAGCGTAGTAGGAACGCTCCCGCTCTCCACGACCCTCTGCGCGTCCACGACCAGGTCCCTGAGCGGCCTGCTCAGGTAGTACTCCACGTCCCCGGAAACCTCGCCCCTCGTACCCCTTTGGATCGGGGTCACGTACACGTACCTCGCGAGGTCGTAAACTCTAACCACCCCCAAGAGCTTCCCCTGTTGAGCTACAGGCACGAGCCTCAGCCCCACGTCCGCAGAGACCTTCCTCGCCCTTTCGACCGGATCGTCGGGGCTGAGCGGCTCCAGCTTGTACATCAGAAGCCCTGCCGGCACCCGAGGCTTCAACCCCATAGATTGGATCAGCCTCCTCGCAGATACTACGCCCACGGGCTTCCCGCCCTCCACGACGGGAAGCCCGGGGTAGCCGGTCTTAACGAACGCTCGCGCGACCGCTACAGGGTCGGAGAGGGTTTCGAGAGGGGGGACCCGCTCGACGAGGCTCCGCACCTTCGTCGATGCGGGTGCTCTCCTCCTGAGCAAGGAGAAGATCGAGAGGCAGCCGGCATACGCGCCCCTTTCGTCCACCACGGGGATCGCCGGAACCTCTAGCCTCCACATCACCTCAGCCGCGAGCGAAAGCGTGTCATCAAGCTTTAGCGGGCTCAGGGGTACAACCAGGTCGCGAGAAGGTACCCCCACAGGGAAATAATCCCTCACGCCTATAAAAAGAATGCTGAAGATGGGTCTCGCGCTCACTTGTAGTGCTTCCTCATCTCCTCGTGGTAAGGCAGCTTCAAGATGCGCTCAACCAGCTGCTCGGCCTGCTCCCTCGAGCGTGTCCACGGGTCCATCGTGGCGAGCTCCACAAGCAGCTCCTTGCTCCCGCTATCGTAGGCTTCCAGCTCGATCTCCACCGGCGCCACGCGGTCCCTCAGCGCGTAGGCGAGCACGGGCTTCGGCAGGCCGCGTACCTCGAGGCCGTGCACGCCCCTGCCGTCGGAGAGCGCGGGAACCTCAACTTCGAAGTTCGAGGGGATGCCGGGCACCAGCGGGCCCCGGTTCATTACGTTCACCTGAACCCTCCGCGGCACGTCGCAGGCGATTGACTCGATGAGGGGCACGGTCTGCTCGCCGGACGCCTCGAGGGGGAAGCGCTCGCTGACCCTGGCCGCCGGGTCCTCCGCTACCCTGAATATTTCCTCCACCCGCTCTCTCAGCCAGCTGAAGTAGCCTCTCCACCAGGCCTCTGGGTCCTCCTTCCACCTCCGCTCTACTTCGTCGCCGACGTGGTACCACCACGGCCACGAGCCGCCGCCCGGCGTGCACGTGTCACCGAGGGGGAAGGCGCAGAACTTCCTGTACAGATCGACAGCCTTCGGGCCGAGAGCGTCGCTAGGCGGGCACTTGCTCCAGTGCTCTACAGCTTTCTCCTCGACCCACCTGTTGAGGATGGGGAAGGCGTCCTCCCCTTTGTACTTGAACTCTGTGAGCCAGATGAAGTGGTTCAAACCGGGGGCCGTGAACCCGATTTCCTTCTCGTCAAGACCCAGGACGCTGGCGAGATAGTAGACAGCCCTGTAGCCGTGGCAGAGACCAACAACCCTCGCCTCGGGGTACTTCCTGCCGAGCAGCGTGACGCCCGCTAGCACCGGGTTTGCGAGCTGCAGGTACCACGCTTCGGGGCATATCGAGAGTACGTCCTCGATCACGCTCTCGAAGAGCTTGAACTGGTAGAAGTTGATCCAGAACGCTTCGTCGTGCATCACGTGGAGGCTTCCGCCGAACCTGTAGCCGAACTCGCGCGCTACCGCCCAACCATCCCTCAAACGGTCGTGCCCCGCCGCTAGAGCCGTGTTGATCACGAAGTCGGCGTCCCGCAGGGCCACTTTGCGGTCCGCGGTCTTCTCCAGCTTGTACCTCGCTCCCACCTCCTCGAAGAGCTTCCGCATGAGCGAGTGAACCGCGTTCAACCTCCTCTCGTTGATATCGACCAAGCTGACAGTCGAGCCGTAAAGGTTCGGCGTGAGGGCGAGATCCATCGCCAAGCTTAGAGAGAAGACGGCACTCCCCGCGCCGATCACGCAGATTTTGACGTGGGCCACAAGCTCCGGCTAAGTTTCGGTTAACAAGCTTTGCGCTGCAGAGCGCTTGCGGCAGCTTGACCTACCTGCCAGGGAAGCCTTAAAAGCGTCACTTTGCCGCGCCTCCGTGCTCGCGCTTTACGCTCTATCGTTTGCCGGCTCGCTGTTGCAGGCGATTTTCCTGCCGACGCTCTCGATGTACGCTCGCTCTCTCGGGCTGAGCGAAGCGGAGGTCGGCGCGGTGGCTGGCGCCGGCTCGCTGGCTTACGTCGTCTCCGCCTTGCTCTCGGAGGGGCTCCTGAGGAAGCTCGGCTACAGGCTCCCGGCGTCGGCGTCGCTCCTAGCGGTCTCGCTCGGGTACGCGCTGCTCTCCCTAGCTCGCGACCCGACCGCCCTGCTAGCGGCCTCCAGCCTCGTCAGCTTCGGCTTCGGCGTCTTCTGGCCGAGCGTGGAGAAAGGGCTCTCGAAGGCTGGCGGCGACGCGCCCACCTTCTCGTTCTCCTGGAGCGCGGGCAGCCTGAGCGGGGCTCTCCTGGTCTCTCCCCTAGCGGAGCTAGGCCTCAGGACCGCTTACACAGCGTCTTCAGCGGTATCGGCGGCGCTGGCGGCGTTCCCCCTAGCGCTGGCTGCACCCGGCGCGGAGGCCAGCGCGGAGAAAGGCGGGAGCGTGCTCTCCCTCTGGCGCTCCTGGCTACTCTGCGTGGCCTACGCTACATCCGCCGGCGGTCTACTAGCTTTCTACCCCATCGCCGCTGAAGGCTTACCGGGCTACAGCGTCTCGCTCGTAGTATTCTCGATGATGCTCGCTAGGACGCTGACGTTCCTAGCCCAAAGGCGCTCGCCAAAGCTCCTCGCAGGTTCCACCGCAGCAGCCCTCCCTTTGCTCCTCACGCCGGCCGCGGTCGGGGTGGTTGCGAACCAACATGTCCACGCTGTGCTTGCTGTCGCCGCTGGGGTCGCGCAGGGCCTTGTGTACACGGTAGCCTTAGCTGGGATCTTCCAGGCGGGGGGCGCTTACACCTCGGTCTTCGAAGCGTCGATCGGCTTGGGCTACGCCGTAGGACCCATGATCGGGGCGGCCGGAGCCTTGCTCGGTCTCGAGCCGCTACTCGCCTCCTCCCTCGCGGCCCTATCCTTAGCCTGCCCTGCGCTGCTGACACGGAAGCCAACGGCTGGGGGTACCGACAGAGCAGTGGGAGCGTAGCAAAGCTCGATGAGCGAGCAGCTGAGCGCGCGTTATGATCCACGGGTACTGGCTACCTAATAAAACGATAAAAGGATCCTCGCCGAGGAGTAGCGGCATCGAAGCGGTCTGCAGGGCGGTCGGAGATGTTAGACGGTTCATCGAAGGGTAGGCGCTCCTTCGCGGTGGGCGGGGAGCTCAGGGAGAGGGTGCTCAGCCAGCTGAAAGCCGTCCTGGAGGCGCGCCAGGAAGTGCTGCTCGCGGTAGCCTTCGGCAGCTTCGTGGAGCGCAGCCTGGCTAGAGACGTCGACGTCGCGGTCTACCTCCCAAGCGGCGTAGACATCCTAGAGGCGGCGGCGTACGCCGAGGGGCTTTCGAGGGAGCTGAGCAAGCTCGTGGGGCTCCCCGTCGACGTGGTGGTGCTCAACTTCGCGGGCGAGGGCCTGCTGATGCGGGCCTTGCTGAAGGGGCGCCCGCTCGTCGTCAGGGACCTCAGGCTCGCAACCGGGCTCTACCTCCTGGCTCTGGAGGTTAGGAACGTGTTTGTGCTCGGCGAGCCGAAGTAGCGCCGATCGGCGCCGCGGTTCCCGCTACTGTTGGAGCAGGCGCCGCTCACGGTCTCTCAGCATTTCCCCTACTAGGTCGCTTACGGGGCTCCCGGGTTCTACGGGTTCGAAGTCCGTCTCGCCGCCTTCGGAGCCGCCTAGCTCGCTCAAGGCTTCGATCAGGTGATCGCCCAGCTCCTCCTTCATCAACTCCTCCAGCAGGCCGCTAGCAGTCGTGCCCATCGCGGCTGCGTGCCTTTTGAACCTCTCCCACAGCTCGCCCTCCAAGTACACGCTAACCTTCTTGCGCATGGGAGCGCGGCTACGGGAAACTCATAAGCGTTTTTCAGCGCCGCGCGCTAGCTTACCGCAGTGAGGAGCCGGCGCAGGTACTCGATGGAGGCTTTCGCCACTTCGAGGGGCTTGTCCACGGGCGCCAGCACTTCGACGGAGAGCCAGCCGGCGTAGCCCACCCTCCTCAGCGCGGCGAGTATCTCGCCGTAGTCAGCCTCCCCCATCCCGGGGCCGAGGCCGTTGGTGTCGTTCGCGTGGAAGTGCGCGAGGAGCGGTCCCACCTCCTCGATGATCTCCGCGTAGGGCCTCCCCTCGTCGCTCATGCTGTACACGTCGAGGTTCACCTTGAGGGCCGGCGACCCTACCTCTTCCACCATCCGTACGGCCTCCCTCGCCGTGTTGACTACGTCCGTCAGGTGCCTGGCGAGCGGCTCGAGCGCGATCACCACGCCGTGCTCCTCAGCGGCCCGCGCCGCCGCTTTCAAGCTCTCCCCGAGGAGCCGCCACGCCTCCTCCCTGCTCTGCCCCGGTACGGTGCTCCGCTGCTTGGGGGAGCCGAGCACCATCACCTCCCCGCCCAGGTCGGAGCAGAGGCGGGCGAGCTCACCCATGTACTCAACCGTCCTGCGCCGCACCCGCTCGTCCGGGTGCGCCAAGTGCAAGCCGGGGGGCGAGACGAGGAGCCAGTGGAGGCCGCAGATCCTGAGCCCGCGGCTCTCCGCCTCCTCCCTGATCCTCAACCTGTCCGCCTGGGTCAGCCCCCTCGCGTCCTCAGCCAGCGTGTAGGGGGCTACCTCCAAGCCCTCGTAGCCGAGCTCCGAGGCGGCCGCCACCACGTCGCTCCAAGACCCCTTCAGCAGCTCGTTGCAGAGCGCAATCTTCATTTTTACCAGCCGTCGTAGTGGACGATCTCCTCCAGCGGCTTCCTGTCGGTCACGGGCCCCTTCTCCTCCGCCGGGTAGCCGAGGGGTGTCATCGCCACGACACGGATGTGCTCGGGGATTCCCAAGACTTCCTTGACCGCCTTCTCGTCGAAAGCCCCTATCCAGCACGTGCCCAAGCCCTCGTTCGCCGCCGCGAGGACGAGGTGCTCCATCGCGATCGCCACGTCCACCTTCCAGTACTCCTCCCCATCCCTGCGCCTCCAAGCCTTCGTGGGGTCGGCGCAAGCGACGATGATTACGGGCGCCTTCACGAACCAGTCGCGGTCGTAGGCTTTCCTCAGCTGCTCCCTCTTCTGCGGGTCGCGGACCACGATGAAGTGCCACGGCTGCCGGTTGGCGGCCGAGGGCGCGAGCCGCGCCGCCTCCAGGATCCTAAACAGCTTGTCCTCCTCCACCGGGTCGGGCTTGTACGCTCGTATGCTTCTCCGCCTGCTAACGACCTCGTAGAACTCCATCAAGGGGTTTCAGAGAGTTCCAGGTAAAAATGCCTAGCGCACGCAGCTCGCGCTGCAACGTTTTTCTGCCAGTCGTTAACGTGTACAGGTATGGCTTCAAGAAAGGTTGCGGCAGTCGGAGTGCTGTTGGCGGCTGTACTGCTCGCCGCTGCGATCATCGAGCGACACAAGCCACTTATATGGGGAGTGGAGCGTTCTAGCGTGGCGACGCTGGTTCTCTGGCCTGCTGAGCCGCTCGAGCGGGTTTTCAAGGATTCCCAGCCCGCGCGGGTGGGGGAGCGGCTCCGCTTGTCGTGCGTGCGGAACGAGTACGAGGGCTGCATGTTCGGGCTCCGCAGCAATGCGGACGTGAAGGGTGTTAAGCTGGAGGTTTCCGAGCTGCGCTCGGCGAGCGGGGCATCGATCCCCGCTAGCTGCGCAAAAGCGTTCTTCGTCGGCTCGATCCCCCTGAGCAGGAACACGCCCCTGACTCCCATCGAAGAGCTGGAGAGGTCGGCGCCCTACGAGGTGCCCGACCCGCTCCTCGACGTCGAGGAGATTGACCTGAAGGCTGGGGTCACGCAGCCCTGCTACTACCGCGTGTACGTTCCGCCCGGCGCGGAGCCCGGCGAGTACAGGGGGTTCGTGAGGGCGATTGCGGCCGATGGCTCCTTCGCCGAGATGGAGGTCGTCGTCACCGTGCACCCGGTGACGCTGCCGAGCAGGAGAAGCCTCTACGTGACCAACTGGTTCTCCCTCGACAACATCGCCAAGGCGTGCGGGGCAGAGCTCTGGAGCGAAAGGTTCTGGAGGTGCTTCGAGGAGTGGGTCGCGATGATGTCCGAGTACAGGCAGAACGTCTTCTGGGTGCCGCTCGACACCGTGAAGGTCTATAAGCGCGGCGGGAGCTACGAGTTCGACTTCTCGGTCTTCGACCGGTACGTGGAGATCCTGCTGAAGCACAGGGCCGACCTCATCGAGATCACGCACGTCGCCGGTTTCACCCAGTGGGGTGGGAGCGAGATCAGGTTGAGGAGCTTCAAGGTGGCGCGGGAGGACGGCAGTGTCGCGGAAGAGCCGGGCGAGGCGGTGCTGCCCCACCTGCTGAGGGCGCTCGAGGAGCACCTGAGGGAGAGGGGCTGGCTGGAGAAGACGGTGATCCACATCGCCGACGAGCCAACCGAGGACGGGATCGAGGAGTGGAGGAGGGTCTCCCGCTTCGTCCGCGAGCACGCGCCCAGCTTGAGGAGGATCGACGCGGTCGAGACGACGGGCTTCGGCGGCGACCTGGAGATCTGGGTCCCAACGCTCCACCACTACGACCAGTGGATGGAGGAGTACGAGAGAGCGAGAAGGGAGGGGGTCGAGCTCTGGTTCTACACCTGCCTGAACCCCGTGGGCCGCTACCCCAACCGCTTCCTCGACTACCCCTTGGTCAAGACGAGAGTGCTCCACTGGATCAACTACGCTTACGGGTTGCGCGGCTTCCTGCACTGGGGCTTCAACTGGTGGTGGAAGGACCCGTTCGGCGAGCCCAACCCCAACCTCCCGCCCGGCGACACGCATATCGCGTACCCGGGGAAGGGAGGCAGGCCGCTGCCCAGCTTGAGGCTGGAGGCGATGCGGGACGGTCTGGAGGACTACGAGCTCCTGAAGCTGCTGGAGGAGGAGATCGCGCAGGTGAAGCGGGAGCTGGGCGGCAGGGCGCTCGAGCTGCCGTTCGAGCGGAGAGCGCTGGAGCTTTGCCGCAGAGTCGTGCCCAGCGTAACCAGGTACGCGAGGAAGCCGGAGGAGCTGCTCGCGGTCAGGGAGCAGTTGGTCAGGGAGATCCTGGAGCTGCGGGAGAGGCCGCTGGCGCTCGCCCTCACCGAGCCGCCCGAGTGGGAGGAGCTCGAGTGGGGCCCGGTCATGGTCCTCGTGAGGGGCGCGTGCGAGGAGGGGTGCGAGGTCGAGGTGAACGGCAAGCGGGTCCCCGTCAGGGGCGGGTACTTCGCGACCTACACGGGCCTCGACCAGGCGGCTAGGGTCGTGGTGAAGGTTAAGAAGGGGGAGGCCGTGAAGGTGATAGAGAGGCGCTTCACCGTGCGCGGCTAGCGGGGGTGGGCGCCGTGGCGGCCGCGCAGCAGGAGGAGAAAGACAAGCTGATCGAAGCCGTGCTAAAGGTCCTCAGGACGAACCCGCGGTTCTCTAAGATCGAGGAGAGGAACGTGAAGAGGATCCTGAGGAAGCTCGACCTCGAGGACCTCGTCTACCTAGCGAACGTGTTCGACGTGTTCGCGGAGTGGTTGAGCGCGCGGGAGCGGGGTCAGTCTTCGGCCGGCGCGACGACGTAAGTGCGCCCCGCCTCAGTCCTGAACGCAACCTCGTAGAGCTTCGGCCTGCTAGCGCTCAGCCGGGCCCTCGCTACGTACTTCGGCGGTGGCGGCGGTTCTAGGAGAGGGTTGGCGGCGCCCTCCGGTGCCGGCATGGCACCCTCTACCTTCACCGGCTCATTGTATTTGACCCTGCACACACCCCCAAGCGTCGAGCGGATGACGGCTTTCTCCAGCCTCCCCTCGCGCCAGTAGATGTCGACGACGAACCCTCCTCTCGCCCTCAACCCCCTCGCGTAGCCGCTCCTCCACGAGCTTGGGAGGGCGGGGAGAAGGTGTATCGCGCCGTCGTGCGACTGGAGGAGCATCTCCGCGATGCCGGCGCAACCGCCCAAGTTGCCGTCGATCTGGAAGATGCGTGGCGGGTGGAGGTCGAGGAGGTTGGGGAGCGTGAACCCCCTCAGCAGCTCGAGCAGGCACTCGTGCGCCTTCTCACCGTCAAGGAGCCTAGCGTAAAGGGAGACCATCCACGCCCTGCTCCAACCCGTGCTACCCCCGCCGTGCTTCAAGCGCTCCTCGAGCACCCTCCTAGCCGCTTCCGCGAGCTCCGGTGTCTTCACTGGCGAGATCTGCCTTCCAGGGTACAGGGCGAAGAGGTGGGACTGGTGCCTGTGGCCCGGCTCCACCTCTTCGAACTCCTCGGGCCACTCCATCAGGCGTCCGTCCGAGCCGATCTGCAGCGGCGCCAGTTTTTCTAGAGCTCTCTTCGCTCGATCTCTTAGGTCGGAGTCGAGCCCGAGGATCTCGCTCGCTTTCACGAAGGCGTGGAGGACCTCGTAAGTTATCTCCAGGTCCATCGCCGGCCCCATCGAGAGGCTTGCCACGCAGCCGCCAACCCTGAACAGGTTCTCGGGCGAGTTCGAGGGGCCTGTGACCAGGTGGCCCGTCCTCGGGTCCTCGGTGAGGTAGCAGAGGAGGAACTCGGCCGCCTCCCTCAGCGCCGGGTACGCCCTCCTCCTCAGGAACTCCTCGTCGCCGCTGAACAGGTAGTGCTCCCAAGCGTGCAGCGCTAGCCAGGCGCCACCCATCGCCCACATACCCCAGACGGGCTCTGACTCGGGGCTCGTGAAGAACCAGGCGTCGGTGGTGTGGTGGGCGACGAAGCCCGGGCAGCCGTACACGTTCCTAGCGGTCTCCCTCCCCCTCTCCATCAGCCTGTCCAGGAAGTCGAAGAGCGGCTCGTGGCACTCCGGCAGGCTCGCGACCTCGGCCGGCCAGTAGTTCATCTCCAGGTTTATGTTGAGGTGGTAGTCGGAGTTCCAGGGTGGCGCGTAGCCGTCGGCCCATACCCCCTGGAGGTTCGCGGGTAGCGGGCTGCCGGGGAACGAGGAGGAGATGAGCAGGTACCTGCCGAACTGGAAGTACAGGGCCTCGAGCGCAGGATCCTCGAACCCCCTTTTCACCGCTTCCACGCGCTCGTCCGTGGGCAGGTCGTCGCGCCCCTCGCCCAAGTACAGCTCCACCCTGCCGAACAGCTCCCTGTAACGCTCGACGTGCCTCCTCCTCAGCTCCCCGTAGCCTAGGCTGGCGGCCCGCTCCACAGTCTCCCGGCAGGCCCGCAGCGGGTCTTGGCTCCAGTAGTCGGTGGCGCCTGCAAGCAGCAGCGTGACGCGCTCTGCACCCTTTACGTGCAGCCCCTCCCCCTTAGCCTCGACCGAACCCCCCTCCGCTAGCACTTTAAGCGCGGCGGCGAGCTCGACGCCAGCCCCGTGGCACGCGCAGAGCGCATGCCCCCTCAGAACTATCGTGTCGCCCTCCGCGGAAACCTCAGCGCTCTTCCTCTCGACGCTTACCGAGAGGTTGAGGTCGCGCCTGGAGGACTCGAGGCGCGCCACCAGCACTTTGTCGGCGGAGCTGGCGAACACCTCGCGCCTGTGCCTCCGCTGCCCCGCTGCGTACTCGACCCACGCCACCGCCTCCTCGAGGTCGAGCCCCCTACTGTACTCCCTGACCGAGTAGACGAGGTCCCTCGCGTCGCTGAACTCCAGGTACACGTTGCAAAGCATCTCGTAGCTGTGCCTCCCCGGCGGCCACACTGTAACGTGGTTGCGGACCAGCTCTTCCGCCTCGCAGTACCTGCCCTCGAACAGCAGCTTTCGAGCCCGCTCGACGTGCTCGCGAGCGTCCGGTTTCTCGAGGTTGTAGCTGCAGCCGCTCCACACCGTCTTCTCGTTAACCTGGATCCTTTCGAGAGGTACACCGCCGAAAACCATCGCGCCCAGCAGCCCGTTGCCGACGGGTAGCGCCTCCAGCCAATCGCGTGCCGGCCGCCTGAACCAGATGGCCAGCTTCCCCATCCCGCGTAAGGCGCAGCTGGTAGCTATTAAGGCTGCTTTCCTCAGCGAGTTGCGCGCGGGCGGGAGCCGAGCATAGCCGAAGCGAGAAGGAGGGGTAGGGAGAGCGTGGAGAGGGCGGCCGCTGCAAGGTACATGCTCGTGTAGCCGTAGCGGGCTTGGACCAGCGCGAGGAGGTAGCCGCCCGCCACGCCCCCGAGGTTGAAAGCGGCTGTGAACAGGCTGAGCGCAAAACCCGTGGCTCCACCCGCGGTGTCCGCCAAATACGCGCTACCAACCACGTACAAGCCGGCAAACGTCAAACCGTGCAGCAGCTGGACAGCTATCACGCTCGCGGGGTCTTTGAGCAAGCCTGTAAGGCTGTAGCGCAGCGGAAACGCGAGGAGGCATGCGGCCAGCACCTTGAAGCGGCCAACCCTGTCGGAGAGCGCACCCAACGCTATCATCGCGGGGATCTCGGCGAACGGCGTAACTGCGAAGGCGAGGGATGCTTCCAGCTCAGAGCCCCCCAGTTCCTGGACGATGTAAAGCGGGGTGAACGTGTAGTAAGCTGGGTTGCTCACCGACGCCACGAACACGGCGGCGAGCAGCAAGACCGCGCTCCAGCCCAAAGGCGTCAACGCAGCGTGCCCGGCAGCCGTCTGCCTCGCACGTCGCGCGCCCAGCCCGTAGAGCAAAGCCGCGGCCGCGTACGCCAGCGACGACGCGGCAAACACCATTTGGTAGCCGGCGCGCTCGACCAGATAGCCGCCAGCGAGAGTCCCAGCAACCCAGCCTACAGCTCCCGACGTCCTCAAAGCCCCAAAGCGCGCCCCCCTTCTATCCGTTATGTAGTCCATAGCCACCGCGCCGCTGAGCGCCATCGCGGTCCCGCCCAGCGACGTGAAGGCAGAATGCAGGAAGAGGAACCAGCCGAAACCCTCGGCAAGCGAGTAAACTGGCATGAGACCTGCGAGAGCCGCGCAGACGGCCGCTTGCAGCGCCTCGCGCCTCCCGATCGAGTCGGAGTAGAAGCCCAGCAAGACCGCTGCTGCTGTTGAAGCTAGAGCCGAAGTGGACGCTACAGCACCTATCTCAACGCTATCCAACCCCCTCGACGACATGTAAAGGGGGAAGAGGGGGTAGGCAACCCCCGCCGCGAGGAACAAGAGAGCCATCGCAACCCACAGCCTGGCTAAGCGCACGCTCAAGCCTCCTGCTGCCCTCCGAATAGCTTTTACGGCGAGCCGAGCACGGACCGAGTGCTTGGCGCGAGCAGGCTGGCGGAAGCGAAGGCCGTAGCGGAGGAGTTTGCCTCTAAGTTCAGGAAGAAGGGCATTGTCGGCATAGTGTTCCTCGGCGCGCTGGCTCGAGGATACTTCGACGAGAGCTCCGACATCGACGTCGTAGTGTTCAAGAGGAAGGGCGTCAGGCTGGGCGTCCCGCGAGAGCGCGAGATCGAGTACAAAGGTTTCATCGTAGACTACGAGGTGAGGGATTACGAGGACGAGCTGCGCAAACCGTGGAGCATGGAGCTACGCTGGGCCTTCTCTCGCGCCGTGGTGTACTACGACCCTAGAGGCGAGGTGGCGAAGCTGCTCAAGCGGAAAGTGCCTCTCAGGGAGAGGGAGCGCAAGCAGCTGCTGGGAGAAAGCCTAAGGTGGGCGGTCTGGTACGGCTGGGACTTCGCCGACTCCTGGGTGCGCAGGGGCGACCCTGTGAGCGCTCACCACTGCGTGACTGTAGCGCTGGCGCTCCTCGTGAAAGCGCTCTTCCTCCTCAACGGGCAGCTCGTACCGCCCGACAAGTGGCTCCTCCACGAAGCACGAAAGCTGGGCAAGCTTCCCCCCAACTTCGCCGAAGCCGTTCGGGAAGCCCTCCTCGTCCGGGACTTCACCGAAGAGGAGCTTGTGCGCAGAAAAGCAGCTATAGCGGAGCTCCGATCGTGGCTAGAGACGAGCATGCCCCAATCCTAGCAGATGCAAGGCTTGCTTTCCAGCGCAGTGCAGGGTCTAGCGATAACCCCTGTCTGTCCTGCGCTACCATACAGCTTCAACCTTTTCAGAGCGTGCAGCGAACCCAGCACTCAACTGTGAGCTTGTGGTCGAACAGCCCTTATCTACCCAGCTCGAAGGGGCTCCTGTGGCTCGGTACAAAATAGCAGCGGTCGTAGTCCTGCTGGCAGCGGTGGCGCTCGAAGCGCTCGGGCAGCCGTGGCCCGTTGAAGTCGACGTAGGCTCGGAGAGGCCCCAGTGGGGTAGCCCGCTCGTTTACTGGGTCAACGTGACGGCTTTAAGGCCGGTCTACGTGCGCGTGAGGGTGAACGTGCTGGCGCCGGGGAGGGGTTGGAGCGGGTGGAGCGTGCTGTGGGAAGGCCAGATGGCGGCAGGCGAGAGCAGGGTGTTCCGAGGCCAAAGCAGCGAGCCGGTCAAGCTCGGCAGCTACGTGATCTGGGCTTCGATCAGCTTCAGCAGTCCCCAGGACTACCAAATGATCGGCGGCAACCTCTACTACGCGTCCTACGACACCGTCCGCGTCGTCACGGTATACGAGCCTAGCGCCGAGTACTGGTACAGCATGTACGTGCAAGCCCGCAACGAGAGCGAACAGTGGAAGACCAAGTACGAAGCGCTTGCGGCGGAAACAGCAACCCTGAAAGCGAACATTACAGCCCTCCAAGCCGAGCTCGCGAAGCTACGCACCGAGCGAGACAAGCTGCTAGCCAACTACACCAGCCTACAAGGCGAGCACAAAGCCGTGCTAGCGGAGAAGAACAGGCTCGCCGACGAAAACGCCTACCTCCAAGCGCTCGCCGCGAGGCTGGAAAGCCAGGCGAAAGCCGCGCTCGCAACCGCCGCGTTACTAGCAGCTCTCTCCACCGCGCTCGGAATAGCGCTAGCAATCCTAGCAGTCAGAAGCAAGAGGACAACGCCTCCAGTTCCGCCACCTCCACCAGACTAGAACTCGTGAAAGTTTATAAGGGGGTGCGCAAAGCGCCTACCGGCGACCGCCGGCCTGAACAAATCCACCCCCCGCTACCACCCACAAGCGGGGTGGGGAAGCCAGGTATCCCGCGGGGCTCATAACCCCGAGTCGCGCATACGCGCGCGGGAAGTCGGTGGTTCAAAAGGCCCGGCGGTCGCAACCATCCTTACCTGTTTTCTTTCCACAATTCTAGCTTTTACGAAGGAGTGTATTTTCGAGATAAAACACTCTTTTTCTTTACGCACAATAGCGAGAGCGCGAATCAAATAGGAAATACCTGCAGCGCGTTTTTGAGCGGTGGGATTATCGAGGTACTTGGTGTTTAAGGGTAACACACGCTTCCGCGCGAGGTTGCTCAAGCTTATAGATGGGTATCTTTTCTAGTTGATCGATGCCGTTTACGCCTTTCCATTTGGGTCCTGCACTCGCTTTCGGTTTGCCTTTGAGGAGGTGGCTGCATCTTCCTACGCTGTTGGTGTCGAGCGTGGCCGTGGACATCGAGCCTTTGCTGGTGTTTGTCTTCGGGTTGAATTACCCGCTTCACGGTTACCTCCACACGTTTTTAGCGGCGATCCCGTATGGCCTTCTGCTGGGCTGGATTATGGCCGGTCTGGAGGGGGTGTTGGGCCCGCTGTACAGGGTGCTCATTCTCGAGGAAAACGCGCCAAGAGGTAGGAAACCTTTCCTGCTGGCGGGGGTTGCGGGCACAGTATCGCACGTCCTGCTCGATTCCCCGCTTTACTTCGACATCCGCCCCTTCTACCCGCTGGGAGACAACCCTCTTTTCGATCCTTCGCTCACATTCGAGATCTACGCTTTCTGCGCGATAAGCTTCGCTGTCGGCGTGGTACTCTACCTAACGCTGTGGATGCTTCGCTTGAAACCGCGGGGGAAGCTGGCGTAGCCCGAAGGCGTTTCTCTGCCTCGATCGAAAATTTCAGTCCTTGTCCAGCTTTCTGATCGTGTTTCGCTTCTCTGCTTCGGGACCGCAACCGTTGTATACCTCCTGCACGCGCTTTGCAGGGGGAGGGAGCTTGAAGCTGGCTACGATAGGTATCGCGATGCTGGGCGACGAGCGGAGGCCGGTTATGGAGCGGTTGGAGCCTAAGTGCCGCGAGCAGATGGAGAGGTTGGCCCAGATAATAAAGGACAAGTGCAAGTACGCGAACGGTGAGAGCCCTCCCGTTGTGGTCGCGCCCAAGGTCGCTTCAAGCATCAGAGACTCGAAAGAGGTTGGCGCGTACTTGGCGAGCCGCAACGTGAAGATCCTCGTGCTGGCCTACTACATATGGGACTACCCCTACCTGGTCTGGCCGCTCGTGAACGAGGTCGGGAAGGACAAGCCAGTCCTGTGCATCTCCAACAACGAGGGGCTCTACCCTGGCAACGTGGGGCTCCTCGCGACAGACGGAGCCTTGAGGCAGGCTGGCTTCAGGACGCACAGGATCGTCGGCGACTTCGAGGACCCGAAGGTCCAGGAGGCGCTGGTCAAGTGGGTGAGGGCGGCTGAAGCGTACGCCTCTCTGAGGGGGCAGGTGTACGGGATGTTCGGGGGCCACTCAATGGGGATGGAAACCGGCTACTTCCACCTCGTGCCCATCCAGCGCGCTTTCGGCGTCACGGTCTACCAGATCGACCAGCTCTGGCTGCTCAAGGAGATGGAGAAGGTGAGCGAGGAGGAGGTGGAGAAGGGGTTCAGGTGGCTCGCGAGCATGGTCCGCGAGGTGAAGTACGACGGCAAGATGCTGACTCCCGAGACCCTGAAGAGGCAGATCAGACTCTACATCGCCATGAGGAAAGTTTGCGGGGAGTGGGGTTTCGACTTCTGCGGGATCAAGGGGCAGCGCGACTTCACCGAGCACGTCTGCATCACGGACGTGGCGGAGATGCTGATGAACGACCCCTACGACTGGAACGGCCCGAAGGAGCCTTTCGTCTGCTCGACGGAAGCGGACTCGCTGGGCGCGCTGACGATGCAAGTGCTCAAGTACGTCGGGGGCGGCGTTCCCGTGCTCTTCGCAGACGTGAGGCTGTACGTGCCGGAGAAGGACCTGTGGCTGTTCGTGAACTCGGGCAACCACGCCAGCTGGTACGCTAGCAGGAGCTGGGACCCGCGCGAGAACTTGAAGAAGGTCACCCTTCACCCGGCGATCGAGATGTACTTCCCCACCGGCGGAGCCTCAGTCGAGTTCGACGCGGCGCCTGGGGAGATGACGTTCGCGCGCTTCGGCCTCTACGGCGACAAGCTGTACATGGTGATCGTCAGGGGCGAGTCCGTGGACCTGCCCGAGGAGGAGAAGAGGAAGCTGAGGGAGCAGACGAACCCGACCTGGCCGCACATGTACGTGAAGCTGAAGGCGAGCTTCGAAGAGTTCCTGAACGTATTCCCCGCAAACCACATCCACGGTATCCCGGGCGATCGCGTCGAGGAGCTCGTGCGCTTCTGCGAGATGGCAGGCGTTAAGCCGATCGTGCTGGGAGAGGACGCGAAAAGGTTCCACAAGCCGATTTGGGAACTCGTCGGCTAACTCAACCTTTTTTCTCTTTTTCGTTTTATCTGTGCAGCTGGTTTGCCGGTCGCCATGTAGATAAGCTCGGTCGCATAGAGGTGGGTGTGGAAGCGAGGTTGTGGTTCCGCAGGTTGCAGCTGGAGCGGGCGGCCAGCGCTTTGAGAAGGAACGGCTTCTCCGCCTACGTGGTTTCGAGCGCGGACGAGGCTAGGAGCGTAGCTCTCTCACTGGTCCCTTCGGGCTCGACGGTGGGCGTGGGCGGATCGGTGACCGTAAGGGAGCTGGGATTGATCGAGGAGCTCGAGCGGAAGGGGTGCAGGGTGGTTCACCATTGGGTTCAAGCTCCTCCCGAGGAGCTCGACGCGCTGAGGAGGGCAGAGCTGGCGTCCGACGTTTTCCTCAGCAGCGTGAACGCTGTGACGCTGGACGGGAAGCTGGTGGTGCTGGACGGCGTGGGGAACCGCGCAGCAGCGCTGCTCTTCGGGCCGAAGCGGGTCGTCGTGGTCGCGGGGAGGAACAAGCTCGCGCGCAGCGTGGAGGAGGGGATTTGGAGGGCGAGGAACGTAGCGGCCGTGATGAACTGCAGGAGGCTGGGCCTGCGAACCCCGTGCGTCGAGCTGGGCTACTGCGTCGACTGCGACTCGCCGGAGCGCGCCTGCAGGGGGCTCCTCGTGCTGGAGCGGAAGCCCTCCCGCGCCGACTTCCACGTCGTGCTGGTCGACGAGGAGCTCGGCTACTAGTAGCGGTAACCGTTTTTAGACGCGAGCTGGTGGGCCGGCTGTGCGTGAGTGGAGCGTTTGGACGTCGTGGCTCGTCGAGTATAGCTTCGAGGAGGCGCTGGAGCGCCTCTGGAGCGGCGGATTCCCGCGCTTGGAGCTCTCGGCGGAGCACTTCAACGAGTACTTGGCCCGCCTGGGGGCAAGATCCTGCCTCGATGCCGCATCGCGGGCTAGGGCGGAGGCGTTGGCAAGCAGGGGGCCTGTCGAGCTGGGTTCGCTGCCACCGGTCGAGTTCGTCCACGCTCACGGCCCTTTCAAGCCGTTCGAGCTGGAGTCGATCTGGGACCTGGAAGCATCGGTGAAGGTGGTGGAGGGGTGGATCGAGAGGTGCAGGGATCTCGGCGTCGCGGTGCTCGTCTGCCACCCTTTCACCGCCGGGAAATTGAGCCTAGAGGAGCTCGAGCGCCTGAACCTCAGCGCGTACAGGAAGCTCGCTCGCGTAGCGGAGGACTGCGGGGTGGTGCTGGCGGTGGAGAACATGGGGCGCGGCTACGGATCCCTCGCGAGCCACCTGCTCCGCCTTACCGAGGAACTGTCGCCCAGCGTGGCCGTCTGCGTCGATACGGGGCACGCGAACATCGAAGCCTACAGGGGCGCTGTCCACAAGCTAGTGGAGGAGGTGGGGAGGGCGGTCGTTGCCACGCACATCAGCGATAACGACGGAAGCGGGGACCAGCACCTTTTCCCCGGGAGGGGGACGTTACAGTGGGGGGAGGTGCTCGCGGCGCTGGACGCGGTCGGCTACCGAAAGCCCCTGAACCTCGAGATCCCGGGCGAGATGAGGCTCTGCCCCGACCCCAACGCGCGCGTGGATTACCTTAAGCGGCTGATCGCCTCGAGCGGCGAGCTGCTTAACCCGCCCAAATACCGGCTCTCCTGAGAACCTCGACGAACTCGTCGAGCGGCAGGCCGGAGAGCTCGCAGGCGAGCCTCAGGTCCCCCCGCTCCACGTACAGCTCGACCGCCCCCCGGAGCCTAGAGGGCAGGCTCGCCACGTACTCTCGGTCAACTCGCCTTTTCCTCAGCTCTCTCAGTTCCCTATTCTCTTCCTCCCACTCTTCTAGGAGCTCCTCAAGCTCGAAGGATCCCGAACTCCTTGGCGACCCTAACCACCTCTCGCCGCGAGAAGGTATGCTTAACCTCCTGCTCGTACTCGGCGACAAGTTCCTCGAAGCTGCTGGAAACCGCGACGCCCGTCGCGTAAAGGTAGGCCAGAAGGCGCAGCGAGTTCCAGACGACGGCTGGAGCTAGGTTTTCTCTGGCAATTTCGTAGGCCCTGATCACGCCGCGGTTCTCCGTCAGAACAACCGTGCGCGCTCTCTCGTTTTCCATCTCGCCATGTACCTGCGCTGGTACCCTAAGAAGCCGAGGAAGGTTTTGAGCATGTTTAGTAGCGTTTGTGCGGCGAAGCGTGGCTGCCTCCATGACCAGATCGTGGCTACTAGGAGGCCATGCAGCTTTAGAAGCGCGCGGAGCTGTCTGGCCAGGCTGTCTATGTGGGTTGGAGGCGCGTGGTGCATTGATGCAATTGCCAGGATGGTGTTGAAGGAGTTTTCCCTGAGGGGTGGACGGATCATGTTGGCTACGACCTGGTCTGATGGAACGCCTTTTCTGCCGGCTACCCTCCTAGCAATACTGATCATTGTTGGCGAGTAGTCTAGGCACACGACGTAGGAGCCTGTCCGCCGGGCGGCTTCAACCCCATTAATGCAGGCGTCCGCTCCTAGGTCAAGGATGGTTCCGGGGAGCGATACCAGGGCTATTGGCCAGGGTCTGCTCCTCCAGGATGTGTAGCCCTCAGCTATAGCTATGTAGCTGTTCCTAGTTACTAGGGTGTCGTAGAGGTAACTTTTCGCCCTAAACACCTTTACGCGCTCACTAATGCATGAATGTTCCTTCAAAAATCTTTAGCGCATGCTCCTAGTAATCTTGGAGACCTCCGAGTACTTCAGCCCGTAGCAGACCTTGTGCTCATAGCCGCTTGGCAGCCTCTCTGTACACGGGGTCGAGGAACTCGTACTCGTCGTTTACTTTGGAGAGAATGCTCATCTCAGTCAGTCTCCTGAGCCCCCTGCGGAGGGACTCGTCGGGGATCCGCCTGCCCATCCACGCTTCCACAGCCCGCTTTACAGTGCTCCACCGCTTGTACCCCAGTGCTACTGCCCTGAGGATGTGCCCGTAGACCTCTGACTGCCTAGCAATGCCTCTGAGCTCTGTCAGTGCGACACCTACCGCTTTTTCGAGGACTACCGACGCATCGGCGACGCCCCGGCTGACCACCTCGTAGCCGTAGAGCGCGAGCCACCCCGGTATCCCGTCGAGCGTGTCGGCAGCTCTCTCCAGGACCTCTCGGCGCACCTTGACGCCAGTCTCCGCGAACCCCGACTCAAGGAACTCGATCGACTTCTCCCTGCTGAACCTCTCAACCACCACCTCGTCGCGGGCACGACCGTATAGCGGGCTCCCGCGGTCCTCGAGGCCGAGGAAGCCGTAGAGCAGCCCCACCTCGGAGCCTGTTAGGACGAACTTCAGGTTCCTCAGGTTGTCGTAGGAGTATGCCAGGACCTTGACGAAGTCGATCTTGCCTCGCCCCTTAAGGAAACGCAGCTCCTGCGCCTCATCCACAACGATGAGGAAGGTCTCGCCCCTATCCCCCGCGTGCTCATCCAGCCTCTCAAGCAGCGAGGTTAGCGAAAGCTCCCTGCCCCTCCAGTCAAACTCCACACCCAGCTCCCCGAGCTTAACACCCTTTAGGCCGCGCAGGTACTCGGCGATCCGGGCCAGCCCGCCCCTCGCACTCGAGAAGCTCTCTTCCAGGATGGAGTAGAGCCCCGCCTTGGAGTAGCCCCGCTCCGAGAGCTTCCTTGCGTCGATATATACGGATGGCCACTCATGCTCGTTAACAAACACTTTCACCACGCTGGTTTTGCCGATGCGCCTCACTCCTAGGCACAGCACCAGGGGGGCGCCGCGCTCCACCGAGTGCTCAAGCTCGGAAAGCTCCCTCTCCCTGTTGAACAGCTCGCTCCTCCTCTCCTTAGGCCTGGGATCGAAAAGCACTACTCACACCCCTGTGTGTAACTCACACCCCTGTGCCCTCCCCTATTATTTATATTTTTGCCCGGTCTATCGCATGTATGCCAGGCACGTATTAGGAGGAGCCTTCCCATATTTGTTATGCCTATGCAGTGGGAACAACGCATGGTAACTTTCCATTCATGGACAGGATTACAAGAATACACAGGCATGCGGCGGGGGGTTTGCCAAAAACCTCAGGGATTCGATCCACGCGTTAACAAAAGACTGCAAAATGTTCAAATTCTTTATACCCTCTGATCCAATCTCTCCTAAACTTCTGAGAAATTTTTATGATCATTGCACAGAAGGACAGGGAGCCAGCATAGCTTAAGCCAGTAGCGCGCTATTGCAATTTCCCACTGTTCAGCCTGTTTATGGACAGTTTTGTGAAAGGATTATTCGCCTTGTAGAATTTTGCAGCTCTCATGTCGGCGGAGGCTCCTTTTACACTTCTGAAGACCCTTACCACACTGATGTATGATGCACCCATGAATTTCGCTAACTCCAGTAATTTTACTAGCAGGGCTGTCCCCATCCTCCTTCTCCAATAGGACTTAACGACATGTATACCATAATCGATGTTAAAATTACGATTGTTCAGGTAAGCTATCCCAACAGGAGAATCATTGAGGAGGGCTATGAGAACCACATGATCCCCCCTCCTCGGGGGATGAAGAAGCCCCAGCTCTCTCTGTGTATCCTCCTAAACGCTTCAACATCGTTTTCGCTCCATTCCGTGAGTGTTTTTACCGCTACGTCTTTGTTTGGCTCCTGAGTCCTCGCGTTTACGTCCCAGAAGTATAGAGCTGACCTGGCATCCATCAGACGTAAATTTATGGGTGTCTCTTCGGGGACCATTAAGATCTCGGTTGAGGAGCCGTAGGCTTTGAGGGAATCGATGGCGTTAGGCACCTTATCCGCCATCTCTGCAATGGCCAGTACTGCTTCCTCGATCCTACTTCTAACAATCCACTTTATGCCAACAAGATGCAGACCATCTTCCTTGCTCAACAAGCTAACGTTTTCAACGGGCTTTGCCCAGAATATCTTAAGCTTGCCAAGCTCGGTGTACCATTTAACAAATTCCTCGAAGGTCATGAAATCGAACAGCATGGCTCATCCCTGCAGCTTGAAGTACCTCCCCCTTAGGGCTTTCTCTCCAAAAAGCAATGCTACTGAGATATACCCTGCAGCATGGGGCTTCTTGGAAAACAAGGAGGCGTCGCACTTTACTCCGCTCCTCTCAAGGAGCCTCATAAGCCTATCTACTGGCTGTGCATGCCATGCCCCCATGCCAGCCATTAAGCTCACACATGCTGTCCAAAGCCCGCGCGCGCTGCGCCTGGCCGACGCACACGGCCTCGGGCGGGTCGATCCTCGGTATCCTCGGATTCCTTCTCGCTTCAATGATCAACCTCAACGCCTCGTCCTCGAGATCCCTTGACGAGGGGTGTACAGTTAGGAAGCCTGCGGACATCCACTCCCTCAAGACTCTGAGGGGCTCTGGAGTTGAAATTTCACGCAAGACTGGTTCAGGAACGAAACCGAAGGAGAAAACCCTCCAGAGCAGGTTGCGCCTGCTCCATCGGGCCCAGTCTATAATGAAGCATGCATCGAGCACGCAGACAGAGGGTAAGCTCACCAGAGTATCCCCACCCTGATTCGGATTTCATTGAACTCGTCCACGGTCAATCCAGCCAGCTTAGCGGCCAGCCAGATGTCCCCTGTTTCTATGTACAGCTCGACTGCCTCCCTCACTCGCGGTGGCAAGCTCTCGATGTACCTCCAGTCAGCGCTCCTCCTCAGCTCTTTCAGCTCCCTATCCTCTTCCTCCCACTCCTCTCGGAGTCCCTCCACGCTGGCAGCCACGGTTTAACGTTGCGACGCTTTAAATAACTTTTCGCACGGGAACACGCTTATTAGCGAGCTTCGCGCACTCGCCCTGTGAAGAGTAGAGTCGCTTACCTTGTGGAAAAAGGCAGGTTGGAGCTGCGGGAGGAGGAGGTGCGGCAGCTAGGCGAGAGGGAGATCCTCGTCAAGGTTGGAGCTTGCGGCATATGCACAGGCGACATATACGCGTTCCTCGGCTACCCTGTTTGGTACCGGCTGCCAGCTGCGCTCGGCCACGAGCCAGCAGGTGTGGTCGTCGAGGTCGGATCCAGGGTCGCTAGATTCAAGCCGGGCGACCGGGTGGCTGCGCTCGGCGGGCCTGGCTACGCCGACTACGTTATCGTGGAAGAAAGCTACGCGGAGCCCGTGCCGCCGGGCGTGCCAATCGAGCACGCGCTGGGGGAGCCGCTCGCCTGCGCGGTGAACGGCGTCAGGCTGGCCGAGCCGAAGTTCGGGGATACCGTTGCCGTAGTTGGGGCAGGCTTCATGGGGCTCCTCCTCGTTCAGGCCCTGAGCAGGATGGGTCTCGACAGGCTGGCGGCTGTGGACGTAAAGGAGGAAAGGCTGGAGCTTGCTGCCGAGTTCGGAGCCGACACGCTGTTCAACCCGGAGCGCGAGAACCCTGAGAAGCTGGTTGCCGAGCTGGGCAGCGGCTTCGACGTAGTGATCGAAGCTACCGGCTCGCCGAAAGGCGTGGAGGTAGCGACGAAGCTCGTCCGGAGGAAAGGCAGGCTCTGCATATTCAGCTTCCACCCGCTCCCGGTCCCCGTGGATCTCGCAGCTTGGGACTCGAAGGGGCTCGAGGTCGTGATGACCAACCCGAACAGGGCGGATGACATGCGCCCCAACTTGCGGCTCGCGATGCGGATGCTGGGCAGGGGGATCTTCAAGATGGAGAAGCTGGTCACCCACAAGTGGCCCCTGAGCGAGATACAGGCCGCCTTCGAGTACGCTTCGAAGAAACCGAAGGACTACATTAAGGGCGTCATCACTTCCTAGCGGCGTCGAGCGCCAGCCTGCTCAACCTTTTTTCCGCTAGGAGGGCGGCGCTCACCCCAACGAGAACCTGCATGAGGTTGAACGGCACCTCCGCCAGGGCCGCGACGCCGAGGATCAGCTGCTCGTAGAGGAAGTAGCCGGTAACCATCACCAAGCCAGCCGCTACAAGAGCCGCCGCCGTCCAACCCGCCTCAGGCCGCCTTATGCTCACGTAAGCTGAGTATGCAGCGAGCGCGGCAGCGACCGCGAACCAAACGGCGGCGCTTATCTCCCACGCCAGCGTCGAGGCTATTGGGCTGGCGGGCACAGCCAGTGTCGCCTCGGCCCTGCCCGTGTAGAAGAGCGAGCCTAAAACCGCCAGCAGCGCCGGTGGGGCGATCGAAGCGGCAAAGCCGGCAGCTCTGCTGGCAACGCGCGGCTTCCTCCTGAGGAGTAGCGAAGCGACATACGCCTCGCAGCCTTTGACGACAAAGGTTGCAGGAGCGTAGTAGTAGTAGCCGAGAGCTACATCCGCGAGCATCGAGCCAACACCTCCAGCGAACGCAGCCCAAAGCGGCGAGAGCACGATGGCTGAAGCGTAAACAGCCGCTTCGCCGAAGTTGAAGTAACCCCGGGTTTCAGGGATGTAAAGCGAAAAGCTGGCTGTAACTACGAACACGAGCGCTGCCATCAGGGAAGAGGCCGCCACGAGCTTCGCTCCAGCCACAGGCCACTGGCCTGCTTGTGCCCTTAAACGTTTTTGCTGGTTTTCAGCGCCACTCAGCAGACATGAAGGCTGCGGGCCTCGAGCTTGCGAGCGCACGCTACACTACTGTCTTAGCGATCAATGCAGGCAAAGAAAGGTAGGAACTCCAGCCGAGCTTCCTTAAACAGCCACGACTCCAATCCCGAGAAGCTTGGCGGCCTCTGCCAGCGGCTCGGTGAGGTCGCCGTGGATCATCGACGCGTGGTGGACGAAGCCCTCTTCGATCAGCGTCCTGTAGACCTTGTCGAGGTCGGGGACCTCCACCCAAGCCCAGCTCCCCCTGAACTCGCCCGGCTCCTCCACGATCCTCCCTTTCGTCAGGAAAAGCTTGAACTCGCCGTCGTACTCGACGAGCCTGCTGATCGTGACGGTTCCCGGCTTCATCCTCCCGTCCACGGTCCCGTAGCTGCGCTCCGCACCCACCTCCCTGTACATCACGCTGTGGAAGCCGAGCCTGCACACGCCGTGGCAGAGGGATGGGGGCATGTTCCCGCAGTGCCAAGCGAGGAACACGTTCTCCCTCGTCGGGTGCTTGATGGTCCAATCGATGAAGAAGGGGATGGACTTGCCCAGCGAAGCGGCGTACTGCATCGCCATAGTAAGCGCGCCGTAGACGTCCACCTCGCACGCGGCCATGATCCCCGAGTCGGTCAAGCGGCCCATGACGAGGCAAGGGGTCACGCCGTAGAACCTCTGCAGCTCGGTCCAGCACCGCAGCCCCAAGCCCAACAGCCCCCTCCGCTCCGCAAGCTCCCTCAGGACGACCTCCAGCTTCGCAAGCTTGACTAAGGCTTCGCGGGGCACCACTGAAGCGTCGAGCTGCCGCGCCACCTCCTCCACGACCTTCGCTACGCGGGGGTCATTGTCGCCCAGCTTGCGCGCCTCCTCCACCACCTCGAGGAGGTCCACGTGCACGACCCTCTGGTTGAACTTCGCGGCCATCGCGGCCTCGTTGAAGGTCACCGTCTCGAACCTCTCGGGTCTCGGGCCGATGGCTCCGACCTTCGCGCCGACGAAGACCTTGACCACGTTCGCCGCCCTCACGAACGCGTCGAAGCTCTTCCTGAACCCCTCCTCCTCGGGCAGGACGATCCCGCCGAAGAGGAAAGGTATCTTCCGCCTGTAGAGTGCCGAGGCCAGGGAGAGCGTCCCACAGAAGGAGTCGGAGCGCCGGAACCCGCCCGGCAGCGCGGGCGGCTCCTTCGTCGCGTAGATCACGACGGGCTTCCTGACGAGCTCCGCGACCCTGGCTCCGGCCAGCTCGTCGCCGAACGTGAGCGCGGCGATCGCGATGCCGTCCACGCCCTCCCTCCTGAACAGCTCCGCAACCGACTCAGCGTCATCGTCGTCGGAGACGAGCCCCAGCTTCGTGTCCCTCTCGCTCGGGTAAACGAGGTCGACGACATCCCCGAAACCGGCTTTTACAGCTGCGATAAACCTCTCCTTGAGCTCGATAGCCCATTTCTCGTCGAACGGGTGCCTGTGCAATGGGACGAAACCGACTTTAACCCTGCTCACAGCAGGCTTGGGCCTCTCCAGTATAAAACGCTTGCATCCTGACGCCTGCCTCTAAGCTCTACCTTACACTCGCTGTGGCAAAGCGACCTCGTATTCTAAGCTGAGAACGTTCTACACGCAAAATTAAGAATAAAGACGGTTGGGTTTCGAGTTGAAACGATTTTCCGATCAGCAGTACGTGCGGGTACGGCTAGCTTCCTCCTCCGGTTCAAGCGCGCATTCTCGCTATTCTCTTCAGCCTGTCCGCATCTGCCGCTTCGATCCTGCTGCCCACGCGCCGTGCCGCGCCTGCAGCGATCAGCGCGTCGATCGCATCCCTCGCGTCGTCGCCGTAAAGCTCCTCGAGCTCAGCCACATCCTCAGCCCTCAAAGAGCCCTTCTCCAGCAGCTTCTTCGCAACCTCCGCGTACACCCTGCTGAAGGCCACGCGGGTGACCCTACAGAACATGATAAAAGGATTGCGCACCCCGGGCCCCACCCAAGAGTTCAAGCGGGTCGCCGCGCGAGCCTTATAAGCCGCCTAGCGATCAGCCGCCGGTGAGCGCCGAGCAGAAGAGTATGGAGAGCGAGCTGCTAAGGAAGCTGCTCCACGTAGCTCTCGCGCTTTTACTGCTGTTACCCCTTTCATCCTGGTACGAGCAGCTTGCCGTTCGCGCTGGGTTTAGGGGCGACGCAGCCCTCTCAACCTACGTCCTCCTCCTCGTCGCAGCCCTCTTCGTTTCGACGTTGAGGGTCAGGAGGCCGGAGCTGAGGGACTCGATACTGAAAATCTCCAGGGATGCGAGGAGGCTCGTGCTTCAGCACGTGAAGAGCTTAGGTCCGCTGCACGAGGTGGTGAACGGGATCGAGCAAGCGCTCGACAGGGCGGAGCAGGGCTTTTTCGCGCTGGTGGACTCCGTGGAGCGGGATTACGAGAAGCGGTACGGCTACGTAGCGGCGATCTGCGCTGTAGCCTCCGTGCTGGCCAGCTACGCTCTCTTCGGCTCTGCGGCAACCGCCCGCGGTATCCTCGCGCTAGCTGTCGTCGACCCCCTCGCCTCCGTACTCACGCTCCTCATCGGAGGGCGCAAGATCCTAAAGCACAACCCCATCTCTGTGGCGACCTCGGCGCTCGCGTTTGCGGTCACCCTGCTGGCGGCAGGCGAGAGGCCATTGCGCGCGCTCCTGCTCGGCGCGGCGGCCTCGCTCATCGAGCTGGTCTCGCCCGAGGACAACCTGACGCTGCCGCTGGGCACAGCGGCGCTCTTCTACCTGCTCGAGCTTTCCGGCGCTTGAGCCAACCGCCGAGCCTCTCCCAGCGCCCATCTCCACAGGACGAAGCTGAGCGCCACCAGCGCGAGTGCAAGCGCGAGCGCGGCGACTAGAAGGTAGGGAGCGAGCGGCCCCACTCCGAAGCAGATGGGCACGAACAAGATGAACACGCAGCCTCCAACGCTCGCCGCGCCGCCTTGAGCTACCGAGAGCGCTGCGACCAGCGCCGCCGCGAACGCTAGAGCGAAACCCGCTAGGATCAAGGCGAAGCCAAGCCTTTCCAGCTGCACGGGTTACCACCCCTTGCCCGCTAACCAGAGGAAGAGGAAAAGCGCGAAGGTTAGCGCTGTCAAGGTTACCGCTAGAGCGAGCAGCGTTTTCGCGATCCGCTCGCTCGTGCCGATGGCGATCGGCAGAGGCCCGATGACCAGCACGGCTCCCCCCTCGAGCCTGCGTGCTCCTTTCAGCGCCGATAGGGCGATGAGCAGCGCCCCGGCCGCAGCCAGCGCGAACCCGAGCGCGAAGAGCGCTAGAGCGATCGACAGGGCATCCATCGTTTAAGGAGCTTGGTACACCTTCTTCAAGCTGTCGGCGCCCAGCAACAGCTTTTTCTACGCGCGGTAACGTGAAGCTCCGTGCCGAAACTTGCCGTTCTCGGGGGAGAGCCCGTTAGGAGGCAGCCCCTGGGCAGGTGGCCGATCATCACGGACGAGGAGGTTGAGGCTGTCACGAGGGTTTTGAGGAGGGGTAAGCTGTTCGCGTCCATGTACGGCAGCGAGGAGGTAGCGAAGTTCGAGGAGGAGTTTGCAACCGCAATGGGCGTGAAGAGGACAGTGTCGGTGAGCTCGGGCACCGCGGCGCTGGACGTCGTGCTGAGGGCGATCGGGCTTAAGCTCGGGGACGAGGTGATCACAACGCCCTACACGTTCATCGCCACCGCGACGTCGATCGTCCACAACTACGCGGTCCCGGTATTCGCCGACGTAGACCCGAAAACGAGGAACATCGACCCGGACGATGTCAAGAGGAAGATCACGGAGCGCACCAAGGCCATAGTGGTCGTGCACATAGCAGGCCACCCGGCAGAGATGGACGAGATCATGGAGGTTGCAGAGGATAAAGGCCTCTACGTGATCGAGGACGCGGCTCAGGCCCACCTGGCCGAGTACAAGGGGAGGAAGGTCGGAGGCATCGGGCACGCCGCCATCTTCAGCTTCCAGGAGAGCAAGAACATGACCGCCGGCGAGGGCGGCGCGATCACGACAAACGACGACGAGCTGGCTGAACGTTGCGTCTCGCTGAGGGAGCACGGCAGGCGGAGGGGCAAGCCGTGGTACTACCACGAGGCGCTCGGCTGGAACTACAGGATGACGGAGATGCAAGCCGCGATCCTCAGGGTCCAGCTGAAGAGGCTCCCCGCGGTCACCGAGGAGCGGAGGAGGAACGCCAAGCGCCTCGGGAAAATACTTTCGGAGTTCGACTTCCTGCGCCCAGGCTACGTAGCCCCCCACGTGAAGCACGCCTACCACCTATACCTCGCGGACTACGACCCGGGCAAGCTGGGCGTGAGCAAGGCAGTGCTCGCGCGTGTCGTCCAAGCGGAGGGTGTACCCCTCGGTGAAGGTTACTACTGGCCTGTCTACGAGAACCCGATTTTCAGCGACCCAGAGCAGATGCCCGAAGTGCCTTTCAAGGTGATCGGCAGGCAGGTTAGGTACGGAAGGGGCTTATGCCCGGTCGCCGAGAAGCTGTGCTACGAGACTGGCATGTGGTTCCCCGGCCACGTACTAAACGCTCCGGTGGAGGAGCTAGACGACGTGGCGAGAGCGCTCGAGAAGGTCGAAAAAGCTGGAGACGAGCTGATGGAGGCTGCCCGCAGGCTAACCTAGCGCGCCTCTCATTTTTTACCGGTCTAGAAGCTTCTCCGCGTTCTCCCGCAGCACTTTCCTGACCACCTGGGAGGGTAGCTGCAGGCTCTCCACCATGCGGATGTGCGAGCCATCGGTGCCGAACTGGCCCTCCTCGGATAGGCAGGGGAAGTCCGTGCCGAACACAACCTTGTCCTGGAACTCCTCGAGGAACCTCCGGGCGTGCTCTAGGTCGCGAGCGAGCGCGTTGAGACCAGACGTGGCGGAAATGTCGGCGTAAAGGCTGTCGAACCGCCTCAAGAGCCGGTGGACAAGCCCCTCCCCTTTCACGGGGCCTTTCGGGTACGCCTCGTTACCGGGCTCGGCGGACACGTGCCTCCACCAGCCAGGCCCGTGCACTACGAGCTTGAGATCGGGAAGCATTTTCAAAACCTCTTCAAGCCTATCGGCACTGTGGCAGTAGTTGAAGAGCGGCCCTTCCTCGATGTGCACTAGCGCTGGAACCCCGAGGCTTTCGGCGGTCTTGAGCAGCTTCACGATGCGGCTGTCGTCGATCTTGAGCTGCACCTTCAGCTCGCCCAGCCCCTTGCACCCTTCGCCGACCATCCGCTTGAATAGGGCCGATGCCCGGCCGCTCAGCGGGTTGGGGCAGCAGAAAGGGATCAGCCTCCCCGCGTGCGGCTCCACGGTTTTGAGCAGCTCTCTGTTCGAGACAACCCTCGCGTAGGGGTCGGAGTTGGGCGGGAGCGACAGCACGACCGCGCGCTCGATCCCCCGCTCCCTCATGTAGCTGAGTAGGTCTTCAACTTCAGCCCTCACCCAGCCCTTCAGCTTGGGGGAGAAGGACTTCACCTCGCCGATGTGCGTGTGGAAGTCGACCACGGGTATGCTAGCTTGCACGCGGCTTCGGGATAGAAAGTTGGAGAAAAAGGTAACCTCAGGCCTGCGCGGCTAGCTGTAGTGTTTCCTCATCTCCTCGTTCTCGGGCATGGAGAGTATCGCGTCGATCGCGTTCTCCACCTGCTCGTTCGACTTCGTCCTCGGGTCGATGATCAACCACTCGAACAGCAGGTCGCGCCCGCCCTCCAGGAAGGCTTCGAGCGCCCACTCCATCCGCATCATCCTCGGCCACATCACGTGCTTCATGATCCTGGGCGGCAGCCTCCTGCCGTAGATCCTGTGGACGCCGCGCCCGTCGATGTAAGCCGGCATCTCCACTGCGACGTCGTCGGGGATGCCGACGAGCGCGCCCTGGTTGAGCACGTTCACCTGGTAGAGCCCTCTCCGGTCGTTGGTGATCGAGTCGATGATGGGGGCGACGGACTCGGGGCTCCTCCTCGGGGGCAGAAGGCTTGTGAGCGGCGTTTTCGCGTCCGCAGCGGCTTCCTTGAACATCTCGATGGCTTTAGCCTGCCAGTCCAGGTAGATCTTCCAGCCGATCTCGCTGTCAGGGCCTCCCGTGGGGCCGAACCACTTCTGCTTCGTCGCGAGGTTCCAGTGGTACTTCCACGTACCGCCTCGAACCGTGTCTCCGACCGGGAAGAGCCCGTACGTCCTATACATGTCGACGGCCGCGGGCGACATCTGCACGTCGAAGGGGTTAACCTGGTGCTGCCTCCACACCTTCCAGTAATCCTCAGCTTTCTTCTCGATCCACTCGTCGATCAGCGGGTAGGCGTCCTCCCCGTCATGCTTGAACTCGGTCAGCCAGATGACGTGGTTGAAGCCCACCGCTTCGAACTCCACCTTCTCGGGGTCGAGCCCGAGCGCCCCCGCGATCTCCCTGTAGCCGAGGTGCCCGTGGCAGAGGCCGATCACCTTCACCCTCGTCTTCCTGCCGATCAGCGTCGTGAGCTCGAAGACCGGGTTCGCGATCTGGAGGAGCCAGGCTTCGGGGCTCAAGTCCTCCACGTCCCGCGCGACGTCGAGGGCCAGCTTGAACTGGTAGTAGCCCCATATCGTGTGGTAGTCGCTCACCATGTTCCACTCGACGCTGTTGATGCCCCTGTAGTACCCGTGCCTCTCGGACAGCTCGCGCATGCGCTCGTAGTAGGAGTGACCCATCGCCATCGCTGTGTTGATGACGAAGTCCGCGTCCTCGATCGCCTTCCTCCGGTCGGTCGTGGCCTCGAACTTCAGGTCCGCCTTCACCTCCCTCGCGTAGCGCGTTGCGAGCGCGTGAATCAGCTTCAACCTCTCCTCGTTGATGTCCATGAGGACAACCGTGCTCCCGCTCAAGCCCGGGGTTACGCTGAGGTCGCGCACAAGGGTCGAAGACCACGCTACGCTCCCCGCGCCTATCACACCTATCTTGACTCCGGTCACGGCGATTCGCTGAAAGCCTCGTATATCTGCTTAGCGTCCCCTGATATGCCGGTGGAAAACGCTTAAGAGCCCGCCCCGGGGCGGTTGCGCGTGCAAGCTAGAGCCGCTCGGGCGCTACTGCTCGCCTTAGCTCTCGCCGCTTTGGCTAGCGCGCAGCCGGTACGCTGGCTGAGCTACGAGGATGCCCTGGCGAGAGCGGCTGCTGAAGGCAAGCCGGTCTACATGTACTTCTACTCGAAGAGCTGCCCCTACTGCGAGATGATGGAGGAAAAGACCTTCCCCAACGCGAGCGTCAGCGAGATGCTTAACACGCGCTTCATCCCGGCGCGGGTGGATGTCGAGCAGAGACCGGATCTCGCTTCGACCTACTGGGTCCCCGGAACCCCCTTCCACGTTTTCCTCTGCCCCAACGGCAGCCTGCTCGGGGTAGCGTCAGGCTACCGGGACCCCGACAGCTTCTTGAAGCTTCTGAACACCGCCCTGGCAAAAACCGAAGAGAAATGCGCTAACCGGACAGCTACCTCTGCGGGGCGGGTTTCAGAAGCTTCGGAACAGGGTTTCGAAGGAGCCTTCGGCGTCGCCGCCGCCTTCGCTCTCGGCTTGTTCACACCGTTAACCCCTTGCATCCTTCCGCTGCTCCCGGCTGTCTACCTTGCGGCTTCGCGGGGTGGGAAGAGGGGGCTGGCGCTGTTCGCACTCGGCTTGTTCGCAGCCTACGCGGTGCTTGGAGCTGTAGCGGGCGGTTTGCTCCTGGCGGCGCGCAGCTACTTCGAACCGCTCGCTTACGTGCTCCTCCTCTTCTCCGGTCTAGCCCTCGCCATCGAGAGGGTGGGGAGGCTGCTGAGCTACCTGGCTAGCGCTCTAGCGTCGAGGATCCCGCAGCGCCGGACGACCAACGCTTTCCTGCTCGGTTTAGCGGCGAGCGTGCTATGGGGTCCTTGCGCGGCGCCCATAGCCGGCGCGGCCGTAGCCCTTTCTGTGGCGACACCCCATCTGGCTTTAGCCTCGAGCACAGCGTTCGCGGGAGGCGCGAGCTTAGCGGTTTACGCGTTCGCGGGTGCGGTGAAGAGAGTTCGCGCGCTAGCGGGTCGCGCTCGGGCGCTGAAGCTAGCGAACAAGGCGATCGGGGTTCTAATGGTAGCCGCCTCCCTGCTGCACTTTGCAGGCTTCTACTAGCGCGCGGCCAACCGGTGGCGACGGGAGAAGGGGGTTCAGAGAGGGGAAAGAGGTTCTTCACCGCTCCGGCTGTCGGGGAGTCATCACAGCGGTTGCACCGCTCAGCGCGCATATTTAAGCCTGTGCTTTTCCAAATACTCGTGCTGAAAGTCCTGGCTGGCGGCTTCCTGGTGGCCGACATCGTCGTGGCCGATCTCGAGAGGATCGCCAGTCCCGGCGAGCTCGTCTATGCACCCCGCGGCATCGTCCTCTCCATCGGGGGGCACCCGGCCAACGTGTCCGTAGACTTGGTGAAGCTGGGCGTGCAGCCGGACAGCATCGGCGTCTGCGGGGCTGTAGGCAACGACTTTTTCGGCGACTTCATCGTCAGGACGCTGGGGGGTTACGGGCTCAAGCTGTTCATCGAGCGCGTGCCGGCCAGCACGAACAAGAACGTCATCCTCGTTGTGAAGGGTGAAGACAGGCGGTTCCACGTCGAGCTGGGAGCGAGCAACCTGCTGAAGCCGGAAACGCTGGTTGAGCTCGCGGAGCGCGAGAGACCGGGCATCTTCTACCTAGCCAGCGGGATCACAGACCTCGTGGACGCGAGGATCGGCGAGGTCTTCGAGAGGGCCGCCCGCGTCAGCCGGATCACGTTCTCCGACTCGGTGCAACCGCACGGGAAGGGCTGGAGCTACATCCACCCAGCCTTCCCCCACGTCGCGGTCTTCCACTGCAATGAAAGCGAAGCGAAAGGGCTCACCGGAGCAGCCGACCTCGAGGGAGCGCTGCGCAGGCTCCTCGGCTGGGGCGTGAAGCTCGCCCTCGTGACGATGGGCGAAAGGGGTGCGGTCGCCGCCAACAGGCGTTGGGTCGTGGAGCAGCCAGCCTTCAAAGTCGAGGTCGTTGACCCCACGGGGGCGGGCGACGCGTTCTGCGCCGGCGTGATCTGGAAGCTGCTCGAGCTCGGCTTCTCGGCCGGCGAGCTCTCAGAAGCAGGCGGGGAGGAGCTGGCTGAGCTGCTGCTGTACGGGCAGGCCGCTGGCGCGAGCGCCTGCACAGCTCCAGGCACGACGGAAGGCGTGACGAAAGCCAAGGTGGAGGAGCTGGTGGAGGGGCAGAGCCGCTCCCTGCTGGAGAAAACCAGAATAAGGAGCTTTTCCCGGTGAACCTCATGGGCTACACGCCCAAGCTGGCCCTCGTGACGTTGGGCGACCCCCGCGAAGAGGTCCCCTGGAGGGAGGAGGAAGCGAGAAGGGGGGCTGGGCTCCTCCGCGCTCTCTCCTCAACCGGCATCGAAGTGCGAGCCAGCGAGAGTGTCGTCAGAAGCCAGAGCGAGGCAGAAGCGGAGGTTGATCGCCTGCTGGACTGGGGAGCCGACCTCGTCCTCCTCTATATCCCGATCTGGACCTACCCCTCGATCACCGTGCGAGCTGCGGAGGTGGCTCTGAAGCGCGTACCCATCGTGGCCGTGTACGGGGACGTGCTGAGCGGGCTTCTCGCCTCGGCGGGCGCGCTCGGCCAGGTGGGGCTGAAGAGGGTCGTGCTCTGGGGACCCACTGGCGAGGTCGCGGGTAGAGCGGTGAAGCTCGCCCGTGCGGCGATGGCGGCGAGAAGGCTCGAGGGCTCCACCTTCGGCATGCTAGGCGGCCGCGCGCTGGGGATGTACACGGTCACCGCTGACCCAGCCCAGGTGAAGGCCGTTTTCGGCGTGGACGTCGAGCACGTGGACCAGCTGGAAGTGCTCAAGAGGGCTGAGAGCTTCAGCGATGAGCTCGTCGAGAAGCACTTCAGGTGGCTCGCCGAGAGAGCTGGAAGGATCGCGTACGACGGCAGGGTCCTCACCGAGGAGAAGCTGAAGAGGCAGATCCGCGTCTACCTTGCGCTCAAGAGCATCGTGAGGGAGAGGGGCTTCGCCTTCTGCGGGCTCAAGTGCCAGCCCGAGCTCAGCGACGGTTACGTGAACGCGTGCGTCGCCGTAGCCCTGCTCAACGACCCTTACGACGCCGACGGGGCTAAGGAGCCGGTGGTCTGTGCGTGCGAGTCCGACGTGGACGGGGCGCTCACGATGCAGCTGCTCAAGCTCGTGTCCGGAGGCAAACCGACGACTCTCATGGACCTCCTCGTCTACGACCAGGAGCGCCAGCTCCTCTTTATGGGCAACTGCGGCGGCATGGCAACGTGGTTCGCCGAAGCCTCCCCGAAGCCCGAGGAGAACCTGAGGAGCGTGCACCTGCTCCCCCAGATCCAAGGCAAAGCCGGCGGCGCGGCAACCCAGTACGTCGCGCCCGAGCGGACGTTCACGATCGCCCGCCTCTACAGAGTGGCCGGTCGCTACCACATGCTCCTCATGGTGGCGAAGAGCGTGAGGGTGGACAGGGGCGAGCTGAAGAAGAGCATGGAGCCGTGGCCCCACATCGTCGTGAGGATGCGCCCCGAGAGCATGCGCAAGCTCGTGGAGACAGTTGGCGCGAACCACCTTCACGCGGTCGAGGGCGACTACAGCGAGGAGATTAAAACGCTCTGCTGGCTCAAGGGCATCGAGGTTCACGAGATCGAGCTGTAAGCCGGCTTCCGCCGCTCCGATACCTCGCGCGCCAGCCGCTCGAGGTCGCGGGGGCCGTACAGCTCGTCGGCTGCAGGGGGCGGCTCCTCCGTCAAGCTCACCAGCCCGGCCCTCGGGATTCCGAGGCTCCTGATCCGCTCCACCGCCCGCGAAGCTTCGGAGCTCGAGAAGGAGCCGAGCTTCACCTCGTAGCCTGCCACCGCTTTCCCGCCCTTCACCAGCACGACGTCCACGTCCCGCGAGCCAGAGATCGAGTAGGCTCGCTCCAGCCCCGTGGCTTCGGCGAGCAGCTCGCCGACGAAGAATTGTGCCTCGACGCCGAGGAGGCTGCTGATGGTCTCGCGCGGCGGTTTTAGGCCGGCCTCTCCCCCCTCTCTCCTCGAGGGCTGTGAGCAGCGAGAGGAGGCTCGACCTGTGCCTGTAGTAGACCCTGGCGCCCCGCGTCCTCCACAGCCTACCCCGCTCGACGAGGCCCATCGCGGCGAGCTGGGCGAGCAGACCTGTAACGTGGGACGCTTCGGGCTTCGCCAGCAGCCTCGCCTCGTGCAGCTTCTGGGCGAGCGCGGCCGGGTTAACGCCCTCTCCTCCTCTCTGAAGATCTCGCCCACGAGGCCGGAAGCCGAGGCCGCCAGCAGGGGCGCCGCCTCCGCAAGCGCCTCGACTACGTCACTCTTCGGCTCAAGCAGGCCGAGCAGCCAGGGGTCGCGGGCAACAACCGCCCACTTCACCGCGCCTTCAGGGCTCAGCGCCCTTGAGAGCGACGCCACGGTGTCGGAGGGGGATGTCAAGTCAACCTTAAAGGGCGCGAAAGAGGCCGAGCAGCGGGCTCCTCCGGTCGAGAACCTTCGACGCGACGCCCAGGCTGGAGCCGCAGAGGATCAGCCTCCCCCTCCCGCGCGCCCGCGAAACCGCCGAGAGGTCCCAGTACTCTTCGGGTAGCCGCTGGAACTCGTCGATCACCGCTGTAGACCCGCTCTCGACTGCGCGCAAGGCCACCCTAACCCCCTCCTCGAGGCTCGCGACGCGCGGTTCCCCTCCCTCCTCTTCGACGAGGCAGGAGCCGCTCCTGCCGACGGTCACGTATACGCTCGCTCCGGCGCAGTTCCTGAGCAGGAACGTTTTACCGGTCTTCCTCCTCCCGTACACGAGCAGCCAAGCTCTCCCGGCCGGCCCTTGCTGATGCTTCGGCACTTCCACCTCTCTATCACTACCATGATATCATAGTGATGATATAACGAGGGTTATATCGGTACCGCTACTCCTCCGCTTCCTCGACGCTCTCGACCTCGAGCAGTTTCAGCTCGAAGTCCCACTTGTCGTAGTAGAGGTTGCCGCCGCTCCACTCGACCTCCCCCCTCTGGCTGTCGACTGGGTCAGACCTGAAGTGGCGCTTCGGAGGGTCGAAGGGCGCCGAGATCTCGATGTTCGCCGCCAGCCTGTAGCCCTCGGTGGAACCGAAGTAGAACTCCGTCCTCCACTCCTCGCCGTGCCTCCTGCCGCCGAAGCTGGGGTCCGCGTAGAGCCACCCGTAGGGTTCAACGTAGAACTGCGCCCAGTCGTGCATGCCGCACCCGACCGGGTTCATGTACCAGCCGGATTCCCACCTCGCTGGGACACCAGCGATCCTGCAGAGGGTTATGAAGAGGATCGCCTGCATCCCGCAGTCGCCCCTTTTCTCTTTTGCGACGTACTCGCTGATGCAGTTGTAGAGCGCGTAGTCGCGCGCGTACGTGTAGCGGACGCTGCCGGTGATCCAGTCCCAGATCCTCCTCGCCTTGAGGTAGGGGTTGCGCTCGCCGCCCACGATCCGCTGGGCTAGCTCCCTCAAGTACGGCGTGAACGCGATGTGGGGAGGCCTCTCCGCCGTGTACAGCTCGTAGACCTCGGAGCCCTCGTCCACGCGAGCCTCGCGCGGATCCACCTCGAAGTGGAAGCCTCTCGCCACGAACTCGTACTCGATCTCGCAGCGAGCCCCCTCGCGCCCCGCCTCGACCTCGAAGTACACTGTTCTCTGCGGGTGGTCCTCGGGCGCCACGCGCTTCGGCTGGGGCTCCGTTTGCAAAACTCTGACCTCGGGGTGGAGGCCCGAAACCCGCGGCAGGGGGATCCAAACTCTCGCGGTCTCGCCTTCGGGGACGGCGCCGGGCTTCACGCTTACAGCCGCCCTCACGCGGTACCTTAGCGGCAGCACGTAGCCGCCGCCAACCTGCTTCGCCGCCTCGAGCACGCGCTGCGCCCTGTCCTTCAGCGCCAGCCTGGCGATCCTCGAGAGCTCGTCCCTCCCGCGCCTCCGCCTCCCCTTCAGCTCCGGGCAGAGCCAGAGCGCGTTGGGGACGAACCTCCTGAGCAGCCTCACCTCCCCGTCGATGACCGCGTGGTCGAGGCACCCGCGCTCCAGCAGAGCCGCCATCTCCCCCCGCTCCAGGTCGGGGATCAGCCTCCTGAGCTCCTCGAAACCTTTGTCGAGCGTGTAGGGGAACTCGTAGCGCCACCGCGCGATCCGATCCAGCTCGAACTCCAGCCTAACCTTCTCGGCGCCGGTCGAGGTCGAGAGGAGCTTCAAGATCTCGCTCTCCGCCCTCGATAGCTCGCCCCTCCGCAGCAGCTCCTCGACAGTTTTAGGCAGAGGCACGGAGGTAAACCACAGCTCGTTGCGCGCGCCCGCGCGGGTTTTTTCCGCGCTTTTCTCCAGCTGCACAAGGGGTGTTAGCGATGCATGTGAAAAACCTGTCTTAACAGCACTTTTATCCCGCAGCCGCTCAATCCACTGTTGTGGCTGTAGCGGAGCTCGAGTTGGTGAGGAAGTCGCTGCTCGAAGCGCTCGAGCGGCTCAGCCAGGAGCCGGACACAGCTATCAGCATCGCGGTTGAAGCCGTCCGAAAGGCCTTTGCTCTAATTCCGGTTCAGCGCCGCCGCGAGGACCGCTTTAGCGAGTTGGCGTTCAAGCTCCAGAGCTTGGAAAGGGCGTTCAGGGCGTCCAGAGCGCGCGTGCGCGTCTCAGCACCCGGCGCTGAGAGGGAGCAAGCGTTGAAAGACGCTAAAGCCGATCTAGAAGAGGCGCTCTCGATCGTCGAGCAGCTGGAGCGGAGCCTCCGCTGAGAAGGGGGTCGCGCTTTCATACCCCGGGGGGCCGAAGCCGAGGGGTGCGCGTGCGCGCTAAAGCTATAAGGGGCTTAGCATCCCCAAAGCGGGAACCTTGCCCAACATCTCGTTTCAAATTGAGAGCGTGAGGGCCGAGAGGTACAGCTTCGAGCCGGTCGCGCAGCTGTCTGTCAACATGAACATCGTGATGGGCAAAATCGAGAAAGTGAACCAGGGTTTCGCGGCCAGCTTCCTGATCAAGCTGGAGTATGCGCCACCCGTCGCCGCTGTGGACATGAAGGGGAGGGCGCTCATCGCCCCGCTCAACGACGAGGAGAGGCTGGAGCTGGAGAAGAGCGCTGCGAGCGGCCAGCCGCCGCCCCAGCTGGTAGCCTCCATCTACAGCTACGTGCTGCCGGTGCTAGCGCTGCTCACAAGGGAGATCGGGCTGCCGCCGCCGGTCCCGCTGCCCCTGCCGGCTCCCCAGCAGGAGAAGCAGCCTCGAGCGCCCGGCTATGTTTGAGCGAGAGCTTTCGCTACCTTCTCGAGCTCGCCGGCCGGCAGCTGCCCCTTCCTCGCGTTGAACCTGTAGACGACCTTGAAGCCCGCCGCTTCAGCGAGCGCGGCCAGCCTGGCCGAGTAGTCTGTGGGAGCTAAGCTTGTTGTCAAGCATGCGGCCGGCTTGCCCGCGCACTTTTCGCGCACGCTCAAGCTCTTGAGGAAAGCCGCCATCGGCGCGGCGGGCCTCCCGATCCAGATGGGGCACGCGAAGATCAAGGCGGAGTAGGAGCAGGGGTCGAAGCCCTCCAGCGGCTTCAGCCGCGCCACCCCCCTAAACGTGTCGAAGACCAGCCTCGGGTTCACGTGCAGCGGCTTACCGTACTCGCGCTCGAGCTCCAGCCCCAGTAACTCCACCTCGAACCCCTTCGACTCGAGCTCTCTCGCAACCCTCTCGGCCAAAGCCCTCGTAGTCCCAGTCCTCGAGTAGAAGATCAACGCTACGCGCGGGCCGCGGTGGGTAAAGCCCCCCTCAACTCTCTGCGCGTGTGTAACGAGCTCCGCGGTCACTCTGTACCCGCCCTTCACCGGAGGAACCCACTTGAGGGATAAGCCCCGGTAACCCTCTTCGCCAGCCCTAGCTCGCCAACCCCACTCCTGAACGATACCGCCCGGCCCCTCGACCTTTACCCTCCACTCGTGCTCGAGGCAGAAGCACTGCAGCTCCGGCTTTATCGACACGCAGATGACCACCCCGCTGCCCTCCTTTAGCACTTTGAGCTCGAGGGGTTCCACGTAGGTGGAAAGAGCTTGTGCCTATAAGCTTTAGCTTTCAGCTTCTACCCTAGAGCTACGACCGCCACTCCCGCGATTATGAGAGCAACTCCGAAGATCTTGACTGCGGTGATGGTCTCGCCGAAGATCAGGTAGCCGGCCAGGAGCGCGAGAGCGTAGTTGACACTAATCAGAGGGTAGAGCCTGCTGAGCTCGTCGTAGCCGAGCGCGACGAGCCAAGCGAGCGTTGAAAGCCCGTACAGGAGGAAGCCCAGCCACACCCTCCAGTCGAGCAAGAGCTTAGCGAGAAAGGCTAGGTCGAAGCCGGCACCCTTCGGTACCGCAGACCTCCAAGCCAGCTGACCGAGCAAACCGAGAACCGCAGAAACTAGGGCGAACAAAACCCCCGCTTTCACGCGAGCTCACCCTGGAAGGGGTAAATATGGCCATCTGACCCCTTTTCACACCAGCGCAGTGCGCGTTATCGTTAAATAGTGCTCCATACCCCCTACACGTGCCCAAGGTTGAAGCGCTGGATGTTTGGAGGATCCTTAAGGGCGCTGGCGTGCGGAGGTTAAAATTCGTTATCGTCGACGTCTACGGAAAGCCTAGAGGGGTTTCCCTCGGAATCGACGAAGCGAAGCGCGCCCTCGAGGAAGGGGTGTCTTTCGACGGCTCCTCCGTGGCAAAGTACGCTGAAGTGCACGAGAGCGACGTGACGGCGGTGCCTGACCTCTCCTCCGTCTACGTCGACCCCTTCGATCGCTCCGCCTGGGTCTTCTGCCGCGTCGAAGACCCGCCTAGGGCGGCCGGCTTGGACCCGCGCTCCCTCCTCGAGAGGACTGTGGAGAGGCTGAGGGAGAGGGGGCTTAAGGCGAGAGTGGGGATCGAGGTCGAGTTCTTCCTCGTGAAGGTTGAGGAGGGTAAGGTGGAGCCGGCGGACTGGGGAGGGTACTTCGACCTCTCCCAGCCAGAGCTTAAGGTCGCGGAGGAGATCGAGGAGGCGGCAGAGGCCGCCGGTTTGAGCGGGTCGAAGGTCCACCACGAGGTGGCTCCCGGCCAGTACGAGTACAACCTGCCGACAAGCTACCCGGTGAGAGCGGCCGACAGCTTCCTCTTCTTCAAGCACTTGGCTTCCCAGGTAGCGCGGGCTAGGGGGTTGAGGGCCACGTTCATGCCGAAGCCCTTCTGGGGCGTGAACGGCAGCGGAGCACACGTGCACTTGAGCCTCCTGAGCGGGGGCGAGGACGTTTTCGGGAAAGACGGGAGCCTCACGGCCGCGGGTCTCCACTGCCTCGCCGGCATCCTGAAGCGGGCGCGGGCTTTAGCGGCGTTGGCGGCGCCCACCGTCAACTCGTACAAGCGCTTGGTCCCCCACCACGAGGCCCCCACGAGGCTCGTGTGGGGCTACTCGAACAGGAGCGCGCTCGTGAGAATCCCGCGCTACCGGAGCGCTGTCAACCGAATAGAAGTGCGCGAACCCGACCCGATGATGAACCCCTACCTGACGCTAGCTGCGCTTCTCGAAGCGGCCGTCAGCGGTTTGGAAAGGGGGGAGGAGCCGCCGGAGCCCGTTGCGCTTTCCGCCTACTCGCTCGCCACGGCGGACGAGACACCGCCCCACCTAGCCGCTGCCGTAGCCGAGCTCGAGGCCGCTTACAGGCAGCTCGGTCTCCCCGACGAGCTCGCCGATGTCTACGCGAAATTGAAGAAGGCCGAGTGGAGCGAGTACGTTGAAGCGTGCGGTCCCTGGGAGGAAACATGGAATAGAATCACCGAGTGGGAGTACAAAAGGTACCTGTAAAGCGAGACCGCCAAGCGCTGTTCGCGCCGCTTGAATAGCACGCACGCGCCCCAGTTAGGTACAATGTAAAGGTGCAAGAGTGAAAGCCTTTAGATAACTTAACGTAAAGAAAAGTTGTTTGAGGAAACAATGATTATCGAAAGATGCTGTTTCCTATGGCAAGAGCTCGGCTGTAAAGATAAGGTTTTTAAGCTCAGAGGTTCTGTAGCACGCTGATCTCGCAGTCTGGGATGAGCGAGGGGGAGTCTTTATAGGTTTTAAGGTATCTATCCATGGCGCAAAAGCTTCGACGAGCGTGCGGTGATGACATACCTCGGGTGCGAGCGGTGAGCGCTGCGGTCCTACTCTGAGCGGGTTCAACCAAACTTCACTTCCTGCCACGGTAGCCTCACGCTGTCCAGCTTGTCGTGGCCCACCTCAACGGCCAGCTCTCTCACGTAGTCGGGCATCAAGTTCAGGTAGTTCCTGTACCTGAAGTCGCCGAGCACGAGCACCGCTTGGTCCCTTGGGCTCCTCAAAGCCCTACCGAGCGCTTGCGCGGCCCTCCGGATCGCCGGGTACACGTAGGCGTAGAGCCTCCCCCTCTCCTCGCCGTACAGCTCCTGGTAGTAGCCGATGTACAGCTTCGTCTTCGTCGTCGGCTTCTCGAATGGTACGCCGGCGAGGAACACGCACATGAGCTCCTCGCCCGGGTAGTCGGCGCCCTCCGCGAAGCGGCCTCCCATCGGCGCCAGGAGAAGCCCCCTCCCCTCCTTCGCCATCGACTTGAAGCCTTTGAGCGCTTCCGCAGCCTCCAACCCGCTCATGCTCCTCCTCTCGACAAAGGGCACGTAGCCGAGCTCCTCAGCTCTCTCTAGCAGCCCGGCTGACGCGAGGCCTTCGAGCACTCGGTAGCTGGCGGTGAAGACGGCAGTGTTCCTGCGCACCCTCGACAGCAGCTTCGCTATGCCCTCCACGTACCTGCCAGCCATCTCACCGCTCAGCTCCTCACCCCTCGTCGTCAGGTCTTTAACCAGGTAGACGGAGGCGTTGCTCTCGTCGTAGGGGCTTGGCGCCGACACAGCGTGGTAGCGCTCGAGGCCTACCGTCTCCGCGAAAGCCTCGATGGGGCTGAGCGTCCCCGACATGAGCACAACCCTCCAGAACTTCCGCCACACAGCGCCCAAAAGCTCGGCGGACCGCATATCCCAGATGCTGAGGTTCACCCTGTTATCCAAGCGCTCCGCCACGAACGCGACTCCCCGCTCCCCCCTCAACCCCACCGCCGCCTCGAGGAACGAGGCGAAGTGGTAGAGGCTAGACCTCGGCCTCCTCCCCTGCTTGTAGCGCATCTCCCGCACCATCTCGCCAGCCCTCTCCGCCTCCTCTACGAGCTCCTCCCTCCCATCGGGGATTAGGTCGAGCGGGTCGAACACTTCGCTCTCCTCCTCCCTCAAGCCGGCGAAGCGGTCGGAGACGAGCTCGATGGCGTGGCGCACCAGCTCCTCGGCGCCCGCGCTCCCAACCTCCCTCGCCTCCTCGAGAGCACGCGCTAAAGTCCCCTCCGTCACCGTGTCCCCGCCCAAGTTCAAGCCTTGCAGGTTGTGCGCTTCGTCCACCACGAGGATCGACTCGCGGAAGGGCACTGCGGACTTCACGCTCCAGCTGAGCCCCTCGTCCACCACGTAGTTGTAGCTGAGCGCGACAACATCCGCGTAGGCGAGAAGCCTCCTCTGGAGGAAGTACGGGCACACTCCAGCTTCGCTCGCCCACTTGTAAACCTCCGAGTACGTCAACGCCCCCCGCGAAAGGAGAGGAGCCAGCTCGACCCCCTCTTCGAGCTCCCTGTAGTACCTGCACCGGCTCCGCTCCCTGCTGCATATGTAGGAGACCTCCGAGTAGTCGAGGTCCGAGCCGAAGCGCCTCGCAAGCAAGCACATGTCCCTCTTCCCCCTGAAGCTCAAGCCCACCAGCTTCAAACCCAGCTCGCGCCGGAAAACCGCCAGCTCCTCCACAGGCCTGTCCGTCTCGCTCCCTGTCCGCACAGCCCAAACGATCCTCCGACCCTTCTCGATGAAGGGTAGAATCGCGCTGAGCACCACAGGCGTCTTCCCAAAGCCTGTGGGAGCCTCCAACACCACGTTAGTGCTCTTCAGCGCGGCGGAAACCTCTCTCGCAACCTCCAACTGCCTCGGTCTCGGTTTGTACGGGAACTTCAAAGACACCCTCGACACTAGCACCTGCATGCCGTGGACGCGGCCACCTTAAGTATGCATCGCGCGCCTCCCCGAACAAGCGCGCGAACGCTAAACGCAGGAGTAGGCTAGTGCTGCTGGAGCCCGCGCCCCCATGAACCCCGCTGCGGAGCTATCCGGTGCCGCTGCCCACCGGCGCACCCGCTCCCGCTTTCACGCTGGCAAGCACTTTCTCGGAGTACCGGTCCATGAGGAGGTAGACTAGACCTAGGTTGGGTCTAGGCCTAGTGACGAGGCAGAGTACAGCTGCACCTAAGTCTCTCATCATCACGATCCTCCCATCCTCGAGCTCTGTAACCACGTTCCTGACTCCAGCCGAGAAGTACTGCTTGAACGCGTCGCCCACCCCAGCCACCACAGCCGCGCCCAAAGCCGCAACGATGTCGTCGATATCCGAGGGGTTGGATGCGGCGAGGAGCACGCCGTCCGGCGTGGCCAGTATCGCCCGCTCCAGCTCCCCCAAGCTCTTCTTCACCATTTCGCCCAAAACCAGCTCGGCGCTCACCTCGCTATCACCCTGTACAACCCTTCCTCCTCGTGGGGGGATAGCTCCAGCTCGAGCGAGCCGACGCGGGCCCGCAGCGTGACCGGTTTGCCCACCTCCTCCAGCACCTTAGCTGCCTGCACGATGTAGGCTGCAACAGCCGCGTCGACCGGGCCCTGCGCTTCCACGATCAACCCCCTCCAGTCCACTACTGCTGACCATTGAAACGGTGCTTCCTTCTTTTTATTCTTTTCTCCCCGCCTCCGCAGGGCGAGGAAAGTGAGGATCGCGGCGGCAGCAGCGGCCGCGGCCAGCAGCGCTAGCAGCAGCACCAGCTGGGCGGGCTCGAGCTGCTGCAAGATTTCGAACAGCTGTATGGACGCCATCAGTTGCCGGTAACTATCGGCAATATATGTATATAAAGCCATCCTCTAACATTTCCTCTCGAACAACGCTGCAACCGAAGCCTCGCTCGCGCTCTCGCAGGCTCCACCGCGCAATAACTATAAAAAGCGCGCACCGAAAGAGACTGGAGGTCTCTTGCAAGCTGAGAGCGTACTGGTCGCCGGCGCTTTCGGCGCTGGGAAGACGACTTTCGTACGCACCCTTAGCTCGAAGTTTCTAACGTCGGAAAGGGAGTTGAGCGGGGAGCGGGTTAGCTTCGGGGAGCGCAGGCTCAAGCAGATGACAACAGTCTTCGCCGACGTGGGTGTTGTCGAGCTGGACGGGAGGAGGCTGGTCCTCTACGGGGCGCCGGGGCAATCGCGATTCGACTTCACGATCAGGGGGCTGGCCTCCCGCTGCAAGCACCTCGTGCTGCTCGTTGACACCTCCGACGAAGCCGCAGTCCTCAGGAGCAGGCTCTACTTCGAGCGTCACTTGAAACCCCTGTACAACCGGTTCGAGCGCCGGGTGGTAGCCCTCAACAAGCGTGACGTCTCGAAGCTCAGCGTCGAGCGCGTCCTCCAGCTTTTCGGAAGCATCGAAGCTCCAGTTGTTGAAGCTGTCGCGACGAGGAGGGAATCGTGCATCCACGTCCTCAGGGTGCTCCTAAACCAGCCCTTGTCACGGCTTGACAGCTACTACCGCTGACAGCAGCTCCCCCTCCCGAACCCTCACCCTCGCGAAGCCCTCCGACAGCAGCGCGTCCTCCAGCTCCTCCCTGCTCGGCGGCTGCCTACCCCCTAACGCCGCGATAAACGGGTTGAGCGGGCTGACGGCACCGGCTCTCTCCAAGGGGGCGACCAGCAGCAGGTAGCCGCCCGGCTCGAGCGCGGTGTAGAGGCGGCTGACCACGAGCCTCGCCTCGTAGAACCAGTTCACCGGGGAGGCTGCGATCGCCAAACCCACCGGGTCCTTGACCAAGCCGGCCACTTTCATGCAGTCGCCGACCAGCAGCTCGTAGCTCCTCGCTCCAGCCGCTAAGAGCCGCTCCTCAACGATCTCCAAGTTCAACGGCGAAGGATCGACAGCCACCAGTTTACCCCACTCGCCGGCTACAGCCTCCAGGCAGACGCCAGGCCCCGAGTGCAAGTCGAGCGCCGCGCTCCCGCTCCTAGGCTTCACCGAGCTGAGCCCCCGGTGCAGAACCTCTTGGAACTCCCCGGAGAGCATGAACGCTTCAGCGAACAGCCTGAACTGCGGTGCAGCCCACGGCTCCCCGCTACCCTTTATCTGGGGCAGCTTAACCGCTAGGAAGCGGAGAACCTTCAGCATGTAGGGGTCCGGCCGCCCCTCCGGCTGGGGCAGCCACGAGACCGCTTTCGCGACCCCCTCCGCCCACTCCTCGCCAGCTACCGCGTCAGCGAGGGTTTTCGCAGCCTCTATCGCAGCCGCCCTAGCGCTCAAGCTCCCACCTCCACGAAGCGGACAACCCCCCTCCTCTCCAACGACAAGAGCATCACCATGCGCTTGCGGATTGTGAGCGGGTCGGAGCCGGCTACCCCTTCGATGAGCCGCGCGCTCCTGCTGACCTGCTCGGGCGCTTCCGCTTCAACGCTCGCTTGAGGGATCGGCTTCCCCGACTTCGACGCGGCCCCGTGAACCCTCTTGGCGATGTGCACGATCAAGCGCTTCCGGACGGTGACGGGATCGGGGCCGAGAACCGCTTCGACAAGCCGCAGCCTGTCAACGCTCAACGCGAAGTCGACAGCTCTCGCCGTGAGCCACGGGACTTTAGGAGCGTACTCGCGGAGAAGCTCCGCCGCGCTCCGATCGGTCTCCACCACGAGCTTCCCCGACTTCATGGCAACCTCGAACGCTCTACGGGAGAAGGGGCTGGGCGGCTCGGGCATGTACGCGTCCAAAAGCAGTACCGACAGCAGGAGCCCGCCGGGGTCAGGCTGGCCGATGCGCTGCAGCGCTGCGAGGAACTGGTCGCCCCAATCCACGGCTTTCGAAGCCAAATCGAAGCTCTTAAGCTCCAGATCGAGCACGAGCTCCCCGCGGAAAACACTTAGGAGAGCCCGGGGGTTGCCGGCGAAGCACTCGACGCTCCAACCCCCCGAGCGCACCCGGAAACCCGCTATCGAGCCCATGTGGGACAGGAACACCGCGTTGACGCGCACCACCTCGCCCCGCTGCAGCGCCCTAAAGACGCGGACACCCCTATCCCTCCCCTCGCTGTCCACGTAGACAACCAGCACGTGGTCCCCGTGGTAGTCGGCGACACCCACCAGGCCGGTTGGGCTCGAGGAGGCCGCGGCCAGCTCATCCTCTCCCACTTTCACGTAGCTTTCCGCCCCGCACTGGGGGCACTTGAGCTTCAGCACGCGAGCAACCCTAGCCGCCATGGTCGCTCCCGATTAGAAGCTCGACGAGCTTCGAGAAAGGAGCGTCGACGTTCGCTCCCGACTTCGCCGAAACCTCGTAGTACGCTAGGAAACCCTTCTTCCTAGCGTAGAGCTCAGCGTAGGATCGAGGCACGACCCTCAGCTCCTCGAGATCCACCTTGTTCCCCACGAGCACGCGGGGGATATCGCCGACAGTCGCTAGCACCACATCGAGCCAATCCTCCAGGTGCTCGAAAGTCTCCTCTCTCGTCACATCGAAAACGAAAACCGCGCCCCTAGCCCCCCTCAGGAAGACGGGAGCGAGGAAGCGGAACCTCTCCTCACCCCCCAAATCCCATATGACGAGCCGAACCGGGCCGTCGCTCGTTCGAAGCTCCTTCACGTAGTGGGAAACCCCAACGGTCAAGCGCTGGAAAGGGTTGAAGCCCGAACCCGTCAGGACGCTCACGAGGCTGGTCTTACCTACACCGCCGTCTCCGCAGAGCACGACCTTGAAGGCCTTCGCCGGCTCCACGGGTGTTGAGGGCTCAAGAGTTTAAAATTTTATCGATGCGCTGCGAGGCCAGCTCGGCTTGCCACAGCGTAAAACCCAGCTTCGACTCAGCCCTCACCAGCAGCACGAGCACGAAGTCCTTGCCGATGCTCTTGATCACCAGCGTCCCACCCTCGCTCGTGACGATCACGTGCTTCAGCGAGCCGCCCCTCAACTCCTTGATCACCTGCTCCGCAACACCCTGCAGCGTAGCGGCCATCGCCGAAACCTTCAGCTCGTCGGCCTCGCCGATCTGCGAGGCCACAGGCATACCGTCGCTCGTCACAAGCGCCACCGCGTCCAGGCCCGGATTATCCCTCCTCAGCATCTCTAAAACTTGGTTCACCGCCTCGTACCTGCTCTTCATCGCGTATTTCCCCTGTGATACGGTGAAAAACCTTTCGTTGAAAATAACACCATGGAGGCGCGCAGAAAAACCGGAAAGCAAGCGCGGCAATGGACGGGATTTCCTTCCCGCAACATAAATAAGCTTACGGGAGGAAAGGGGCAGCGTGGAGCTCTCCACGTTGATCCTAGTAGTTGTTACGATCGCCGTCGCGCTGGCCGTAGCGTTCTGGGTCGCTACCGTTGCCACCCAGCACACGGGCATCGAGCTCCTAGAGGTCAAGTGCTCGGCCGAAAGGCGGGGGGAGGCGGTCGCCGTTACAGTCACAGTCGCAAACAAGGGCACGAAAGCCGCAACCGTGGTTGGAGTAGAGGTGAACGGGGAGCCCAAAGAGGTGCAGCTCACCGTAAAGCCGGGCGAAACAGGGGCGTTCGAGGTGGAAGCGTCGAAAGCGGACACCATACAGGTTAACGTGAAAACAGGAGCGGGCGAGTACCCGTGCGTGACCTCCGTGAAAGGCTAGCGGCAGCCGCTAGATCTTCGGCATCAACCCCGAGACGATAGCGGGTCCGATCATCATCGCCGCTAGGTTCGAAAGCGTTAAGAGCAGCGCGTGCAGGAAGCCGGCAGCAACGCGCTCCGAGCTGATCTTGCCGGCCGCGAGCCCCATGATGTAGCTGTTGAGGATGACGGGCGGCATGAACATGTTGATGAGCTGCTGCTCCGATATCGCCTGGCCCGCGAACCTCATCAGCGAGCCCATGAAGCCCACCAGCACGATGACGACGACCGTGATGATGAGCGAGCCCACGTAGGGCATGAGGATCAAAGGCCTGAGCGTGCTCCGCTTCTCCCTCTCCACCTGCTCCAGCGTCTCCGCGTAGCTCGCTAAAGCCTCCAGCGTCTCCGGCATCCCCCCGCCCACCTCGATGCTCTCCGTCAGCAGGTACATCGAAATGAGCGCGAACCAGTTCTTCATCCCCCTCGCGAACCGCTGGAAGATCTCGCCCAGCGGGACGCCCCAACCCACCTGCTTCGCCACGTCCCTCAAGTAGGGGGTGAACCGCCCGTAATCCCTGTTCCTCAACGCGATGATGCACTTCTCCGGCGACATCCCCGTCTTCCTCACCTCCACTAGGTCCCTGAGGAACCTGGTGAGACCGTACTGGATCCCGCTGAACTTCGCGGTCGAGTAGGCTTCAGCGGCGATCGCGGGAACGAGGCCCGCGCTCAACGCTATGATCATGCCGACGCCGCTCTCGTACCCTTTACCCATCCCCAGCGCTCTAGTTAAAGCCCTAGTCAGCGAGACGAAGGGGGCGAAAACCGCTTCCAGCGCGGTGGATAGGGGCGGCGGGAGGAGGAATGGGAGCGCCATCGAAGCGAAAAGGAAGAGCGTCACCGGCACCCCCACCCCGAAGAAAACGTAGTAGGGCCGCGCGTCGTACACCGGGTACTTCGGCTGCATCATGTCGGCGAGGTAGATGAAGAGGCCCGACAGCATCGGCATGACCACATAGGAGAACATGACGAACTGGAACTCGCCCCCCGCGAGCCCCATACCAGCCTGCGCGAGCGCAGCGTTCACCACGTACATCACGTAGATCGTCATCGAGGTGAGCAGCACCACCGCCATGTACGCCTCCAGCAGCATCGCGATCCTCTCCCCCGCCATCCTCACCTGGGTAACCCGCTCCCTCAGCATCACCTCCGTCTGCCGCTGCAGGTAGTGGACCACGTCGCCCCCAGCTCTCAGCGTAGCCGCGTAACCGAGCAGCAGCTGCTTGAAACCGCCGTGGGGAACGCGCTTGGCGATCCCTTCGATCGCGGTCAACGGGTCTTCGCCCATCGCCCTCACCCGCAGGAAGAAGCGCATCGCCTCCTTCTTCACCTCCCTGAACAGGATCGCTGGAGCCTTCGCGAGCCGCTCGAAGCTCGTGTACGGCGAGATGCCGCCCGTCGCCATCACCGTCACGTAAACGGAGAAGTAGGCAGTCTCCAGGTCGAAGCTCGATGCGCGCGACGAAACCTTCAGCTTCGGGTAGACGAGACCCAACCCGAAAACGGCTCCAGCGGCGGCGAAGGGGAGGAGCACGGCAACCGCTGCAGCCTGCAGCGGGGCGAGGACGCCGACCCTAGCCAGCAGGAACGAGA
>Ga0078972_1001872_pt1 | contig 74076 bp, 51 predicted proteins | sample YelNatPaOPGAMG01_FD_67568 | JGI IMG/M metagenome (GOLD analysis project Ga0078972, IMG submission 67568) | Hot spring thermophilic microbial communities from Obsidian Pool, Yellowstone National Park, USA - OP-RAMG-01 (SPADES assembly) (version 2) | ecosystem: Environmental > Aquatic > Thermal... | reverse complement strand
GGTGTGGTTGGGACTTCATTTGCGGTGTGGGCGCCGGAGGCGCAACGGGTGAGCGTGGTTGGGGATTTCAACCAGTGGGATGGCCGGCTGCACGCGATGCGGTTGCTTGGCGCTTCCGGTGTTTGGGAGATTTTCATTCCTGGGGTTTGCAGGGGGATGCATTATAAATTCGAGATACGCGCCCGCAACGGGCAAGTAATGCTCAAGACTGATCCTTATGGTTTCTTTTTCGAGGTGGCCCCCAAAAACGCCGCGCTGGTCTGGGATACGCTGGAATTTACATGGTCAGATGAGCGGTGGATGGAGGCGCGGCGGCAATGGAATCCGTTGCAATCGCCAATAAGCATTTACGAGGTGCATCTTGGCTCATGGAAAAAGAAGAGCGCCACTGAATCGTTTTCGTACCGTGAACTGGCTGGGCCGCTGATAGATTACGTGCGGCGAATGGGCTTTACGCACGTTGAATTTTTGCCGGTGGCAGAGCACGCTTATTATCCCTCCTGGGGCTATCAAGTAACCGGGTTTTACGCGCCCACAAGCCGGTATGGCACGCCGGAGGATTTTCAATACTTGGTGAATGCGCTGCATGAGGCCGGCATCGGGGTTATTATTGACTGGGTGCCCGCCCATTTCCCGCGTGACGAATGGGCGCTGGCACGGTTCGATGGCACCGCGTTGTATGAGCATGAAGACCCGCGCAAGGGCGCGCATCAGGACTGGGGGACGCTCATCTTCAATTACGGGCGGTACGAAGTGCGGAATTTTCTGGCTGCGAATGCATTGTTTTGGTGTGACCGCTATCATGTGGACGGGTTGCGCGTGGACGCGGTTGCGTCAATGCTTTATCTGGACTATTCGCGGAAACCTGGGGAATGGATTCCAAACGAGTTTGGCGGGCGTGAAAATCTTGAGGCAGTGGAATTTCTGCGCCATTTCAACCATCTCACACACACGGAACATCCCGGCGTGATAACGATAGCCGAGGAGTCCACGGCGTGGCCGCTGGTTACGCGCCCGCCTTATGTGGGCGGTTTGGGCTTTACGTTCAAATGGAACATGGGCTGGATGCACGATACGCTTGGCTATTTCAAGCGTGACCCCATTTACCGGAAGTTTCATCAGAATGATTTGACCTTTGCGATGTTGTATCACTACCACGAGAATTTCATCCTGCCGCTGTCGCATGACGAGGTTGTGCATGGCAAGCGCTCGCTGTTGGGACGGATGCCTGGCGATGACTGGCAGCGCTTTGCCAATTTGCGGGCTTTGCTGGCTTATCAGTGGCTTTTCCCGGGCAAAAAGCTGCTTTTCATGGGCGGGGAATTCGGCCAGAGCGGTGAATGGAACGAAAACGCCGGGTTGCAATGGTGGTTGCTGGAGCAGGGGCCGTATCACCGCGGTGTTCAGCGATTTGTCGAAGACTTGAACCGCCTTTACCGCTCCGAAGCGGCGTTATGGGCCGGCGATTTTGATACAGCAGGCTTTTTTTGGGTGGATTGCCATGACCATGAAAACAGCGTGTTTTCATTTGTTCGCCAGACGCCCGATGGCCGCAATCAATTGTTGGTGGTGATGAATCTTACGCCGGTGCCGCGGAGTCCATATCGGATCGGCCTTCCCAGGCCCGGTTTTTGGCGTGAGGTTTTGAACAGTGACTCTGAGATTTATGGCGGCAGCAATCTTGGCAATCTTGGCGGAGTGACCGCCGAGGAATATAAAGTGCATGGGCAGCCTTATTCCGCCAATTTTACCCTTCCTCCGCTGGCGGTGATGGTTTTCAAGCCGCAGGACGAGCTTCCTGCAAAATGACTTCAGGCAACAATAAGCCGGCTTGTTGTTTTGCCATAAGCGCGGCCTGCTGGTAAGATTCGGATGTTGGCAGAGCCGTCTGATTATACTGGAACTGAAGCTGTCCTGATTGCGCGTTCTGAGAAACAGGCGATGGACTGGGGGCTTGTTCTGGCCAGCCAGGGAATTGAAGCGGGGCTGAATCATATTCCCGAAACAAACCAATGGATTGTGGTTGTGTCAGTGGCGGACGAGTTGCGCGCAAGGGAGGCCATAGCGCTTTACGAGCTTGAAAACCGCAACCGCCGCTGGCAGCACGAAATCAAGGTCACGGGCCTTTTCTACGATTGGCGAAGTCTGCTCTGGATTTGGGTTTGGATACTTGTGGACTGGGCTTCGTTCATTGGCACGGTTGATTTGGCTCAGGCTGGCCGGATGGACGCCGGAGCTGTTGCTGGCGGGCAGTGGTGGCGGTTGTTTACCGCCACGACATTGCATGCCGACTTGGGACATCTTCTTTCCAATGCAACCTTGGGCGCATTGATGTTGGGGCTTGCAATGGGATGTTATGGCGCAGGTCCAGCCAGTCTCGCCGCCTTGCTGGCCGGAGCGGCAGGAAATTTCATCAATCTCATTTTCCGCCAGCCGCCTTTTTACAGTTTGGGCGCCTCCGGAGTGGTCATGGGCGCGCTTGGGTTGCTCACGGTCAACTCTCTTGCTTTGCTGCGCATGGGCCAGCCGTCGAAGCTGGTAGCGCGCGGCTTGTTTGCCGGCGGTTTTCTGCTGATTCTTTACGGATTTAATCCCGGCTCGGATGTTGTTGCGCATGTAGGCGGTTTTATTGGCGGATGCGTGGCGGGTATTGTGTTGGTGTTTTTGCCGGCGCGCATTGCAAAATCCCCGGCTTTTGACCGGTTCTGTTGGGTGGCGACTGCAATTTTGCTCGTTGCATCATGGATGCTCGCGTTGGCTGGAGCTGGGAAGTAATTTTGCCCGTTTTGTGGCCTTAAATTCCGGGCTGGCAATCCGGGCGGTAAATGCATTATTGTATGCCTCCCGTTTGGGAGGCGAAGCGGTTCTTCAAGGATTGTTTTGATGACCTTGTCGCTTCACCCTTAGGGAATTTGGCAGTGCAAATTATGACAAGTGCGGAAATTCGACAGTCGTTTCTCGACTTTTTCAAGTCGAAGGAACATACCATCGTGCCTTCATCGAGCCTGTTGCCGGATGCGCCGAATCTGTTGTTCACAAACGCGGGGATGAACCAGTTTGTGCCGATATTTTTGGGGCAGGTGAAATGCCCCTATACTCCGGGGCGTGCCGCCGACACTCAGAAATGCATCCGGGCCGGGGGCAAACATAACGATCTCGAAGATGTCGGACTGGATACATACCATCACACATTTTTTGAGATGTTGGGGAACTGGAGCTTTGGGGATTACTTCAAAAAGGAAGCCATCGAATGGGCATGGGAGCTGGTTGTTGGCAGATGGGGTTTCCCGAAACAGCGGCTTTATGCGACGGTTTACAAGCCGGAGGCAGGCGAGCCGGGGGAGTTCGACGCCGAGGCTTATGAGCATTGGGCAAGGATTTTCACCGCCGAGGGGCTTGATCCAAAGCTCCATATCCGTACTGGCGGCAAAAAGGATAATTTTTGGATGATGGGAGAGACCGGCCCGTGCGGGCCGTGTTCGGAATTGCATGTGGATTTGACGCCAAACGGCGACACGAAGGGGGCGCTTGTAAATCAAGGCAGCGCGCAATGCATTGAGATTTGGAATCTGGTATTCATAGAGTTCAACGCCAATCCCGATGGCTCTTTAAGCCCGCTGCCGGCAAGGCACGTGGACACGGGCATGGGGTTCGAGCGCGTAACCGGCATCATCCAGAACACCAGGGGCTTTACCGATTTCAGCCGCATAATATCGAATTACGAAACCGATATTTTCCGGCCCATCTTTTCCGCCCTGGAAAAGAAGTCCGGCAAAAAATATGGCTCAACGCTCCCCAAACCGGGGCGGCAGGCTGAAACTGCTCAGGAAAAGGTGGACGTGGCATTTCGCGTGGTTGCCGATCACTTGCGCGCCCTCAGCTTTGCCATTGCAGATGGCATCCGGCCCGGCAACACCGACCGAAACTATGTGTTGCGCAGGATTTTGCGCAGGGCGGTTCGCTATGGACGCGAATTGGGATTTCATCGTCCATTTATTTTTGAGCTTGTGGATGTGCTTGCAGACACAATGGGGGATGTGTTTCCCGAAGTCCGTTCCGGAAAGGATACCGTCAAGGAAGTCATAAGGCGCGAGGAGGAGGCGTTCAACCGCACGCTGGACACCGGCACAGCCCTGTTTTTGGAAGCGGTGAGCGATTCAAACCTGAAACAAATTTCCGGCGAGCTGGCGTTCAAGTTGTACGATACCTACGGCTTTCCGCTGGATTTGACGGCTCTGATGGCGCGGGAGCGCGGATTGACGGTTGATGTTGACGGGTTCAACCAGTTGATGGAACAGCAGCGTGAAAAGGCCCGGAAAGCGCAGAAAAAAGAGGTCATCGAGCTTTCGCAGATCGAAAGCGCCGTGCCAACCGTGTTCAAAGGCTACGAAGTGCTGGAGACAACTGCGCGGGTGCTTGAAATTGCGACTCATCGCAACCGGACCGCGGTTATCCTGGATGTGACTCCATGTTACGCCGAAATGGGCGGACAGGTGGGCGATACGGGCGAAATAATCGGCGGCAGCCAGGTATGGCCGGTGGTCAATACCATCAAAACAGGGCATACGTGGTTGCATTTAATCGAAGGCAACGACGCCCCGCCGGTTGGGGCCGCAGTTACGCTTGTAGTGGATGCCGAGAGGCGCGCCGCAATTCAGCGGCACCACACCGTTACTCATCTTTTGCACTGGGCTTTGCACGAGGTCGTGGGGCCGGATGCAACCCAGAAAGGTTCATACGTTGGGCCTGAAAAACTGACATTTGACTTCAACAGCCCGCCATTGACGCCGCAACAGGTGGCCGATGTGGAACGGCTGGTCAACGAGCGGATACTGGAAAACGCCGGCGTCTCATGGCTGGAAGTGCCTTACGCGGAAGTCAAGGGGCGCAAGGATGTGATGCAATTCTTCGGCGACAAATACGGCGACATTGTCCGCGTGGTGCAAATCGGCGGTAAACCGGCTGCGCTGGATGGTTACTCAATGGAACTTTGCGGCGGCACCCACTGCCGGGCCACGGGTGAAGTCGGCCTTTTCAGGATTATGGCGGAGTCGGCCATTGCGGCGGGCGTTCGCCGAATTGAAGCTGTCGCCGGCCTGGCATCCTACCGCCGGGTTGCGGAGGAATTTGGATTGCTAAAATCCCTGGCGGAGAAAGTCAGCTCGCCGGTTACGGAGTTGGAAAAACGCATCGAAAACCTCATTGCCCAGCAGAAGGAGCTGGAGAAAAAACTGAGGGAACTACAGCAGAAACAGGCGGCTGCGACTGCTGCCAAATTGGTCCAGAGGGCAGGGGTCATTGAAGGCATTCCGGCACTTATTGAGCGAGTGGATGCCGATGGCGACACTTTGCAGTCACTGCTCAACGAGTTGAAGGGACTTTTCAACGGGGTGATTGTGCTGGGTGGCGCTTCCGGAGAAACCGTGGCGCTGGTGGCCTCGGTTTCGCCCGAGTTCACTTCTAAGGTTCAAGCCGGGAAGATCGTTCAGGGCATCGCGCCGTTGGTGGGCGGAAAAGGCGGTGGCCGCCCCGAATTCGCCCGCGGCGGAGGCAGGGACGCCTCCAAGCTGGATGCCGCATTGGAAAAGGCCCGGCAGCTTGTGGGGCGAAAATAATTGCATTATCATTTTTGCAAAAATCCGGGCTTTATTGTAAGGTTAACTGAGTGGATTGAAGGCCATTTTGACACGTCAAGATTGGCCGGAAAGCTGGAGGTTATGGGCAAAATAAGTGAAAAGACAACTGGCATTCTCATTGGCGCGATGGATGCCATTTGGCCCAAAAATCGCTTGTTGACAGTTTTGAAGAAACTTGTAAAAGTTTTGCTGGATTTGGGGTTCGGGTGGCAGCACGTTTCTTCAGCGGGGTTCCCCACCCCCACCTCCTTGGCGTCTGTCGCCCGGCCCTCGGTTTTTTAAAAGTAACTGTTGACGAATGGGGCAGGTTCAACTAACTTGCCTGCCCCGATGCGGGGGCGTAGCTCAACTGGTTAGAGCGCTGCCCTGTCACGGCAGAGGTTACGGGTTCGAGCCCCGCCGCTCCCGCCATTTCTATTTTTTAAGCTCGCTTCACAACTTCAAAGAGTTTCGCCCTGAACAAAAGCCTCAACACCATTTTCACCGTAATTTTCCACTTCTTACGCACTTTCTTTTATTGAGAGACTGACAGTTGCATCGTGACACTTGTTGGAAGGGTGATGTGGAAGTACTGGTTGAATAGTGTTATGAGTTTGGGCACTGTTTAAACCCGAAAAACTGAGTTAAAAAATCCCTTCTGTTATCAAGCGAAGCGTGGCAGGGGCGAAATGAAAGATTCTTCTTCAATCTCAAATCTCAAATCTCAAATCTGAAATCAAGCGAAGCGTGGAATCTCAAATCTGAAATCAAGCGAAGCGTGGAATCTCAAATCTGAAATCAAGCGAAGCGTGGAATCTCAAATCTGAAATCAAGCGAAGCGTGGAATCCAGCGCGGCGTGGGGCCATTTACGGGACGGCGTGGAAGCCGTTCCTCCATCCACGTAGCTGCCGCCGTAAGGCGGCAGAAATCATAATGGCATAATTAGCGTTTATTCGCGCAATTCGCGGTTAAGAAAGAAAATTGGAAACCGCCAATGGACGCGAATGGACGCGAACTTATGAAAAGAATGCAGGCGCAATCGGTGGAAATGGGTGCGATTCATCCGCCATCTCACGATGGCGGCTGCGGAAAAACAGAACGGTGGCCATGTCTGACCACCGTATCTTTGTAGCTGCCGCCGTGAGGCGGCAGAGATTTGTCCGCCGACTTACGTCTGCGGCTATGCGTTATGACCAAACTCGTAGCAACCGGCGTAAGCCGGTTGATTTTTCCGCCATTTACAATGAGTCCACAAAAACATGCCGCCCCTACGGGGCTGGAAAATTTTCATTGGCCTTTGATTCTATAAGCATGCCATCCCTACGGGATTAGTGGAAGATATCCGCCGGCTTACGCCGGCGGCTACAGGTATTCTTGTGTGGGGCGGTCTTGGGCGGGGGGGGTGTCAACCGGTGCTGTATTTGTCACTGAGTTGGGGCGGGCTGGAACGGCGCGAGTCGTTACGGAAAGCGATCTTACGCTGGCCAAAACCAACTTAGGAGAAGTTGGATATCGAAAACCCAAACTGGAGTCTTTCAACTTGAGTCCCCCCACTCAAACCAGAATGAAAACCACTTCAACTTATTTTTTAGGTTAAAAATTCTTTTCATGGCTTAATCTTATTTTCCACTGGTGCTAGCTGTAACATAAAAAGCGATCTTAAAAAACCGCTTCCTGGTACGAAAGGGCGCGGAATGGAATTGCCAGCCGGGCCAGTGCGGCTTAGTTCACCAAGGTCGAAATTCGGAGAAATCCGGGCTTGATTCGCATCGGCGCGGGTTTAAGCTCCCACCCATGTGCATAGGAAATGCATGGCGAGCCAAAAGCAATGATTCCTTTTCACAACACGACAAGTGAGAACATGAAGCCTGCCCTAAAGCAAATTCCTATCAGTTCCAATTTGGCTTTGGACTGGGGGAGTCGCCTGTTGAATTCGCCCGGGCTGTTGATCGGCATAATGATTTTTGGTGCGGCCCTTAGAATCGCGCGGTACCTGCATGGCACCTCGCTTTATTTTGACGAAGCCATGCTGGGCCTTAACCTGATTAAATACTCCTACTGGGAACTTTTGAGGCCATTGGACTTCGGGCAGGTCGCGCCACCAGGCTTTTTGTGGTTGGCTCGCTCCTCAGTTGTATGGTTTGGTTCTTCTGAAAATGCGTTGCGGTTGGTTCCTTTGCTCGCCGGACTGGTTTCGCTGCCGTTATTCTATGGCTTGGCGCGCCAATTTCTCGCGCGTTGGTCATCTGTTTTAGCTTTGCTTCTTTTTTCTGTATCGTGGCCTTTAATCAGATATGCCACGGAAGTAAAACAGTATTCATTGGACGTTGCGGTGACCCTTGCGCTAAGTTTAATTGCCCTCAAGTGGCCATTGGAACGACCCTGCAGTTTGCGCAGCCTTGCTATGGGCCTTGTCGGGGCCATTTCCCTTTGGTTTTCTCATCCCGCCTTGTTTGTGCTGGCCGGGCTGGCGTGGGGCTGGATAATTTCCGCCATTTTATACCGGCAACCTCGACGGCTGTTGTCTTGTGCCATCCCTTTTGCCCTGTGGGCGGCAAGTTTCACTCTTTTCTTTCACCTTTTCCTATCGCGGGTTGACGGCCGGCCAGATTTGCTGCAGTTCCACGCGGATGCCTTCGCCCCGTTGATCCCCCATTCTCTGGCCGATCTGCGTTGGTTTGTCCACACCCTCGAAGGCATCTTCATTAATCCAGTGGGACTGTCCTTTTTCGATTTCGGCCTCGTTTTTGCCATCATGGGCGTGTTCTTTTTCATCGAAAAAGGCGAGGATCGGATCATCTGGCTGGTGCTGCCTGTTTTGTTTGCCTTGGCCGCTTCCGCTCTGCATAAGTACCCGTTCCGTGACCGCTTAATATTATTTACGGTACCGGTGCTCATCATACTCATTTTCGCCGGCATTCAAAAACTGTTCCAAGCTCTGGATGCCCGTGAGCAGGCCATCAAATTGCTGTTGGTGGGGATCATGTTGGCCTCTCCTTGCCTGAAAGCATTGGGCGGTTTTGCGCGTCCGGTTGAGATGCAACCGCTTAAACCCGCGCTTCTTCACATCAGCCAGCGGGCCCGTCCCGGGGATGCCCTCCAACTGGAATCTTCTTGTTGGCCTGGATATTTATTTTATACCAATCACATTCCCCTGGCGCATTTGGGCCCAGTCAAAGTTATTCCCTGGTCCACGGAGGAGAAAATTAATGTGGAACGTAATCATTTGGTGGAACCAGGAAGAAAATGGTTTCTTTTTAGCTATGAGACTGGCGAAGCCGAGCGCAAACTGATATTGCACCAATTGGATTCCAAAGGGAAACGGCTGGATTCGTATGAGGTGGATCCCAAAGTAACCGGTTACCTCCCCACAGTGACCGTTTACCTGTACGACTTTGGCCTCTCGCCACCATGACAGCTACGATCCAAGCGAACCTGCCATGACTGATTACCGTAACACGATGAGGGAAAGCCGGAAGCGTGTCCAAAAGCAAATTCCTCTCTGTTATTTAGGCGAGGCGTCTGCTTCGAGGTCGCCCAATGCGAACTGGGTGCCGTTGAGCAGGAACTGTTGCATGGCGGCGTCTTGGAAGACGTTGGCTCCATGTCCAAAGCCGCAGTAGAAAACGCGGCCTTGTCCCTCTTTCTTAATCCAGGCTACTGCGTAATCGTTATCGGCCCGTTTCATGCCTTTTTGCGAGCCGGTGGCCGGATCGCTGAGGTCCAGCGTGACCAGCACCCGCCGATCGGCGCGGGTATAAGGCTCCTTGAATTGGTAGATTTCATCCTTGAACTTGAATGTTGCATTCGGAAAGGCCTTGTTGATTGGGTGGCCGGGGTCTTCGACTTTGAACGCCCATGTGCCGCCGCCGCCCCATGGGTGGCCGTCGAACAACCCGCCCATCATTTTCGCGCCATCCGGCCATTTGTAAAAATTATCTGTGGCTGCATGGATGCCCACGATGCCTTTGCCGCCCCGGACAAAGCTCAGCAGGGCTTGCGCCCGTTCCTCGGTGAGTTTGAGCTGGGTGGTGTTGTTCAGTACAACTGCGTCATATTTGGCCAAATTGTCAAAAGCTGCATAATCATCGGTAATGTCCACTTGAAAGGCGCCGGTTTTTTGTCCCATCAGTTCAAGCGCCTTGTTTGCCACGGCAATTCCGTCGCCATGGAAAAAACCTTCGCATCGCCAGAAGACCAATATCCGCCTGGCCTTTTTAGGCTTGGCAGCGGTGGCGGGGACAGCGGCTTCAATCTTTTTCAGGATGGATTCTGAGAGTGTTGGCGGCACTTTGGGTGGCGGAGGCGGCTTGGCAGGGGGTGTGTCGGCGGCTCCGGCGCGCCAGGCGATTGCGGTTGTGAAACAGGCCACGATCAACCAGATAGAAAAAGTTCTTTTCATAACCTCATCTTATTTTCCACTGCTGCTAGCTGCAACAAAAAAGTGATCTTAAAAAACCGCTGCTTGGTACGAAAGGGCGCGAAGTGGAGCCGGGTTGGAAAGGTGTTTTTGCTTGTGAGATGGAGGGGTGGCTGATAGAATGACGAATATGAGTCCTGTGTTGGGATGTGTCGCACGGCTGGCGGCAGTTTTTGCCTGTAGTTTGATTGCGGCGCAGGCTGCGGAGTCCGAATTTGAAATACGGGCGGAGGATTTTGACCGCGGAAATGTCAAGATTTGGACAACAGATTTTGCCAAAGGCCAGCCTGCGGTGGCGTATGGCGGAGCCTCGCCAATTGAAGTTGAGTACGACATAGAGTTTCCCGTCAGCGGCCGGTATGAACTGCATATAAAGTATGCGGCTGCACAGGTACGGGCCACGTCGGTTTACTTTGATGGGAAAGAAGTGGCGCAGGCGTGCCGGACAGCCACCGGTTCATGGATTACAACGCAGGCACAATGGGAAACCATCTGCGCTTTGGACATCGAAAAGGGGCGGCACACGTTGAAGTTGAGGCGCGAACAGGCGTTTCCACATGTTGTAGCGCTACGGTTCAGCACGACGGCGGAATTTCCAGCAGGCTGGGTGATGCGCCGTTCGCCGGCCCGGAAAGCAACAGCCGCGTTGCCGCCTTCCGAGGCGATTTACAAACCGGAAGTGAACCCTGCGTCGCTGCGACTGGCGATAGAGGATTTGATTGGAACTTTTGGGGCACGATATCCGCGCGGGCGGGAATTTTTGGACAAGTTGGGAGCGCTGGAGGCGCGTCTGAGGCAGGATAAAAATGGCGGCGACAAAGGGTTGCAGGCGGAGCTGGCGGCATTGCAGCGGGAGGCGCTGCTTGCAAACCCGCTTTTGAAATTTGACCGGTTGTTGATTGTGAAGCGCTCGTCACGCAGTCCGCAGCTTGGATTGCCGCATAATTGGCAGAGCAATTCGTCGCTGCAGAAGACAGGTTATGACGATTCAATATGCGTGCTTCTAATGACAAATCTCGATGCTGAGCCAATAACGCTTTTCAAGCCCGACAAAGGCGAATTTGTGGGGGATGTTGATTTGCATTGGGACGCGGATCGGATGTTGTTTTCGATGCCAGACATGGATGGCGGGCGGTGGCAGGTCTATGAGTTGTCCGCCGACGGCCAACAGTTGCGGCGGCTTACAGGCGAGCAGCCTGATGTTGACAGTTATGACGCCTGTTATTTGCCGGATGACAGGATCATATTCACATCAACCGCCTGTTTTGTTGGTGTGCCGTGCGTCAATGGCAGTTCACATGTTGCAAATCTTTATGTGATGGACAAGGACGGCAAAAACATCCGCCAGCTTTGCTTTGACCAGGAGCATGACTGGTGTCCGACGGTGCTGCCAAACGGGCGCATACTTTATACGCGATGGGAATATACCGACACGCCCCATTCCAACACGCGGCTGCTTTTCCACATGAATCCGGATGGCACTGAACAGATGGAATTTCTGGGGAGCAATTCTTACTGGCCAAATTCATTCTTTTACGCCCGCCCGATTCCGGGGCATCCGACAAAGATTGTTTCCATTATTTCCGGGCATCACGGGGATGCGCGGATGGGTGAGCTGGTGATTTTTGATCCTGCGCGGGGCCGTCATGAAGAGGGCGGGGCGGTGCAGAAAATACCTGGCTATGGCAAACCAGTGCAGCGGGTTTTTCGGGATCAGTTGACGGTTGGGATTTTCCCAAAGTTTTTGCATCCGTGGCCGTTGAGTGAGAAATATTTTATCGTGGCCTGCAAGCCTGCTCAGAAGGCGCTTTGGGGGATTTATCTGGTGGATATTTTTGACAACATGGTGCCGTTGAAACAGGTGCCGGGGTACGCCCTGCTGGAGCCAATTCCATTCCGCCCAACGCCCCGTCCGCCGGTCATTCCCGACAAAGTTAATTTGGCGCGAAAGGATGCGGAGGTTTACATACAGGACATTTATGCTGGCGACGGCCTGAAGGGCGTTCCGCGCGGAACGGTGAAGGCGCTGCGGCTGTTCACATATCATTTTACCTATCATGGTATGGGCGGGCTTTTGGGCGTAATTGGAATGGACGGTCCATGGGACATAAAGCGCGTGTTGGGCACGGTGCCTGTAAATCCCGATGGCTCAGCGCGTTTTCTGATTCCCGCCAACACGCCGATATCGCTGCAGCCGCTGGACGCGGAAGGCAAGGCGATACAGTTGATGCGAAGTTGGATGACGGCGATGCCGGGCGAAATGGTGCAGTGCGCTGGTTGTCATGAGCGCCAAAACACCGCCGCGCTTCAGCGCAAGACAATGGCGTTGAGTCAAAACCCGGTTTCAATAGCCCCGTGGTATGGCCCCGAACGCGGTTTTAATTTCCACCGAGAGGTGCAGCCTGTATTGGATGCGCATTGTGTGCGCTGCCACAACGGCCAGCCACAGGCCGATGGGAAAGTTATCCCGGACTTGCGCGGCACGGTGAAAATCAATGATTGGCGGTCGGTGACACCCGGTCATGGGGGTGGAAATGCGGGGAAGTTTACCGTCAGCTATGCCAACTTGCACCGTTATGTGCGCAGGCCGGGCATAGAGAGCGATTATCATGTGTTGGAGCCGCTTGAGTTTCATGCCGATACCACCGAGCTGGTGCAGATGTTGAAGAAGGGCCATCACGGCGTGCGGCTTGATGCGGAGGGATGGGATAGAATCATCACATGGATTGATCTCAACTGCCCGTTTCACGGCACTTGGAGCGAGGAATTGGGCAAGCCCGGCAATCAGGTGGAGCGCCGGCGACAACTGCTCAAACTGTATGCTGGGGTTGATTCCAATCCGGAGCATGTCCCGGAGACACCGCCATACAAGCCGCAGACTGTGGCCGTTCAGCCTGAGAGAGGGCAGGACAACAAGGGCATTGTGCCGCAGCTTGCCGGCTGGTCGTTTGATGAGGTCGAGGCACAAAGGCGGCAGGCGGCAGCCGGGCCGCGAGTCCGCAAGACAGTCAGCGTTGGCGATGGCGTTGCCATTGAACTTGTGTTGATCCCCGCCGGTGAATTTGTGATGGGCAGCATGAACGGCGAGCCTGATGAAAGGCCGATGACAAGGGTGCGAATCGAGCGGCCATTTTGGATGGCGGTCAAGGAGACCGACAATCGCACCTATGCGGTTTATGACCCGCGCCATGACAGCCGCGTGGAGGATAAAAACACCTATCAATTTGGAGTCCATGGTTATCCGGCCAATCTGCCGGAACAACCAGTTGTGCGGGTGTCGTGGATTGAGGCGATGGCGTTTTGCAGATGGCTTTCGGAGCGAACCGGGATGCGATTCAACCTGCCAACCGAGGCGCAATGGGAATATGCCTGCCGCGCTGGAAGCGCCACGCCGTTTTATTTCGGGGATTTGGACGATGATTTTGGATGGTTTGCAAATCTTGCAGATGCAAAATTGCGCGAATTTGCCAGCGACCCGTACACGGTGGATGTGCCGTTGAAAAAACCGACGCCTTATGACGACTGGATTCCAAAAGATGACCGGTTTTGGGATGGGAGCTTGATTTCGGTTGCGCCCGGACAATATCTGCCCAATGCCTGGTGGCTGCATGATATGCATGGCAACGTGGCCGAGTGGACACGCAGCACTTACAGGCCGTATCCGTGGGTTGCAGAGGACAATTCAGCAGAGCCACCGCCAGACAGCCGCAAGGTGGTGCGGGGCGGTTCGTGGCGGGATTTGCCGCGCCGCGCGACGGCCAGTTTCCGGCTGAGTTATCATCCGTGGCAGCGGGTGTATAATGTCGGCTTCCGTGTTGTCTGCGAGGCGGATGATGTGGAGGTGGCTTCCGCTCTTCGCGTGTCGCCGGGAAATCGAAAATCGTCCGGAAAATAATTTGTTTCAGCAAGTCGCCGGCGGCAGGTTCGTGAGGTCAACAAGCTCCAGACAATCTTCCGGGATTTCACTCAGGAAACGGCTGGGATGTGGCAGGTTGGGTTGGGCGCGGTTTACGTCTCCGATAATCACCGGGTAACAGAGGTAAAGCTCGCGTTTGGCGCGGGTAATTGCCACGTAGAAAATGCGGCGCTCCTCTTCTTCGCCATCGGTACTGCGCAAGGCAAGGCCGGATGGAAACATCCCGTCGCATAACATGATGACAAACACCGCCTCGAATTCAAGGCCCTTGGCCTGATGGACGGTTGAGAGCCGGACGCGGTCTTCATCGTCGCGGCGGTTGTCTTCGGCGTCGAGGTTGCTGAGCAGCGCCAAATCAGTGAGAAAATCTTCGAGCCTGTCAAATTCGCCTGCATAAACGGCCATGTGTTCGAGGTCTTCCATGCGGCTGTGGGGGCGGGTCAGATTTGCTTCGATGTAATCGCAATAGCCGCCTTCGACAACCAGCCTGATCATGTCTCCGGGATGATCGCAGAGCTGCGGGTCTGCCAACTGGCGCATTATTTCAACCCACTGTTGCCATGCGGTTGCGGCTTTTTGCGGCGCCAGCGATGCGCAGGCGTGGAGGGCCTGTGCCGCCGCTGAAAAATAAGCGGGATCAGCCGGATTTTTTGTAACCCGCGTTGGTGCATCTGGCGACGGCGGTTGGGATGGCGCGGCACGGGCCGGCAATTTTGGCAACTGCGCTTTATAGGCGAGCCACAAGCGGTTGGCGCTTTTTTCGCCGACGCCCGGCAACATTTGTGCGAGGCGTTTGAAGCTCAGTTCATCGAACGGATTCCAGAGGAGTCTCAGGTAGGCGCACACGTCCTTGATATGCGCCTGCTCGAAGAAACGAATGCCGCTGGTGATTGAGTACGGGATGCGCAGGCTGTTCAAATGCATTTGCAAATCGAGGGCGTGAAAGTGTGAGCGATACAAAACGGCGATTTGGCCGAGGGCGGTTCCAAATTCGTGCAACTGCTGAATGCGGTGCGCAACGAATTTGGCCTGCTGCTGTGTGTCAAGGCATACCACCTTGAACGGCTTGTCGCCGGAGCGGACGGTCGGGGTGAGTACTTTCGGAAACTGGCGTGGATTGGCGGCGATGACGGCATTTGCCACGGCCAGAATTTCCGGCGTGCTGCGGTAGTTGATTTCGATTTTGTAAATTTTGGCGTCGGGATGGCGTTTTGGAAATTCGAGCAGATTTTGGTAGTTGGCGCCGCGCCAGGAATAGATGCTTTGGGAATCATCGCCCACAGCCATGATGTTCCCATGCTCCTGCGCCAGCATATCCACGATTTCAGCCTGTAGCGTGTTGGTATCTTGATATTCATCCACAAGGACAAAGCGGAAATTCCGAAGGCAGTAGTCGCGCAGCGGGCCGGGTTCAGACAGCAGTTTTTGCCAATAGATGAGCAAATCGTCAAAGTCCATCACGTTGTCGGCGAGTTTGCGCGCCTGGTACTGCCTGGCCAGCTCTTCAAACGCCGGCAGATCAGGCAGCAGGGCGGGATGCAGTTCGTTTATTACGTCTGAAATGCTGCGCCGTGTGTTGGCGGCGAATGAGAAAATCTCGGCTGCCACATTCGGTTTGGGGCCTTTTGTTGACCAGCCTTTGACTTGCTCAATGCAACCCTTGAGGCAGTGCTCGGAGTCTTCGCGGTCCAGTATGGTGAAGTCCGGCGCATACCCTATGGAAGCCGAGAACCACCGCAACAGCCGCGCGCCGATTGCATGGAATGTGCCGCCCCATACACCCGCCAAATCCGCGCCCAATAGATTCGAAGCCCGCCGCATCATTTCCTGTGCGGCCTTGTTGGTGAATGTCAGCAGAAGGATGCTCCGCGGCGGGATGCCTTGTTCAAGGAGAAATGCGAGGCGGTAAATCAAAGTGCGGGTCTTGCCGGCGCCGGCTCCGGCCAGTACAAGCGCCGGCCCGGGCCCGGCTGTGACAGCAGCCAATTGCTGCGGGTTGAGGTCGGCCTGATAATTGACCGACAACTCCCGTGTTGGCCTGAATGAGCATGGGTCCCAGCGGTTCGACATGCCACCGCCTAATCAAATCCTGTCACGATAAAAGTCAAAGCTATTCGCAAAAGCCGTCCACTTGCAGGCTGAATGTATTAAGATTAATGATGGTTTGCAAACCAGAGACCTATCACGGTGCCGGCGATTGCAATCAGGGCGGCTACGAGCGATTCGCCTGCAACCATGCCGGAGGCGATTGGGACAGTGTAAGTTTCAGCGGGTTTGGGGCGAAATCTTGCCCATAACCATGCCGCGGCGGCGCCTATCGCAAAGGATAGATTGTTTTGAAAAGGAATTACCCATGCAAGTCCCAGGCCCATTGCGGAAGGGAGATACGGCCCGACCTTCGGAAACAACTTTTCAAGCACGGGCAACAGCACGCCTATAAAGGCGCCGATGATTATGGCGATTACGGCACTCTCAGGCAGCATGTGAATGCCTTTGGTCAGCAACTCCGCCACGGCCCGCCACATGTTGGCTGCAGGCGGGTTGAAGGATTCGAGTTTGGCCTTGTCCGGCACCATAAGATACCAGGCCGGGACGATCGCCAGTGTGCCGAAAAAAATGCCGAAAAACTGGGCGAGGAATTGTTTGCGCGGATTTGCCCCAAGAAGGTAGCCGCTTTTGAGGTCGGTCAACAAATCGGCCGAGCTGCTGCCTGCGGAGGCGGTCAGGCCGGCAGACATCAGGTTGATGATGGTATTGCCTTTTGCGCCGGGCAGGACTGCGTAGAGCAGTTGGGTTACCTTGCCCATTGCGCCGATTGGGGTGGTATCGGTTTCTCCTGTTGCGCGGCAGCAGACAAGCGAGACCAAAAATGAGAAGGCCACGGCCAGCAGCCCAAGCGGAATGGATATGTTGAAGGCCAGCAGTTGCACAATTACAAGGCCGATGGTGATTGGCACCAGTCCGGCAATCAGCCACGAGAATGGGACTTCGATTTTCGCGAGAGCTTCGGCATGAGGTGTCTTTTGGCCGTTTTGAAAAAGGCGGAAGGCGCGGGCGAGTGTCTTCCATTGTAGCGCCAGGGAAGTGAGGCTTGAAAACACCATGATCGAAGTACCGCCCCACAGCGCCCAGCGTGTGGGACGTATCATGTCATTTGCCACCGGCACCGAGGCCACGTATCCGTCAACTGCGGCCTTTGCCAAATCGAGCTGGTGCAACTGCGGCACAACCACGTAGTAGAGGAGCAGGGAGCCGAGGAGCATGGAGAAGGCGACACGCACGCCAACAAGCATCCCGGCTCCAATAAGCAACAAGCTCGGCTCGAAAGCCAGCCCCTGGAGCTGGACGCCTTTGATCGGATTGAGAAATCCGCTGAATGCGATTTCCTCCGGTATTTTCAGCCAGCCATAAATCTTTGCCAGCCATTGTTGTGGATGGCCGCTTTTTTGGAACTCCTCGACCAGCGTGCCGTAGGTGCGTAGCAGGCCCACAATTCCGCTGACTGCAAGCGCGCCCACCAGCGAATAGGCTTTTTTAAGCGCTTCCTGTCCTGATGAGTAGAGGCTGCGCAATGTTTCAGCGGCGGCCATGCCGCTTGGGAATTTGAGCTGCTCATAATTGATCATCTGGCGTTTCATCGGGATGGCCAGAAACACGCCAAGCGCGGCGGTCAACAGCACAAACGATGAGACTACAAGCCAGGAGTAATGTGAGCCATGGATGAGAAGCAGCGCGCCAAATGCGGTACCGACCGTGGCGCCGGTGCTGTAACCGGCGGCTGAGGCGGTTGATTGCATGCAGTTGTTTTCCAGGACACTCATTGGAGTGAGGCGATGTCCGGAAAGTGCGCGCAGGCTGTTCCAGATCACATAGGAGAGGACACAGGCAGTGATTGCAACGCCAAATGACCAGCCCAGCTTCAGCGTGGTGTAAAGGTTTGAGATGGACATCATCATTCCCAAAATCCCGCCCATCAGCACCGCCCGCAGGGTCAACTGTTTTTGTTTATCACCCTGATAGTAATGCTTGAACCAGTGGGCATCCATTTCCTCAGGCGTGGCATTGTGCGGGAATGGTGGAATTGTGGATGCACCGGCGCCTGCCGGTGGAGGCGTGGCGGCAACATCCAGTTGCGATTCATTCTCTGGCATCGCCACAATTTGGCATCTGCCTTTCCAGTTGGCAAGAACAGCGAGAAAATCAAAACTTGTCTTTCGGTGTGCAGTCGGCTTTGAATGTGGCCGGATGTGAGCGGCACAAACCACAACACGGCCTCAGATTGGTTCACCCCACGCCGCTTTTCCATTGTGCTGCTGGCGGCTTTGGCGGCGGCATTCCCCAAAATCGTGCTGGGGCTTGAATCGTGGTTCTTCCGCGATTACGGCGTGCTTGGCTATCCGGCCTTGTTTTTCCACCGGGAAGCCTTTTGGCGCGGGGAAATTCCGTTGTGGAATCCGTTGAGCAACTGTGGCGCGCCATTTTTGGCGCAATGGGGAACTATGGCCCTTTATCCCGGGTCGTTGGTGTACCTTCTGTTTCCGATGCCGTGGTCGCTGAGTTATTTTTGCTTGGGCCATCTTTTTCTGGCTGGACTGGGGATGTACTGGCTGGCGCGGCGGTGGACTGGAAATGGATTTGCAGCCGCTGCGGCGGGCTTCGCGTTTGTGTTCAATGGCGCGACTTTCTCATGCCTTTTATGGCCGAATTACACTGTTGCCCTGGGCTGGATGCCGTGGGTGGTTTTGACGGCGGAGCGGGCATGGACGGAGGGCGGTCGCAAAGTGTTGGTGGCGGGAGTGGTTGCGGCCATGCAGTTGCTGTCCGGCGTTCCGGAAATCATCTTGTTGACGTGGCTTGCAGTAATCGGTTTGTGGCTGGCCTGCGGGCGGCAGACTAATCCGTGGCCTCGCTCTTTGTCGCGACTGGCTCTTGCGGTTGTAATTGCCGCCGGGCTGGTGGCGGCCCAAATTTTTCCATTTCTTGATTTGCTTGCCCATTCACATCGTGATCCAGGTTTTGCGCCCGTCAAATGGTCAATGCCGGGCTGGGGCTGGGCGAATTTGATTGCGCCATTGTTCCACTGTTTCGAGTCGCCTCTTGGGATTTTCTTTCAGCCTGAGCAGGCATTTTTATCATCGTATTATCCAGGGGTAATTGTGCTGGCGCTGGCGATATGGGGCGGGCTTGCCGTGGGAAGTGCCCGTGCCCGCGTAATGGCGGTATTGACTGTTCTGGCGCTCATAATGGCCCTCGGCCCGAATGGTTTTTTGTATTCGTTGGTGCGCGGGATTTTCCCAGCTTTGGGGCTGATGCGGTTTCCGGTGAAATTTGTGCTGCTGGCCACTTTTTTGATGCCGCTTCTGACTGCGATGGCCTTGGGCTGGTGGGAACGGAGCTGCGCGTCAACGAGTTCAACGGGCAGATGGCTGCTGCCGGGGTTGACGTGGCTGGCCGTTGCAGTTGCCATGGCCGGGATTATATGGTTTGGAAGGGCGCATCCATTTGAATTTGACCAGCCGGATGTGATGACAACCAACACGCTTGTGCGGCTCGGATTTTTCACCGCTCTCATGGTTTTGCTGGCGGGATTTTGTCTGGACGGCATTGGCGCGCTAATCGTGCGATGGCTCTGGCTTGTTTTGTTGGTGCTGGATGTCATTACGCATGTGCCCTGGCAAAATCCATCATTGCCAGTCGAACATTTCAAACCCGGCCTTTGGGCGATGGCAAACAAGATGAAGGCGCCGCGGCATGGAGAGGGGCGTGTGATGATTACACCGGCGGCGGAGGATAAACTGACGCACAGCATGGTGGCGGATGCCGCTGCGAATTGGACGGGGAAACGCCTTGCACTCTGGTCAAATCTGAATCTTCTGGAGGGAATACCCAAGGTTAACGGCTCCTCGACGCTGCAATTACGCCCGCAGCGCGAAATCGAGGATATGATTTACAAACAGGGGCGGACGAATTGTCCGGGCTTGCTGGATTTTCTTGGTGTGCGCCTGATTACCGCGCCGCAAAATGTTGTTGAATGGGTTGAGCGCCCGTCCGCCCTGCCATTGGTGACAGCCGGGCAACAGCCGGCATGGGTTGGCGGCACGCAGGCATTGGCCGCTGTTTTTGCGCCTGATTTTGATCCAAAAAAAGTGGTGTATCTGCCGGCGGAAATTGAAAGCCGGACAACTGCCCGCAAACTTGCACAGCCGAAACAGCTTGAAGTCCGCCATGAGGCGCAGCGATTGACAATCCAAATAGACACGCCGGAGCCTTCATGGGTTGTTATCGCGCAGAGTTACGCTCCACAATGGCGGGCTTATGTGGATGGCCGCCAAACCGGGTTATTCCGGGCCAACCACGCCTTCCAGGCCCTGGAAGTTCCGGCGGGGCGGCATCGAGTTGAAGTGGTTTACAAAGATTATTGGTTTTACGCTGGCGCCGGCGTTTCTTTAATCACCTTGATGGTTTGCCTGCTTGCTGGCTGGCAGATTTGCCTGCGCCGGAGGCAGCAAGCTATGGCTGGCGACGGGGCACGGTTGTCGAGTCAATGATTGTTCCGTTGATATCAATGGCTTGAATGAAGGCGGTTTCGTTGGTAATGCCAACCCGCACACAATGAAATACCTTTGCTGCAAAGGCGGATGCAGGCTCTGAATAAACACGTGGAGTATAAAGATAGGCGCCGCCTCCTCCGCTGATGATTGAAACGACCCCTTGCACCGGATTAAAGCGTTCATAGAAATGCTCGTGGCCGTTGAAAATCAACTGCACCCCATGCTGGCGCGCCAATGGCAGAATTGTCCTTTGCAGCTCCACCTGATCAGGGATGTCATTGTAATCAAGATCATTCATGCGATGCACGCCGCTTGAGCGGACCGGGATGTGGAAAAACAGGATTTTCCACGGCTTACGGCTTTGCGCCAGATCATCCGAAAGCCAACGGTATTGAAGGGAGCCGGGGCGCAGCGGGTATTTTGCAAAATGCATGAAGCTTGGCACAAACAGGCAGACGAAGTGTGCATCTCCGTGATCGAATGAGTAGAAATGGGCCGTGCGCGTGACTGTGTTCGCAGGCAGCGGCAGATTGTGCAGATAATTACGGTCCGCAATCGCCATGTTGTAGCGGATTGTGCCCGGTTCAAAAAAGTCATGGTTCCCGAATGTAAAAAAGTAAGGAACTGATTTCATGTGCGGCTGATAGACGCTGAGGCAGCGCAAATCCGCCAGATCATTTTGAAATGCATTGTAAACAACGTCGCCGGTGTGCAGCACCAGATCGGGGGCTGTGTCGCGTACGAGCTTTGCGATGCGGTATTGTTCAATCGTGCCTGCGCCGCTGTCGCCAAACACCGTGAATGCCAGACTCCCATTTGTTTTGAATGTGACAAATGTTTCAATGCCGGAGACGAAACTGCCGCCGGCGGAGCTGCCTCCAATCCGGTAATAGTAGCGTGTGCCCGGCAACAATCGCGGCAAAAGCACCAGATGATTTGTGGTTGGTTTTTGTTCTGTTACAACTTTGCCAGGCTCCGCGTTGGTGCCGAATTCAACCCGCCCTATGACGGGCGCCGGCGTGCGCCATGCAACGCGCACTAATTCAGCGTTTAACGGTGAAATAAGCGGGCCGCGAATGACATTGGCGCATAATTCGGCGTTGATCGTGAACTCGTAATCTTCGATGCCGCTTGAATGCCCCTCAATCGCCAGCACATTTGTGCCGGGCCGCAACCGTGGAATAAATTGGCTAATGTTAATTTCCTCGGTAATGTTGTCCTTGAGCTGGAGAGTGGCTGGCTGGTCAAAGGAGAGCGGTTGTCCCGGCTCGCCCGGCAGGCCACGCCGCGCTACTTCCTGTCCGTTGAGGTATGCAGCAAAACCGCGATTGTAATTGATGCGCAAGACCAGCCACTTGATTTGCGCCGGCTCCTGTACAGTAAAGGCTTTTCGCAGGTACACCGTCACGTACTTGCCGTACATGTCCGACAGGTATGTGGCTTCATCGTTCAAAAGCCCCATGCCGTGACTGAATCCGGATGGGCCGTATTCCCAGGCTCGGTCATCGAAATCCGGGAGCCGCCAATCCGTGACGCCCGTTGGGGGCTGGCGCACGCCCTTGAAAAAACGCCAGGTTTCGCCCACTCGCACAAGGGCGAATTCATCCGCCCTGACATCCGGCAGTGCGAATGTCAGGAGCATCATCAACAACCATCGGCGTGTCATTGGCGCAAGTCAGACCCTGATTTCTTCTGTTAGCTTTTTGGTCAACGCCGCATTTTCGGATAGTTCATCTTTCTTTTTCGGGAAAACACCGATCCATAGGCCGTCCTTGGGTTTGAACCTGCCACAAGCAGGCTTGCGTGTCAGCAAAAATGACGCCGCCGTTTCATCAGAGCCGAAAAATTTTGTTAGGACGGCAAAACGGCTTTGTTATATGCTTTGCGCATGAATTTCTTGGTTACCGGTGGCGCCGGCTTTATCGGGTCGCACGTTTGCGAACGGCTGCTGGCGGAGGGGCATGCAGTATGGGCGCTGGATGATTTGAATCCATTCTATCCGCCTGCGCGCAAACAGGCCAACCTGCAGGCCATCCGGGGGCTTGGGCGGCCATTTGAATTTGTTCATGGCGACATTACCAGCCCGGAAACAGTGGAGGCATTGTTTGGGCGGGTGAAGTTTGATCAGGTAATTCATCTTGCAGCGCGCGCAGGAGTGCGGCCCAGCCTTGAAGAGCCGGCCCTTTACCAGCGGGTGAATGTGGAAGGGACGGCGTTGATTCTTGAAGCTGCCAGACGGCATGGCGTGCGTAAAGTCATCCTGGCCTCTTCCTCTTCGGTTTACGGCGTGAATGCCAAAGTTCCATTTTCTGAAAGCGACCCGATTTTTCATCCCATTTCACCTTACGCAGCAAGCAAGCTGGCCTGTGAGGCGCTCGGCCATGTGTATCATCATGTTTATGGCATGGACATTGTGGCTCTCCGGTTTTTCACTGTGTACGGCCCTCGCCAGCGCCCCGACCTGGCGATACACAAGTTTGCAACTCTCATCGAAGCCGGCCGGCCAATCCCGGTTTTTGGGGATGGTTCCTCAGCCCGGGATTACACTTTCATAACTGACATTGTTGATGGCGTCATGGCATGCACGCGCCGGCAGTTCGGCTTTGAAATAATAAATCTGGGCGATTCGAATCCCGTGACTTTGAGCCGGCTTATAATCCTGTTGGAGAAGGCGCTGGGGAAGAGTGCCATACGAGATTGGCGTCCGGCGCAGCCGGGTGACGTTCCCATAACCTATGCTAACATTGCAAAGGCGCGCAACTTGCTGGGTTACTCGCCAAAAGTTTCCATTGAAAAAGGCATGGAACTTTTTGTGAAATGGTTGCGGAATGCTGACAAAGGCTATGACGGCTGAGTCTGTCCCTTCGCTCTGGATGCGGTTTGTGGCCGGATTTCGAATTGTCACAACCCGCCTTGTGGTTTTGGCGCTGGCCGGGCTGATGCTTGTCTCGGAGCATACCTGGTCGGAGGAGAGCATAGTAGATTTCGTGTTGGAATTTATAGGATTGTTGCTGGTTTGCGTCGGCACATTTGGAAGGCTCTGGTGCACGCTTTACGCCGGCGGACGCAAGGACAGGCAACTGGTCACTGACGGCCCGTATTCAATCGTGCGCAACCCGCTTTATGTATTCAGTTTTCTGGGGGCGGTTGGCGTGGCCATGAGCACTGAATCGCTTACTTTTGCCGCGCTGGTTGCCATGCTGTTTGCCCTGTATTATCCGTATGTTGTGGCAAACGAGGAGCGGCGGCTGCAAGAACTGTTTGGTGAACAATTTTCAAACTACTGCAAGCGCGTGCCGCGTTTCATCCCCAATTTGAGGCTGTTCAACGAGGGGACAACAGTCACATTCAACCCGGCCCTTTTCCGCAAAGCCTGCCTGGATGCCTCCTGGTTTTTCGTCGCCTACGGCGCGGTGTCTGTAATTGAACATTTGCACCTCATGAAGGTGCTGCCCGTGTATATTAGACTTCCTTGAAATCAGTCTTCGGGGCGGTCGCCCGCAGGACACATTTTAACCAGCCGCGGCTCGAATCGAGCCAGAATCTCCACCAAATCATCCTGTGCGGCCATCACTTCATTGATGTCCTTGTACACCATTGGCACTTCGTCCAAACCGGCTGAAATCAAGGTGACTCCGCGTTCCTCCAGTACCCGGCGGGCGTCTTTCCACGTAAAAGTCTTTTCGGCCTGCGTGCGGCTCATTACCCGGCCGGCGCCGTGAGCCGCCGAGTTGAGTGAAAGCGGGTTGCCCTTGCCGCGAACCACGAAGGCCGGGCTTGCCATGGAGCCGGGGATGATGCCGATTGCGCCCTGACCTGCAGGTGTTGCGCCCTTGCGATGCACCACCACCTGCCGTCCCAAATGCCGCTCTTTCCATGCGAAATTATGGTGGTTTTCAATATCCATCAACACATCCACGCCCAGATGCCGTGCGATATGTTTGTGGATGCAGGCGTGATTGGCGGCGGCGTACCGGCCCATCAACTCCATCGCCGCCCAATATTCCTGCCCTTCGTGCCTGTCCAGCGGCAACCACGCCAGATGAACCAGCTCTCGCGGCAGATGCTTGTGTATTTTCCGGGCGACTTCGCTGTAATACCGGCAGACAGCCGCGCCGGTGCCCCGGCTTCCGCTGTGGCTCAGAAGCGCCACATATTCACCGGGGGGCAGTGCGAGGCCATCTTTCTGAATTGTGAGCAGGCCGAATTCAACAAAATGATTTCCGCTCCCGCTGGTGCCAAGTTGCGCCCACGCCTTGTCCTTGTACTGGCGGGTTACGGGGCTGACATTCCAATCTTCATCGAGCACAGGATGTTGGCGGCGCTGGCGGAACTCGGCGCCCACCCCAAACCGGGTTTCGGCCTCGATGGCTTTCCGCAACCGCTCCTGCTCCTTGGACAACGCTGAAAGCGGCAAATCAAGAACCGTCATTTTCATGCGGCAGGCGATATCCACACCAACCGCGTAAGGGATTACTGCGTTGTCGGTTGCCAGCACGCCTCCTATGGGCAGGCCGTAACCGACATGCGCATCCGGCATCAACGCCCCGGCCACGCTTACGGGCAGGCGGCAGGCATTTTTCATTTGCTCGACTGACTTTGGATCGAGGTCATGCCCCCATTGCCGCCACGGCGCCTGTCCCTCTTCAAACTCAATTTCCTTCCCCATGCCATCAATATACCCGCAACCACCTTTCCAGGAAAGCATCTCCCCTCCGGCACCATATCATAGATAGGAGCGCAGGGTCTTTTTTGTTTCCTCCAGCAAGTCCAGCCATTCTTGGTAGCGCACTTCGTCTTTTGCGCGGGCGCGCAGGAGAGCGAAGCGAACTATTTCACTGTGCTGGCCGTAGGCGTAGTTGAACCACTTGGTATGGACGATGTATGGGCCGGATTGGTTTTCCAAAAGCTTTTCATAAGCGCGATAGGCGCCGGGCACACGGATTGACAGTCTTTGCGCCACAATGTTCGTGTAAAACTGGGCCAGTCCTTCCACCACTTCCAAATCGCTTTTCATAAATCCGTTATATGGCCAATAATTGCCATCAATATCATGTCCCATCTGGGTATAGGCGTGTGCCAGTTCGTGGGCAAGGACAACCACAACAAGGTCGTCAATTTGCACTCCGAATGCCCCTGCGAAAAGGGCTATGGGCATCCAGTATATTTGAATATGACCGCCAAAAATATCAAAGCGGTAATCGCCAAGGATGTCTTCTTTTATTTGTTTCAAGTCGGCGAAAACCTTTTTGGCAATTTCGAGTTTTAAGAGGGCTTTGACGACTTCGATTGACCGTTCCAAGGCAGGTTTGCCGCCCCTTGCCGCGTGAGGAAGTTCAAGCCATGTTTCAAAGTCTTTCCAATTCTCAACAAGAGTGCCAAGACCTTCCGCGGTGAATTCCAGTTTTGGAAGCGCCAGTATGAGCTTCCACAGGGTTGCATCTTGATATGCATTGATGAGACGGGCAAGGGGAGTAGGAAAGCCTTGAACAACCCTAATTTTTACACCAATTTTGGTTCCTTCTTCCTTGATGCGCAGCCCGGTTTCCAGACGGAGCTGTTCGCGAACGGCCTTGTTAAACCGGGTTACGGCCTGACGCACGCGTTTTTCCGAATCCGGTGGAATCAGAGGCTGTATTTGGGCGATGGCGCGCTCTTGAAGTATATCAGACTCGCTTTTAATTAGCTCATTCATCGGATTATTGTTTGTAAATGGGTCCAATCTGCGTGTCATACTCGCGCATTTCTTAACTAAACCGTGAAGTCTCGTGCCATGCGCCAAGCATTATCAAGAGAAACAATTTCAGCAATGATAAATTGAAAGGCGACGGGTTTGTTGCAGATGAATGGCGAGTCGTGGTATGGCGACGTTGTTACTCGCGGGCAGAGAGGCAGGCTTTGACGGTCTCCAGCCAGTCGTTGGTTGGCAGGGCGTATGGGCGGAACATTTCGAGGTAGCCTTCTTGTTCGTTGTAAAAGAGGGCGCGGTTGAGGCCGAGTGTGCTGGCCTTGGGACTGTCGCACAGGCTGGCGGAGTCGTTGGCGCTCATCTGGAAGAGCACGCGCATTTCAAATTCGCTCAAGGCCTTGCGGCTGAGGAAGCGGTTGACGTTGTTGTAGGTGTCGCAAGTTGCAATGAGGTGAAAGCCAAGATGCGCGCCTTCGGTGATTATTTCGTTCAACTGTGCTGCCGGCGAGGAGGTGTCGGCTTCGGTGGAAAACATCAAGTCGTCATCGCGCCGGAGTTTGCGGTAATTCTGGAGTTGATGGATGAACAGGAAAGTCGGAGGCGTGGCTGAATGCACGGATTCAGCGGCCAGTTGTCTCAATTCATCGGCCAGGGTTGCCAAAACTGCCATGTCACCGGCCTTGGCCTGAATGATTTCGTGCGGTATGGATGCGACAAGCCTGTCGAGGAATTCGCGCGGGGGCGAGCCTGGCGGTGATGAGTCCAGCAGTACGAAGCGGGCGGTGCCCTTGGGGAATTGGGCGGCCAGTGAGACGAGCGATATGCCCAACATGGCGAGGATGGCCTCGTCGCGCTGACCGACAACAAGCAGGTGGTTGCCGCTGAGCTGCTGGAAGGCGGCCTCTGTGGGGCCTTTGATGGAGACGGGCGCGCCGAGCCAGACACGCGGGACAGCAGTTGGGACGGCGGGAGGGTTGCGCAAGAGTTTTTCCAGTTCGGGATTGTCGCGGATGTCCGCCGGCACGTTGCCTTCAAAGACGATCGGGGCCGGGTAGCCGCCGGGTTTGCGGGAGGCAACTTTTTGGATGCGTTTGAGCGCTTCGTCGCGTTCCTCGTCCGAAAGCCAGACGACTTGAAATGGGCTGTTGCCTTCGAGCATGCCTGCAGAGTCGTTGTAGATGGCTTCGCCCGGGCGTGAGAGCAGGCGCGGGGCCGGGTTGTTGTCGTCCATGATGAGGTACGCATCGGCTTCGTTGCATTGGAGTGCGATGCGAATGACCATCTGGCCGATGGTTGCGCGCGCAAGCGTATAGGCGCCGCCAAGTGTCTGGGAGCCTAGCAGCACATGAATGCCGAAGGCACGGCCCTGACGCACGATGCGGTCGAGCAGCACCGCGGCGCTCTGGGAAATCTGGTCGTCCTCGGTGAAGAATTCCTGAAATTCGTCAATCAACAGAAGCGAGCGCGGCATTGGCTCGGTGCCGCCGGCGCGTTTGTATCCTGCCAAATCCTGCACGCCGAGACGGCGGAAGAGGTCGCCGCGCCGGCGCAGCTCGGCGTCAATGCGCTGGAGCACGCTCAAACCGAATTCGCGGTCGCTTTCGATTGCGATAACGCGCGCATGTGGCAGGCGGTGGGTGGCGTAGCATTTGAATTCGACGCCTTTCTTGAAGTCCACAAGGTAGAACTCAACCTGTTCAGGGCTGAACCAGAGGGCCAGATTTGTGATGATGACGTGGAAAAGGGTGGATTTGCCGGAGCCGGTTTTTCCCGCAATGAGGCCATGCTGGCGCGTGCCTTTCCCGATGGCGAGGTATTGGAATTTGGTTGCGCCGGTGCGTCCGATTGGGACGCGCAGTTCCTCGGTGGTGTCGCCGCTCCATAGTTCCGGCTCTTCTGGAGCGACGTGGGCGAAGGGCACCTCGACGCGGTTGGAGTCAACACTGGCCTGGCCGACAGTGTGCAGGAAGGATGATTCGAGTTCGGGTGGCGGCGGGGCGTCCAGTGTCAACTGCAGTCCTTTCAAGGGTGCGCCGGCGATGCGCAATTGTTTGCGCTCGCCTGTGATTGTGATGCTGTTTTTTCGGAGCTCTTCCGGGGGCAGGTCCGGCGGGAGCATGCGGCGTCGGTCCCAATGGATGAATGTGTAAACGCCGCATTTGGCGCCGCTGGCGGTGATGTTCAAGAGGCGGCGGACGGCGGTGTCGCTGAAGTTTGCCGGGAAATCGGCGATGACAAGGAAATGGTATTTTTCAGCGATGTTTCCGGCCTGTTTGTTGTATTCAACGATGGTCTCGTATTCGTTGCGGAGATACATCTGGATGACCTTTTCCATGTGCTCATTGAGTTCGGCGAGGCGTTGTTCGAACTGGCTGGCCTGAGTCCAGATGCGGCTGCTGATCAAGTACTCCGCATAATCGGACAAGTGCATGATTCCGGCGAAGTTTTGGCCGAGGTTCACCGGGTCAATGATGGTGAAGGCGACGCGACCGGGGGGCGCCAGCGATAGAAGCCGCAGGATGATATTGTTCAGGGCCGGTGCGACGCTGTCGCTGGCCGTCTGGTTGGTTTCAAACAGCAGGCAGCCTTCGTGTGGAAAATGCAGTGTGAGTGGTGTGTCGAATTGCGGCGGGTTTGGCAGTGCCAGCCGCGGATTGGAGGGCAGGATGTCGCACAAGCCGGCGAGGCTGACTTCCAGCCTGCCAAACGGGACAACGTGGCTGAATTCCTTCGGAGGAGTCCAGTTTTCGCAGATTTTATCCCAGCTTGGGAATTGTTGGCGGGCTTCTTTTTCTGCTGCAAGCAGCACTTCGAGCCGGGGCCGGACAGCATCGTTCCATTCCTTTTCCATGATGTCCCACTGCTTTCCGGCTTCGAGGTTGATTTTCGCCAGTTTCTCATCGCGCTCAGCAGCGAGCTTTTGGATTTCGGCATCGGCCTGGGAATTTACGGCATCTTCAGCCTGTCGTTTTTCCTGCTCCAATTGATCAAGGGAGCGGCGGCGGCGGGCTTCGAGGCGTTCGCGAATCCGCGCCGCCTTGGCTTCCATTTGCTTGGGCCAGGAGATGCGCAGGGAGCCGACTTCATCGAGTGTAAGCTCCCATTGTTGTTTAAGCTGTTGGTTGGTGGTGGTGTATTCGTTTTCGATGCGCTCGATTTCGCGGTGGTAGCGCTCGTCGGATTTGGCCAGGCAAAGATTGTGAAGGCGCCGGGCTTCCTCCAGTGCATTGGCGAGGGTTGCCGCGAGCGGCTCTGCGTGACGCTGGCCAAGATAATATACGGCAACCAACAAAGCCAGAGAGCCGGCGGCGGAGCCTGCGGCGGCGGGCAAGGTGAGCCATTCAAGGCCCAGATGGCTGCGCAACAGCCACGCCCCGGCGTGGCCTGCTACCAGGAGAATACCCAAAAGCCATGCTGGGATGAACCTGAACAACAGCGGAAGCGGAAAACGCCCGAAGCGTTTCAGGCCGTTTTGTGTCTGAATGCAAAGTGCGTGTAGTGCTTCGTACAGTTTATACTCGTCTAGAGACAAATCGGGTGTGGGCGGCTCGCCGGGGGCTGACAATTTGGCCTGCAACTTTGGATAGCCCCGGAATGCCTGCCGGGCGGTTTCCTCAAGTTTAACAAAGAAGGCTCGCAGTTCGGCGAGGCTTTGTTGGTACTGCTCATGTGCTGCCTCATTTTGGGCGAGACTCTCCTTGTGCTGGCGTTCAGTTTCGAGTGTCTTTTTCTGTATTTCGTATTTGCGCTGGCCTTCCTGTGCATCAATGGCGGCGGCGACGTTGCGGAGGCAGTTTTTCAGGGCGCGTGCGATGCTTTCTTTGCGGCGGGCTATAGTGGCCTCGATGACATCTGCAGCCGAGCGGCTGTAGGCGGCAATCTGCTCCAGCTCAGCCTGCCGGCGCGCGTTGATTTCTGCAGAAGCTTCGTCAAACTGGCGCTCCACAAAGGCGGCGCGGGAGCGGAAATCCTGTTGGAGTTTGGACTCGCGTTCGGCAAAATCCCGGACAGTGGTTTGCAGACTGTCCAGTATTTCCAGCACCTGACTGACCCGCAGATGGCTACTCACAGTCGCTCCTGACTTTGGTTAAAAGTTTGTCCAGTTTTTCGATTACCTCAACGGCCTGGTCAACGGTGGTGGCCAGCTCGTTGATGTATTGTTTTTCGAATTCGAGGCTTTTGGCATCGTGCCAGGATTCGCGTGTCTGTTCCCAGCGAAGGAGCAGGTCTTTTGTCAGGGTAACAAGCAGGGCTTTGTTTGGTGCGAGGCTCATGATTGGGGTTGTGAATTGCTGGAGCTGCCATCGCCGGCGGGCGGATTTTCAGAGGTGGGCGCGGAGGCCGGCGGTGGCGTCATCTCGGCATAAGCTTCCAATGTTTTAACTATCTCGGCAAGGCGTCCGGCGGCGAGGGCGAGGTCGCGAGAGATGAAATTTTGCAGATGGTCCAGTTGATGCGCAAGCGGTTCAACCATGGTATCAAACTGGCGCGCCCATTGTTTAACTTTGTTGAGGCGCAGCTCGGCCTCGGTGAGCGCCTGCCGGGCGCGTGTCAAGGCCAGTTGCTCGGCGGATGTCGAGGCTTTAAGTGGGGACATGCTTGAGGAGAATAGCGCTTGCTGGGCTTGTTCGAGTGCCTTTGCGCGTTTGCGCACTTGATTTTCCCAGTAGAGGCGTTTGTCGTTCTCCAGCCAGAGCCGGGTGCGGGTTACCTGATCGGTGACCTCCTCGAGGGCGGGCCGGACGCGGTTTATGTAAAGGACCAGTGCGGCACGAAACGCCTCGATGGCCTCGATTGAGCTGACGTGGGCGTGCTCTGGCATGAATCAACGTTGGTGAAGATATTCCTCGATACGCTGAGCCTTGCGCAACAGATAAGGGGTGTGCCGGCTGGCGGTCTCGATGAATTTCTTCAACGTTTTCATGGTTTGATTAAATTCCTCGGCGAATTTGATATGCTCCTGGTCCTGCCAGGTATCGCCAAGCGCGGCAAAGCGCGCCTGAAGCGAGGAGATGCGGTTTTGCAGATCAACATTGAAGCGCTGCAGTTCTTCAGCGAACCGCCGCACTTGTTCCGGGTCCATTATGGCTTGCGGCATAAGCGTTCCTTTCTCACGGCTTTTGGCTGCGCCATGCGCAGCTTTCACAGCACATGTTGGATTTTATCGGCCCCGGTTTTCAAGGAAAATCGGCCAGTTAAAGTCCGGGATTCTACTTTGCCCGGTATCTGACGAGCAGGCTGGTTCCTTGCTTTGGAAGGGGCAATTCGAGGCAGGACATCAATTCCTTGCCTTTCATAGTCCGGGTCTTTCGGCGACGGTGTTCGTCAATCCATTCCACCCGGTAGCTGCGTTCCGGCTTCAAAGCATGGAGACTGGCTTGAAAGGCCGAATATGGTGTGTTCCTGCGCCGAAAGGCCAGCACCATCCCGGCATCGAGGTCCGGACGATGAAGTTGCCATGCCACCCAGCCTTCCGGAAAAACCGGCGTTGATACAAGCGGATAGAAATCGCCGTACCAATATTTTTGATTTTCGGTTGCCTCGGACACGGCGGCTCGGGCTTCGGCCCATGGGAACTTTTTATTCAGGTAATCGAATTGAAAGATGGCGCCGGCGGCTGCGGCGCTGCGACTGATGTAGGCCTGTGGCTCCCAGGCGCAACTGCTGAACAGCGGGATGTATAGAGCGAAGCCCATGACCTGCAACTGGTCCCATTCCTCATGTCCGGGGGTGCATCCGGTGTCGCTGCGCCAGAGCGTGACGGAGCGCGATATAGTTTCCAAATCAATCCTGCGTCCGCCGCTGGCGCAGTTGTCAATCCACAACCCCGGATGCCGGGCCAGCAATTCATCCCAGAGCGCGTAATGGCCTTCAACATACCGGCTTTCAGTCATTCCCTCCCGCTCCGGGGGATCGGCTTTTCTCCAGTAATTCAACGGGTCAATGTTGAAATCGTTGCGGTAAACATTCAGGCCAAATTCTGTAATTCTTTGGGAGAGCAAGTCTGCCAGCCATTTACGGGCGGCTGGTTCATGCAATTTGAACAGGCCGCCATTAGTTCCGCCTATTACAAATTCAGGGTGTTCCAAGGCTATTTGAGTTCGGGGAGCTACTCTCTCCGGTTCAAACCAAACCAAATGTTGCAGACGCGCTTTCTGGCAGGCTTCCGCCATTGGCGCCAGACCGCGCGGAAAACTTTTGGGTTTGCAGAACCAGTTGCCAACGCCATTGGGGAAGCCGCCCTCGAACCATGCCGCATCGAACCAGTACGTGTCGCATCCCAACGCGCTTGCCGCCTTGACGGCGAGCAACTGGCCTTCTTCGGTGGCCCACTCCGGCAGGACGTAGCTGTAACGGTCAAAACATTGCAGGGCCACTGGCATCCGGAGCGGACGGCCATTTTGTTTCGGCATGTATTCAAACAACAACAGCCGGCGGAAACGGTTGTGTGCCTGCAGCCGGTCTCCCTGCCATCCAAGCAGCAGAATGCGCGGCGAGCGGATGCGCTCGCCCGGATGCAATCGCAACCGGACTTGTTCCATTCCTGCCTGAAGCCAGGAGCGCCCTGTTGAAAATCGTTCCAGCCGCGTCACCCATTGGCCGGACCAACCTATCCCGGCAATTATGCCTTTGTTGCCATACTGGATGTTGAAAAATGGGAAAGCCCCGTTGGATGGCCTCCCGCCTTCAGGCGCAAAGCTGACGATTTGGCCGGGCGACAATGAATCAACCAACGGCATGAAGGACTGCTCGCCGCATATATCGCCGGTCAGCCTGTGCAGCAATAAAGGCTGCCGTTCATAGCCGGTTCGCAGGCTGGTATCGAGGGCGCGGATTTGCTCCAAAACAGGGGTGTCCTGCGTGCCCGTGTTTTCAAAATACAACACCCATTCAACCGCTGGATAGTGTTTGAATGTGGCTGCCTCGGCGGTTACCCGTAGGCCGGTCTTTGAATCAGTCCAAATGTATTTCCGCAGATTGCGGCGCGATTGCTCAATCGCCGCAGTTTCAAACTTCCATTCGGGCAGCAATACGGATGAGGAAACTTGGTTGTACACGAATGAGAATGGGACGGCGATTTCCAGAAAGGGCAGGGGATTTGCATCAGCCCAAAGTTCGCTCCCATTTTCAAATACCAGGCGGGCATCGGCCCAGTCAGCCTGGTCATGAGCGGGGCCGTCATTGGCAGTTTCCACTATCAGAGTCAGCGCTGTGCATCCTGCGGGCAGCGCTATATCGAGCGGGACAGGCTCCTGTCCGCCCCTGAGCGTCGGGGTACGGTGCAACTCCTTGCCGTTGGCCTGGACGATGAACACCACGCTGCCGCGTTTTCCCTGGGTGTCATAATTATTGTCAACGCCGACAGCAGCGCGGAAGGAGCGGGCGCCTTCTGGAAAGCGCAATACGATTTCGCTGTTGGCATGTGTGCCGAGACCGCGCTTGAACTGCTGCGAACCGATTTTCAATGGAGTGCCGATGCAGGACTGGCCAAAGCCCAGCTCACCATGGTCCTGGCGGCGGAGTTCCAACTCCAATTTTTGACTGCCTGCAGGCGTGATCTGCTTTTTTTGAAATGCCTCTGAGGCCCATTGATGAAATTGTTGAATTTCGTCCGGTGTGGCCATCACGTCGTCATCAGGCGCGTCTTCCGGTATTTCAGCAGTTTCAATGGCTTGTAATTGGCAGCAATAAATTGCGAGGCACAAGCCAACCAGTAAATGTAGCCGGCGCATGCGCCCATTCTAAGCCTGTGATTTTTGCAGTAAAGAAAGAGTGATTCCTATTTGCTGCCGGGTTTGACTGGAGGAATTGCAGCCAGATCGGGCGGAAGATTGGCGGGGTCGAAGGTTTCGACATGCATTTTCAGAAGACTGAACATGGGCACGCCCAGGTCAACAAGGCCGTTGGAGCGGTCCACTACCATCGCAACACCCAGCACGCGGCCCTGGTTTTGGCGGACAATATCCATGGTTTCCTGCACGCGTCCGCCTTTTGTAATCACGTCTTCCACTACAAGCATTCCTTCGCCGGGGCGGATGGTGAAACCGCGCCTTAGCACGAGGCGCCCCTCTTCTTTTTCAGCAAAGATAAAGCGTGTCCCCAGTTGCCGGGCGACTTCCTGCCCGATAACAAGGCCGCCCATGGCCGGTGAAATGACCGTTTCGACTGGCAGATGCCTGACTTTGGCGGCGATGGCGGCGCCGAACTTTTCGACTGTTGGCATGTGCTGCAATGCAAGGGCGCATTGGAAGTACTGCCGGCTGCGCAGTCCGCTGCGCAGTATGAAATGGCCTTCCAACAGTGCGCCTGTTTGTTTGAAGACCTGGAGGATTTCAGCGTCTGTCATGTGCGGTAACCTAAACTGCCGGGGCTTTTTTGGAAAGTGAAACTGCTTTCAATGAATGGGCGGCTTTTGGGGTTCGTTACGGGAAGCTCATGCCCGGTTGCGTTGTCGGGCAGCTTCATAACAAAAAACAGCGGATGCGCTGCCAACATTGAGGGAATCAACATTGTTGGCCATTGGGATCGCGACTGCTTCATCGCAAGAGGCGATCACTTCTGGAGACAGGCCGTAGCCTTCGCTGCCAAAAACGATGCAGCAGTCGCCATCAAGACGCGCCTGGGATAAATAACGTTTGTCGGTATGAGGATGGGCGGCGACGGTGTGGATGCCGAGGTCACGAAGTGCGCGCAGTGTGTGCGCCAGACAAACGGTTTCCACCACCGGCAGGCGGAAGATTGTGCCCATTGAACTGCGAACTGCCCGGCGCATATAGGGGCTGCTGCTTGTTTCGCCCTGTATGAGCGCCTGGACGCCGAAAGCGGTGCAGTTGCGGACCAGCACGCCCATGTTTTCGGAGTTGTTCAGCCCATCCACTGCCACAAAAAAGCGCGGCTTGGGGGCGGTCTCCAGAATTTCTTCAAGCCGTGCGGGGGCGGGGATGACTCCGACTGCCAGAACGCCCTGGTACATTGAGAAACCGATCAATCTTTCGAGTACTTCCTTTTCGGCTATGAATACTTCAACCATTTCGGGGCGCGGCTCGATAAGCGGGCGGAAACTTTCGAGCCATTTTTCCGGAAGCAAGACTGATTTGACCGTGAAATTGGTTTCAAGGAGGCGGCGGACGATTTTTTCGCCTTCGGCGACGAAAATGCCCTGTTGATGATGATCATGCTGTGCCTTCATGGTTTTGTAAGGCGCCAGCGCTGGATGGTCCAAGTTACCGATGGCCTGGGTAGTCATCATGGCTTTGAACGGGGATTGTGACTCAACCGGGTGGCGGTGATGATGTATCCCCAACAACGAGAGTAGAGGTGGGGACATCCTGAGAAGCTACTTCGAGGCGCACATGGGTGGCGCCCAGACGCAGCAAGCTGTCGCCCACGGCGCGCAGGGCCAGTTCAGGCCGGTTGCAGTCGCGGCTCAAATGCCCCAAAAACAGGTGTCGAAGCTCGGCGCTGACAATTTGTTCGGCAGCGAGCGCCGCCGCTTCATTGGAGAGATGGCCGTGCCGGCTGAGGATGCGTTGTTTGGTGCTCCATGGGCGCTTGAGGTCTTCCTGGAGCAGTTTGACGTCGTGGTTTGCTTCCAGCAACAGAGCATGAGCGGGGCGGATGCGTTCAATGACCAGTTTGGTTGCATGCCCCAAATCGGTCAGGAAACCGAAGTTGCCTGCGGCAGTTCTGACGAGAAATCCGACAGGGTCCTGGGCGTCATGAGGCACGCTGAAGGTTTCAACGGCCACATTTCCCACTGTGAAAGAGTCGCCTGTGGAAAAAATCCGGAAATCAAGCCGTATTTGGGAATGGAGATTATATGTGATTGCATCCTTTGTGAGGCGGTTGCAATAAACCGGGATGCCCAGCTTGGCGGCGATGGTGCTTAAACCCTGGATGTGGTCAGTGTGCTCGTGGGTTATGAGGATGCCATGGAGCGTCTCCGGGCTGCGTCCCAAAGTGGCGAGGCGCTGGCGGATTTGGCGCCCGCTGAGGCCGGCGTCAATGAGCAGACGGGTATCATCGGTTTCCAGCAGCGCGCAATTGCCGCTGGAGCCGCTGCCCAAGATTGTCAGCCTTGCAGGCATGGGACTGACGTTAAAAACAAAGGTGGAATAGCGCAATTCTATTCGGAGCAAAATGACCTTGAGCAGGCGGCTTACAGCAAGTATAATGCCAATGTTATGACGCAGGGTCTGCACCTGACAGCCGCCTTGAAACAGACGCTGACGATTGCGCCGCAGATGCAGCAATCGCTGGCCCTGCTTCAGGCTCCCATTCTCGAGCTGAAGGCGCTGGTGGAGCAGGAACTGCAGCAGAATCCGGTGTTGGAGGAAGTGCCGGTGCAGGAAATCGCTGAAAAAGACAGTCGCGAGGAGGATGATGCCCTGCAAAAACTCGATCCCGCGGAACCCCCGCCGGATGTAAAGTTTGACCCTGCCACCGAAAAGGAAAGCAATGCGCCGGTGGATGATTTTCAGGCTGAATTTGAGCGGCTGGCGCAAATTGACCAGGAATGGCGCGACCATTTCAACCAGACAAACCTGCCGCTGCGCAGCAGGGAGGAGGATGAGGAAAAACGGCAGTTTTTGTTTGATTCGCTTACCAGAGGGACTTCTTTGCAGAACGAACTGCTGGAACAGATGCAGTTTTCCGACCTTACGCCTGAACAGAAGCCGATTGCCGAGATGCTGATCGGCAACATAGACGAAAACGGCTATCTAAAAGCGACGGTGGACGAGCTTTCGGTGGCCACCAATGTGCCGGCGGAGAAAATTCAGGAGGTGTTGAAAGTGGTGCAAAGTTTTCATCCGCCCGGCGTTGGGGCGAGGGATTTGCGCGAATGCCTGATGTTGCAGCTTGAACGGGCGGGCAGGCAGGAAAGCCTGGAGTACCGGATTATTGAGCATCACATGCATGCGCTGGCGCGCCACCGGTATCCTGAGATAGCAGAGGCCCTGGGCTGCAGTGTCAAAGATGTGCAGGATGCTGCAAAGCGCATAGCTATGCTGGACCCGCGGCCCGGCCGTGTTTATTCATCCGAAGAGGAGGTGTACATCGTTCCAGATGTGATTGTGCAGAAAGTGGGCGATGATTATGTGGTGACATTGAACAATGAGCATATTCCGCACCTCCGGATAAGCAATCATTACAAGGACATGATGGCCAGCGCTGACAACGAGGCGCGCGAGTACATCAAGAGCAAAATCAACGCCGGCAAATTTTTGATCAAAAGCATCGAACAACGCCAGCAAACCATACTGAAGATCGCGCAGGAAATCGTGAAGCGCCAGCGTGATTTCATGGAGAAGGGCGTTTCGGCGCTCAAGCCCTTGACAATGGCGCAGATTTCGGAGGTGGTTGGTGTCCATGAAACAACCGTCAGCCGCGCTGTGTCTGGCAAGTACATGGAAACACCTCAGGGCATTTTTGAGATGCGTTTCTTTTTCGCCTCAAGCATACCAACTGCCACAGGCGAGGGCATAGCCAACGAGTCAGTAAAGAACATGCTGCTGGAGTTGTTTCGCAACGAAGACCCACGCAATCCGTTGTCAGATGAGGATGTGGTCAAGGAGCTGGCAAAACGCGGCATCAAGATAGCGCGCCGGACTGTTGCGAAATACCGCGCGGAGCTGAATATTTTGCCGTCCAGCCTGCGGCGGGTGTACTAGCGGGTTTGTGGGAAAATGACGTAGAGGAGCAAATAAATTACCACCCCGGTGAAAGAGACGTAAAACCACAATGGGAGTGTCCAGCGCGCGAGCTTTTTGTGTCTTTCAAAGCGTTCCTGTGTGGCAAAACGCAGCGTGGCGATGACCATCGGCAGAATTACCACCGCCAAAATGGTGTGGGAGAGCAAAATCACAAGATAAATTGGCCGAAACCACGCCGGCTCCTTGAACACCACCCGCCCGGCCAGCGAATGGTAAACAAGGTAACTGCACAGAAATACAACCGAGGCATAGAAGGCCGCTATCATGCAATTGCGATGCGCCATTTTCCTCCCGCGCTTGATGAACAAGTAACCCAAAGCCAAAAACGCAGCCGACAAAAGGTTGAGGCATGCATTAAGCAGCGGCAGATGTTCGGGCTTCATGTGCAAATAAAATGTTACAGCTTTGTTTTAATGTCAACAGAAGCCGGCGCCAATTTTTAACGTGGCGGATGCGCGACGGGCGCCTATCATGGTTTCCAAATTATTTTTCCTGAAGCCAATCGAAAGAAAAACGCAGGAACACAACCGTTTCATACGGGCTTTTAACGCCAGTTTCATACAAAAGGCCGATCGTGCCATCGGAAAGCGCCTCCAAACAGGAGTAGGCTGCCGGTGCATCGGAGATTTGACGGGAAACCTGCCAGCTCCGGCAGTCATCAAGGCTTGCGCGCACCGTCATGCGCTCCCTTTTCGGGCCGGCTGGATTTGAAAACAGGATTATGTTGCGACCACCGTTTTCCGGCCATGATAATCTACGGATGCTTGCCTGACATATCGGGTCGTACAAGGCCGCGTCATGCCTTTGGTCGCTCCAGGTCATGCCGCCATCGGAACTGAAGGCCACCTGACGTGTGCGGCTCGAAGTATCGTAATTACGCATGTTAAGCATCAAGCGCCCGTCTGCAAGCTCCACAACTTCGCATTCGTTGACCTTGTCGGAAGGCGAACTGCCGCCCAATTGCCAGCTTTTGCCGTGATCGTCGGAAAAAATGATGTGGGAATAATATCTTTTTGTGCCGGCTTCAATGTGATCACAGGGCACCACCAACCGCCCGCGATGCGGGCCGCGCTGGATTTGGATGCCTGCGCCCGGTCCGGTTGCGTACCACGTCCAATTGGTGCGCTTGACATCCGGCGTTATTTCACGTGGCGCAGACCATGAGATTCCGCCGTCGCGTGATTCGGAGACAAATACGCGGCGGGTGTCATGGCTGGTTTGGGCGATAATTTGCGGTTCACGGTCTTCGCCGCGATTCCATGTCAGCAGCAGGAAAATCGTGCCTTGCTGGCGATCGAGCACCGGGCATGGGTTTCCGCAGGTGTTCTGTCCGTCGTCCCAAACTATTTGCAACGGCCCCCAGGTTTTTCCCATGTCAGTGCTGCGCTTGAGCACAACATCAATGTCACCGGCATCGCTTGAGCTGTGTTTGCGACCCTCGGCGAATGCCAGCAAAGTCCCATCAGCGGCGGTTAAAAGGGCTGGTATGCGGAAGGTGTGATAGCCTTCCCGGCCTGAAACGTACACTGTGGAGCGAGCAGGAGGTTCAGCCGCCTGCGAAACCATCGCCGGCGCAGCCAGTGCAGCCAGCAAGAAGAATCCCCAGCAGGCCGAAGCGGCCTTTGACGCAGTTGTTTCCGCATAAATGCAGCGCTTCATGTTTCCTGATATTTGCGCGACATCCATATTTCCAACCATCCTGCATTTTGACGCAAAAACGGAGAAGAAAAATTTGCCTTTCAGGCTGCTTTTATTGGCGGATGGCCGCGTTTTGGAAAATATTTGTGTTGTTTCCCGGCCTTAAAGCTAATTTACTAGCCGGCGATTTGGATGCCACGCGGCTTGTTTGAAAGGGGCCGCGCCGGCTGTGAAGATATGGAACAGAAAATTCCCTATTTGGACCTGGCTGCGCAGATGCGCCCGTTACGGGCTGAAATTGAGGCTGCGCTTGCGCAGGCGTTGGACAAGTGCACTTTTTGCCTTGGACCGGATGTGGCGGCCTTTGAAGCGGAGTTTGCAGCTTTTTGCGGCGTAAAGCACTGTGTCGGCGTCAACAGCGGCACCTCTGCACTGCACCTGGCGATGCGCCTGCTTAATATCGGGCCAGGCGATGAAGTCATAACCACGCCCTACACATTTGTGGCCACCAGTTGGGCAATTTCCTATGTTGGCGCAAAGCCGGTGTATGTGGACATAGAGGATGCCACATTCAACTTGAACCCGGAGCTAGTGGAGAAAGCCGTTACTTCGCGCACGCGCGCAATTCTACCGGTGCATCTTTACGGGCAGCCGTGCGCGTTGGACGAGTTGCTTGCGATTGCAAACAAGCGTGGGTTGGCGCTGGTGGAGGATGCAGCGCAGGCGCATGGCGCATTATACAAGGGCAGGCGGGTTGGGGGCCTGGGACAAATTGGTTGCTTCAGTTTTTACCCCGGAAAGAACCTTGGGGCTTATGGTGAGGGAGGCGCCCTGGTGACAAATGATGGCGCGTTTGCAGCGCGGGCGCGTGCTTTGCGTGAACACGGTTCAAGCGTGCGATATTATCACGATGAAATTGGCTATAATTACCGGATGGAAGGTTTTCAGGGGGCGGTGCTGCGCGTGAAATTGAAACATCTCAACCGCTGGGTGGAGGAGCGGAGGCGCGTAGCCCGGCGCTATACCGAATTATTGGCTGACACACCGTTGAAATTGCCCGTGGAGGCGCAAGGGGTTCAGAGCGCGTGGCATTTGTACGTGGTGCGTCATCCACGCCGGGATGAGCTTAAGAAACACCTGGAGGAACATGGGATTGGCTGCGCGCTGCATTACCCGCTCCCGTTGCATGTTCAGAAGTGCTATGCGCACCTCGGTTACAAGGCGGGCGATTTTCCGGTGGCCGAAAAAGCCGCCCGGGAATGTCTCAGCCTGCCGATTTACCCTGAAATGACCGACGAACAGGTCAAGAGAGTTGCGGAGGTTATCCGCGATTTTTTCAAAGGCTCTCTGTCAATTGGCGGGCGTGGTTAACCTGATGATGCACTCATGGTAATCTTTTCACTTCATACCGGTCACGATGCCTCGCTGGCTCTTTACGAGGACTACGAGTTGAAGTTTATTCGCAAGGAGGAGCGTTTAAGCCGAATCAAGTGCCACGGCGAGCTAATCCCGGAATTATGTTTGAAGGAGTTGAGGAGGTATCACGATCTTCGCGATGCAGACGTTGCCGTTTTATCTCGGGCGGTATTCCCGAGGAAATATTTCCGCCATGAGCCGTTGAACAAGAAGGTAGAGCGTTCGATGTCGGAATTTTTCAAACGCAAGGTCAAATATCTGAACCTGTGCAATGAGCTGCGGCGGCTGCAGGCGAAGGAGGAGGCTGTGCTTGATCTGCCGCGGCTGGCCGCGGGACTTGGGCTGCGCGAGAATTGCGAAATCATGTTTTCAAACCACCATTACGCGCATGCGTTGCCTGCCTTGTTTTACAAACCGGAGTGGAACGACGCTTTGATTTACACCGCCGATGGTGGCGGCGATTTTATACAGTACAGCATTTATTATTTTGATGGCAAGCAACTGCATTGTGTTTATGGGGGCGACAGGCACATCTGGGAAGGGCGGCCGGATGAGAAGGTTCATTCACTTGGGCAGATGTACGCCATTGTGACGGAGATAGCGGGTTTCCTGCGGAACCGGCATGAAGGGAAAATCACCGGTCTGGCGGCCTTTGGGCAGCCGGTTTTTCTGGAACAAATGAAGGCCCATTACCACGTGCAGGATGACGGGCTGGTGCGTTCTGATTTTGGTTCGTACGCGGAGATGGAGGCCTTTTATCACGGCCTGGCCAAAGGGGCGGACATCAAGGACGTGGCTTGCTCGGCTCAAAAGCTGCTCGAAGTGGTGATGGTGGAGTCATTTCGCAAGCTGCAAAAACGGTTCCGGTTTTCAAACGTCGGATTAAGCGGCGGCGTGTTTTCCAACGTCCGCCTGAATCAAATGATAGCCGAGTTGGACGGTGTTAAAGATGTCTTCATTGTTCCGCCGATGGGCGATGAGGGGCTGGTGATGGGGATGCCGCTTGATGTGATGATCAGGAAACGCGGCTTTGATGATTTCCTGAGGAATCGCAGGCCGTTGGGAACGCTTTATTACGGAGAAGAATTTCCGGGTTTGCGACCATATTTGGACTCCCGGTTCAGTGTGGTTGCAACGGACGACATTATAGAGAAGACGGTTGAATTGTTGCGCGCCGACAAGGTGGTCGGGCTTTTTACCAAAGGGATGGAATACGGCCCCCGTGCCCTGGGCGCCCGGAGCATTCTCATCACCCCGCGCGACGCCTCTATCAATCACACGGTAAATTTGCGGCTGAACCGCTCCGAGTTCATGCCATTTGCGCCCTACGTGAGGGCCGAGCGCGCCGATGATGTATTTGTAATTCCGCCTTCAAGCCGGGCAGCCATGAGCTACATGACAATAACTTGCGATGTCCGCCCCGAATGGCGCGACAAAATTCCCGCCGTGGTGCATGTTGACGGCACGGCGCGTCCGCAAATCATCCACCGGGCTGAAAACCCATTTTACTACGACATTCTGCATCGTTTTGAACAGGCCACCGGCCTGCCATGCCTTGTCAACACGAGTTTCAATGCTCACGAGGAGCCAATAATCAACAGACCACAGGAAGCCCTGCAGGCATTGTACGAGAACCGTATTGACTACCTGGTGGCTGACGATGTTAATTGTTGCCCGCAGGTAATTGTCATTTATCACAGCAAATAAGGCTTTGCGCCACGTCCGGCGAATTGATGAACCATTGTTGCCCGGCTTTTTCTGGATGATTACGCAGCGGGTCTGAACTTGCAGTCTGCACCATTGGTTTACGGTAGATAGCTGGCACAAGCTAGGAGGTTGGACCTAAAGTATCGGCGTATATGAGGTTCAGTTCTTTCCATGTTCGGTCAATCAGGAACAGTTCGCGGATGCGTTGCTGGCAGCCGGTTGTGTCGAATGGCAGCGCCGCCCAATTTTTCACCAAACGACGCAGAGCATTTGCCATGTCCGCTGGCTGGCCTGGTGCAAAGAGATATTCAGGCTGTTTTATGACACGTTCAATAACTCCAACCCGGCTGCTGACAAGCGGCACTCCTTGCGCGAGCGTTTCCAGCGCAGCCAGCCCGAAACTCTCAAAACGTGACGGGTTTATTGCAAGATCGTATTGGCGCAAGGCTTCTTGAAAATTTTCAATCCGGCCAAGGAAGCGGAAGCTGAATCGAGATGCGAATTGCCGGGTGAAAATTTTTCGCGTCTTTTCAGAATCATCCGCCGGGAAGTGAAACTCCATTGGGGGAAGGGTTTCATTGTCCAGTTGTGCAAGGGCTTCAACAAGGTCGCTCCACCCCTTGCCGGCATCGGGCGAGCCTAACACCAACAAACGGCCTGGGAATACAGCGGGTCTTGGTTTTGGTGGCGCAAATTCATCGCCGGCCAGTCCGTCATAAATACAGTGGATTGTCCCTGATGGGTGCCATGCTTGTGCGCGCTGCTTGAGTTCGTCGCCAACGGCAATTATGTGAGCATGGCGGCTGCATGCATACTTTTCCCAGTCGCTGCGGGTCATTCCGCCGGAACGCAAATGCAGGACGCTGGGCATTTTACAAATTTTTGACAGTGCCAGTGCGAGCAGGCTTTCCGCATGGTCATTCGCATGCACGAGCACGGGCACGAGGTTTTCTTCCATTAACCGCCGTCTGACACTCAGGGCGAATGCATGGTTGAGCCACAGGCGTCCGGCAAGGGATCGGGATGATGGAAAGGGTTGAACCAATACACGAACGCCGGATTTTTCCAGCTCACGTGTCAACCATCCAGTTTCTGAACAAACCAAAACCGGATTCCAGGGGACTGCTGCCGGGTGCTTGAGAAGCCTTGCCAGGGCGCTTTGTGCGCCTGCCTTGTGAGCGCGCCGTTGGAGATAGATGATGCAGCGGTTCATCGGTCATTTCGTGGATTCAAGCAGGCGTTGGGCTGCTTCCATGACGGCCTCAACGGTAATGCGCAGCATGCATGGGTATGGCCGGCTTTTATCGCATGTAAAAACCCTTTTCTCCTTGCATGGACAGGCTCCAAGGACCAGCTCGTGGCGCGTTTTCCATGGCCTCCAGCTCCATTCTTGTGATGGACCAAACAATGCAACTGTTGGCGCTTGAACAGCCGCGGCAATATGCATTGCCGCGGTATCCACCCCGCAAAATAAAGTCGAGTGTTCAATAACCCAGGCCAGCTCGCGCAGGGACAGCCTTCCATTTGTGCTATAATGACTGGAAGCACAATGTTTTTGAATTTCTGCAAGGTGATTTAGTTCGCGTTGATCCGGCCCGCAGGACCAGATGACGGCAAGGCCATGCCGTGAAGCCAACTGGTCTGCAACATTTGCCCAGCGGTCAGGCAGCCATTGTTTGAAAGACCATCGGCTCGTGGGATGAATCACGATGTAGCGGCGCAGATTCTGCAAAAATGGCAGTTTTTCATAAATGGATTCCGGGGATTTTGGGGTGGTTAACACCAGCGGTCCAGGTTCGCCGTCAAGCTGAAGTGCATCGGCTACCAGCCTGAAATCTTTCAGTACCTGATGTTCCATGCCCCATTTGAAAGTCGAAAGCCAGTGGTACAATTTTGCTTTCCAGCGCATCTCGCCATAGGCGTTGATTCCAACACGACGCCGGGCGAGCGATAAAAACAGCCAGAGCCGGCTTCGGTCGGAGTTGGAAAAATCAAAAGCAACATCATACCTTTGGAAACCCATGCCGGTGAGGCACTGCCAGAAATCCATCAAGCCATTTTTTGTATGTGTTTGTTTTTTTTCTGGATGGGGCAGGAGAAATAGGCGCGAAATGTCGGGGTTTTCCTCAAGCACCGCGTGAGTACCGCGGCGCACCGCCACGTCAATGAGTGCATCAGGATAAGCCTTGCGCAGGCGTCTCAATGCAGGAGTCATCAAGAGCACATCGCCTATATGGCCGGGCTTGAGCAACAGAAATTTCACTTTTCTTTTTGGCTTTCTGCGCATGCGGCTATTTCCGCCATCGCCATTCGCACATCCGCTGGTCGAATGTTCTTGTTTTGAACGCGCTTTTTCTCCTGATACTTTCGGGGCAGGAAGGCGGCTTTTAATGGCAAAATTGGGTCCCAAAAGCAGGGTAACCCGAATTTTTTGAGCACGCGCAGTTTTAATCCGCGACGGCGGTCGCTCCAGTCGAGTTTGCCATCGAATTGCGGATTTGCCTGTTGAGCAATTTCCAAAAACAGGCGTGCGATGCGCTCGCTGGAGTCGCCCCGTGGCGACGCGCACCACTTTTTGATGTGCTGCTCGCGGGCTGCGCGAAATTCGGGTTGAGACGGATTCGCCAACTGGCGCTCAATTTCGGAGACCAAAGATTCAGGAGTTTCACATTCCACATTTAGCCCCACAACTTCCTTGTGGTAAAACATCGGGTGGCGCTCAAAGACAAGTTCCATGGTGGGTTTGCCACACAGCCAGCTTTCAAGAGCGGTTGTGCAGGTTTCGCATGAAATTTCCAGATCGCAGTTGAGAATTAACGGGTAAATGGGGCCGTCCGGCGCGAAATGCAAATGTGTTTTAAGCTCCGGCTCAAGCTGTCTTATCCAGTTTTCGTAAAATGGGAAATGTTCCCCTGGATGCGGGCGCAGAATCACCTCATAACGATTGGCTTTAAGAATCGCCATCAAGAATTCAAGCAGGCGGGCGCGGCTGCGATGATTTGCCTCAATTGCGCCCCAGTAGTCTCTGTAAGCCGGAATATGTTTGCGCCAGATGTCAAACAACTTGTCGGCTACCTCCCTTGGTGTTTCTTTATAGTTTGCGAGGCAAAAATTGGTGCAGAGGAGAATCCGGGGGCGGGCGTGGTTCCCAGCAGGCTCTTTGTATGGCCGATTCCACGGAGGAAAATAGAAATCAAACTTGGGATTGCCGACAACTTCCACCCTTGTTGTTTTTGGGTCATATCCGTTTTGCAGGACGCATTGGCGCTGTATTTCATTCCAGCAGCAATAGACATCCAGATGTACATTGTCATTATATCGGCGGCTGTTGAACCGCATTACGTCGGGATTGTACAACAGTGATTCATTCGGGAGCACCGCGACTTTAACGCCAATTTCGCGCAAGCGCCCTGAGTAATTTGCCAGATGGCTTGCCAATAGATGATTGAACACAATCAAATCAGGCCGGTACGCCGGCAGCACCGCCCGATAGGCCTCAAGCGGCTCAAGGAAAACATTCGCGCCCATGCGCTGGAGGTGGTGCGCTATAAGGGCCGCGCCCCGAAGGTCGCGCCGCTTGTTGTCAACCAGGATGACGATGGTTTTGCCCATTACAAAGTCCGTTACCTTCCCTTTTTAACCGCAAGTTACTTTGTCTCCCGCGGAATAATCCTTTGTGTTGATTGTAAAAAGCTGTAGTTGATGATGCAAGCCAGCATCCAAACGATAAGCCTGCCGGGTGGCTCAACCTTTTTTGAATTTCCCTTTTAATCGGCAGTCAACCAGTTAAAATGGCGGCGGCATGGCGGAAGTTGTCCATGGCCCGTCTGTGGCATTTGTTACCAGCGCGTGGGAACGCGACTGGCGCGTCGTTCTTTGGCCGGGACATTTTTCCATGGTGCTACGCAGTCATAGGCATGAGTTTGCCATAAGGTTGGTGGTTTTGAACAACTTTGATTCCCCAACCTCACAGCAACGAGCCGAAAGAGCCGCCCGTGTACTGGTGGACATGGGGCTTGCTACGGATGTCATTCACGCGCCAACCTACCTGACCGGCGCGCGTCTTGAACAGTTTGGTCTGGACCAGCAACACTTCTGGCAGATGAACCCCTTTTTTTCGTCTGCTCATCTGGCAGCGCTTCATTACCTGACTGGGAAAGCTGATTACATGTTTTATTTTAGCGGGGATGTCTGGCTTGAGCGCGCAACCTGTTGGCTGCCTCGTGCAATTCAGGCTTTGAATGCTGTTCCGGAAGTGCGTGGCTTGAACCTTTGCCGAAATATTTATCGGGATGGTTTTTATCCATCGAATTGTCATGCCGAGACAGATGACCTTTGGATAAGCCGGCCGCGCCAGCTTGCCTTGGAAAATGGGCCAAAGGGCTTCGGACTGTCCGATTTGGCTTATTTAATTCCGGTGCAACCGGAAGGCGGCTGGCGTTTTTCACTTGCTTCGGAAAATCTTGAGAAGTGGATGTCTCGCTGGCCGGTGTACGCCCGGCCATGTTTTGAAATGCTATACAGGGCGGCGATGGATCAGCATAATTTCGGCCATGCCGCCCTCAAGCCTGTTGGTGGCGGCCCGGTTATCAAACACAAGAATTTTCCGCGAGGTCAATTGCTGAAATTGCTTCTCTACAGGTGGCTTGGGTTCTACGATGCGGGCGGGAAATATGCGACACGCTTTGACGGAGAAACATAATGCCTGGCAGTGATTCCAATCAAATACCGGCCATCATGAAGCTGGTATCCGAGGCCCAACCGGCTTCCATACTGGACGTTGGCGTTGGCTGGGGCAAATACGGAGCGTTATTCCGGATGTGCTTGGAGAGTGGTTATGCCAACCTGTCGGACAGGCGCAACTGGAAGATTCGGATTGATGGTGTTGAAGCATTTCCGGAGTACATCGGCGCCATTCAGCAGGCCATTTACAACCATATCTTTCTTGAACCGATAGAGCAGGTGCTGCCCAAACTGGGGGAATATGATTTGATTTTTATGGGGGACGTTATTGAGCATTTTCCGAAGGAAAAAGGCCGTCAATTGCTGGAGGCGCTGCTGGCCAGGGCACAATCACGTCTGATTTTATCCACCCCGAATGGGCCTTACAGCCAGGGTGATATTCTGGGCAATCCATTTGAGCGCCATCAATCTTACTGGGAAATTGATGATTTCCTTTCATATCCGCACGTGGAGGTTTACGCGAATAAAAAATCCATTATTGCTGTTTTATCGCGTTTTCCAATTCAACAAGCGGGCCGGCGCTGGGCGATGGGCGGGTACCGGCGGCAGCCATGGACGGCGGCCCTGGGAGCATATTTGAAATACCGGTGGCAGCGGTGTTGCAAGCAACGCCAAAAAGCATCGTAAATCAATTCAAATAGATGCAAGGCGCAAAGATAACTTTTAGTCCGGAGTTTACCGACGCGGTAAATCGTTTACGTTTAGGGACAAATGCTCCGGTTGGTGAGCGGGCCATGCCTGACACAACCGAAATGTTGCCGGAATCAAAATTCAAGCCGCGGATTCAGTGGCTGGCAAACCGGATTCCGGATGGGGCGCGTGTTTTGGACCTGGGATGCGGTCCCGGCGAAGTGTTGCATTTTCTGCATCGTTACAAGCGTGCCGATGGTTTGGGGCTGGATCGGGAAAACGAATACCTGGAAAATTGCCGGAGAATCGGAGTGCGCGCTTTGTACGCCGATTTTAGCAATCTCGATGACACAAATCTCCGATACGCCTGTGGACAACGATGGGACGTGGTGCTCATCCTGGACACGCTTTTTTACTGGCGCAATCCTGCGGTGGTGCTGGCGGCGTTGGCGGATAGATGCAGGAAAATGTATGTGACCATCGGCAACACCGCTCATATCAAATTCCGCTTAAAACATTTGCTCGGCCGTCAAATATTCTGGCCGAATACACGCGGCACCCCCCAAGGTCCTGTGTTTTCACCTGAATGGGATTTGCACGCCTGGACGTACAGTGGCTTCATTGTATGGGCTGGAAACTTGGGTTACACCGTCCGACCGGTGGCGAGGCGCAGCGTCAACGCCGCTTTCAAAAGATTGGGCTTGTTTCCGAGCCTTTTTGCACGGTCTGTTGTTTATGAGCTTGTGCCCCGGTAAATGACGTGCGGCGGGTTGTTTCTCTGCCCATGCGGTTAATTTTCCGGCCACTTTATTGTTCGTAGTTCAGTAGTACCTATTTTAAGCTTATAGGAGTTGTCCCTGACAGCTTCAAACTCATCCTTCGGCAGAATTCTTTTTGAGTAAGATTGGTTTTTCGGCATGCTCACCATGACGATTGACTTTAGACGGGCTGAAAGGAAGATTGGCACATGCGCAGATTAATTCTTTGGAATTGCCTGTTGCTGGCGGGCGTGATGTCGGCAGCCGGGGCGGCAGTTGCGATTCGGAATGACCGGCTGGAGTGCGAGTTTGATACGACCACCGGACAAATCACCCTTTTCAGCTTGAGTCTCAAGCAACCCATTCTGAGAGAGGGAACGCTGTTGAAGGCAGGGGGGACAGCGCGGCGGGCGGCAGTGGAGGACAAGGTACTGGGTCGGGGACAGGCGATTGAGATTACTCAAGCAAACGGCAACACAGGGCAATTGCTGCTGTTCCATCAAGTGCCATTTCTTCTGGTGCGTGCTGCGCTGAGGAATGGATACAATGAATTGGTGGTGACGAATCAGGTAAAAGCGTTGAGGGCGAAGTTGGAATGTGGTTTCGCAGGCCAAACGGCAACCACCCTGGCCTCGGCCCGGTCCGCCGGTTTGGCAAAGGGTGAGTTTGCGCGGTTGCGGGTGCTTGGGACGGGCGGCTTGTTTCCGCTGACGAATGCGCCCGGGAGTTATATGTGGCTGGCAGTGGCTGAGGCGGCGTCACGAAGTGGTGTGGTGGCTGGCTGGTTGACGAGCGAGCGTGGCAGCGGGGTGGTGTTTGCGCGGGTCACGAATGGCCAGGCGCGTTTGGAGGCGCAGTTGGACTACGGGCGGCTTCGCATAAAGCCCGGACAGAGCGAAACACTGGAGACCTTCGCAATAGGTTTCTTTGACGACGCTCGCTTCGGGTTGGAGGCATGGGCGGATTTGGTCGCCAAGTTGCATGGAATCAAATTGCACCCGCAACCAGTTGGTTACTGCACATGGTACTCGCGCCCGCACGGCGGCTCTTCGGATGAGAAGAGCATCGCCCAACTGGCGGCTTTTGCCGCGACCAATCTGGCTTCGTATGGCTTCAGCGTTGTGCAGATAGATGACGGCTGGCAGGCTGGCTTTTCGACCAATGGCCCCAGGCGCAATTTCAGCGCGCACGCTCCGAACGGCCCGTTTCCAAGTGGCATGAAGGCGACGGCGGATGCCATCAAGGCGCTGGGCTTGGTGCCGGGCATCTGGTTCATGCCGTTTGCCGGAACATACTACGACCCATTTTTCAAGGAGCACCAGGATTGGTTTGTAAAACGCGAGGATGGCAAGCCCTACGAAACGGCTTGGGGCGGCACATGCCTCGATATGACTCACCCCGGCGCGAGGGCGTACCTGAGCAATGTTGTGCGGCGCATTGCCCACGAATGGGGCTATGAGTACTTCAAGATGGACGGACTTTGGACCGGCACTGCAACCAAACAGATTTATGTGAATTCGAGCTATAAATTCGAGGGCATCGGCGACGCGGTGTTCAGTAATCCGGACGTGTGCAACATCGAGGCGTATCGCAGCGGGCTGCGGTTGGTGCGCGAAGTGGCTGGCGACCGGGTGTTCATCCTTGGCTGTTGCGCACCGCAAAACATGCGCTCCTACGGCGGGGCGTTCGGATTGGTGGACGCGATGCGCATCGGCCCTGACAACGGCTCGGACTGGAACGGCCTGTTGCGCGGGCCGATATTCGGCTCGCGGAACTATTTTTTGAATGGACGCGTCTGGTACAACGATCCGGACCCGGTGTATGTTCGGCCGGAAGTGCCGCTGGCGCAGGCGCAACTGATCTGCTCGTGGGTGAACCTGAGCGGTCAAATGAACCTGAGCAGCGAGTGGCTGCCGGGCTTGCCTGCGGAGCGGCTTGACATCCTGCGCCGCACCATGCCCAACCACGGGCTGCAGGCGCGTCCGGTGGACCTGTTCGAGCACGAACCGGCTCGCATCTGGGTGGTGAGCGATTCGCGCCACCAACCCGCCCGAAGCGTCATAGGTTTGTTCAACTGGGAGAAAACCGAGCTGATGATTGATTGTCCGCTGGAACAACTCGGACTGTCGCCCAAGGAGCAGTATGCAGCATACGATTACTGGGCCAACACGATGGTTCTCCCGTTCCGAGGCCGCTTGCAGCAGCGCCTGCCACCCCAATCGTGCCGCATCCTTTCCGTGCAACCTGTGACCCAGCGTCCGGTGTTGCTGAGCACATCACGCCACGTCACGCAAGGAATCGTGGACGTCAAAGAGGACGTTTGGGACGCAAAAACGCAGACGCTGTCAGGATTCAGTTATGTCATGGGCGGTGAGCCTTACGAATTGCGGCTGCTTACCGTCTCAATTAAAGGACGGCATCCGCTGGAGAAATTGGAGCTTTCACCCGCTGATCGCGCAATTGGTGTGACTGCCGGGCAGAAGGAAAGCGGTGGATTGCTCCGCATCACGCTTCTCTCACCATCCACGCGTGCGGTTAATTGGCGCGTTACTTTTGGCAAGCCGCAGAAGATCAACACGCTTCCAAATCCGGTTGCCAATCTCAAAGCCGTGCAAAGCTCGGTCTTTGCGCCGGTCGAATTGAGCTGGGAGGGCGATGCGCCCTTTTATGAGGTTCGGCGCGGCACCAACCTTCTCTCGGCGGGCGTTAGCGGTACGTGCTATGCCGACTCCGCCGCGCCGGCTGGGGCCTCATGTCAATATACGGTGACTCCGCTCTCGTTCGAGGGTGTGCGCGGGACGGCGCAAAGTGTCACGTTCAAAGTTGAACTGCCTGATCCCGGCCCGGTGCCGCCCGCGCCAGAAATCCCGCTCAGCGAGTTGAAACCGATCAAAGCCACTGTGGGCTGGGGAAAATTGGGCGTCAACAAATCCATCGAGGGCAAACCGTTGCGCGTGGCCGGCAGGACCTACGCAAGCGGTCTGGGCGTTCACGCGAACTCGGAGGTGGTTTATACGTGCGCGCCGGAGTATCGCCGTTTCGTGGCAGTCGTGGGTTTGGACGAGGAGAAACGGGATGATGAACGGCCCAGTGTAATTTTCGAAGTTTACGCCGACAAAAAACTTCTGGCTGCCAGCCCGGTGCTGAAGTGGACTGGCGTCAGTCACTGGCATTTTGATCTGAAACTGCCAGAGAAGACGAAAACAGTGCGTCTGGTGGTGAACGATGCTGGCGACGGCGTTGCCGCTGATCATGCGGACTGGGTCAACGCCGGATTTCGGCGTGAATGAGGCGGGGATACATGGGGTGCCCCAGGCTGGTATGAACCGCGCCTTCGGCACTGGTGTTCAGAGCCGAAGGCCCGCGCAATACCAGCCTCAACGGCCTGGTAAAATTCGACGAAAATTGATAAATGGCTGAAAGCCCGTTCTAAAAGGGCCCCCTATTTTTAACGTACGTGCGGCTACTTTACCGCCCATGCAGCCCCTTTTTGAATGGCTGAGTTGGTAAAAGTCTCGATTTGATTCAGTGAAAAAGCAGCCATGTTGGGGTTCTGTGTTTGGTGGCGCTCGCGATACCAAGCCACGGTGTTGGTGATGGCTTCCTTGAAAGACCACGTCGGTTTCCATGAAAGCAGCCGCGCAGCCTTGTCTATTGCAAGCGATAGCATCTTTGCCTCATGCGGTTCGCCATGGTTTGAGACGTCCTCCCAGCTTCCGGGCCAGTGTCGGAGCACTTCCTCGACGAGTTCTTTGACTGTTTTTTGGCTGGAATGGTCGGGGCCGAAATTAAACGCGCTTGCAAGGAGGCTGCCTTTTTTCTCGGTAGCAAGCCGCGCACCCAGCCAGAGGTAACCGCTGAGACATTCCAGAACATGTTGCCATGGTCGGACAGCTTCCGGGTGGCGTATGGGTATTGGCATGCCTTGAATCAAGGAGCGGACACAGTCAGGCACAAGGCGGTCAGGGGCATAATCGCCGCCGCCGATGACGTTGCCGGCCCGGACTGAAACCAAATGGCCGAGCTGCGGGTCTGGCAGGAAAAAGGAGCGGTTCCAGGACTGGACGACCAGCTCGGCAGCGGCCTTGCTCATCGAATAGACATCGTGGCCGCCCAACCGGTCATTTTCGCGGTAAGCGTATTCCCATTCGCGGTTTTCGTAACATTTGTCACTTGTGATGACTATAACTGTAATAGGGCGGCGGTATAGTTTTACAGCCTCCAACACGGTTGCTGTTCCCAGTGCATTTACCGAGAATGTTTCGACCGGCTCATCGTAAGAGCGGCGGACCAGCGGTTGGGCTGCCATGTGAAAAAGGATTTCAGGCTGGGCAGCGCGCAAAAATTCACTTAGCCGGCGCAGGTCGCGTATATCGGCGCAGGTTTGTCCGGCAAACACCGATTCCGGCAGAGTTTGATGAAAATTTGGTTCGGTTGGCGCCGGCAGGCTGTAGCCCCATACAGAGGCTCCAAGATGATGGAGCCAGAGAGACATCCATGCCCCTTTGAAACCGGTGTGGCCGGTTACGGCGACACGCCTTTTATGGTAGTAACCCTCGAACATTGCCTGTCAGCTTATTATTTAATCCCCTGCAACGGTTGTTCTTATAGGATTCAACCTGCGTATGGCAAGATTGTAAATCCAACAGACACGCCATCCGCCACAGTTTGGCGCCTGTGTTAGCTATTTTTCCTTCAGTTCGATTTCGCCGGCCCAGTCCGGTTCTGGCGGATTTTGGCGCATTTCAGCAATTTCCTTGAGATAAAATTTAGCCGGGCCGTCTTCCGGGCGTAGTTGCAGGACGCGTTTCATGCCGGCCTCGGCGGCATCGAAATTGCGAGCTTTGAAATGTTGCAGGGCTTCAGCAAAGGCATCGCGCCAGGGTTTGGTTGATTCAGCAAGAGAGAGGTCGCCAATCAATTCATAAACCTCAACTGCTTTTTCAAAACCTTTCAGGCGGAAATGCCCGACGTAACGGGTGATGAGTTTGTCCTCAACCGCCCGCTGGGTATCGCGTGTGGCCAAAACAGTTGTGCCGAGGTATTTGTTAAGGCCCTCCATGCGTGATGCGAGGTTGATGTTTTCGCCGATGGCGGTGTAATCAAAGCGGGTTGTGCTGCCAAAATTTCCCACATTGGCCACGCCTGTGTGCAAACCTATCCGGGTGACGAGCGGTTTACCGGTGCCGGAGCCGATGAATTGAGTCACTTGATCGCGCAGCAGCAAAGCGCCGCGACAGGCAAGTTCACGATGGTTGGGTTGCGGTGTTGGTGCGTTCCAGATGGCGAAGATGGCATCCCCAATCAGCTTGATGACCGTGCCATCGGCCTGGTGTATCCGCGAGATGGCGCCTTCGAAGTATTCGTTCATCATTTTGGCAAGATCATCCGAGTCCATCCCTTCGGAAATGGTGGTGAAGTTGGCGATGTCGCTGAAGAGGATGCTCAGCTCCTGTTTTTCAGCGCCCGGGTGAAGCAGTTCGCGGTTCTGCATGAGCTGTTTGACACGGGCAGGGGGGACATGGGCGGCCAGAGACTGTTCGAGGAGGCGGTTTTGAACATAGGTTGAAAAAGCGTTGGCGCCCACTGAAAGCACCATGGCCAGAATGATTTGGGTGACCCATACCAGCCAGGGAATCCAAATCAAGTGTTTGACGAATAGATAGTAGGAGAGACCGAACACGGCCAGCACCGCCACCACCGCAGCCGCAACGGCTGCCGGTGGTTTGAGCCGGACAAGGCCGAAACCGGCCAGAATTGCGGCGGCCATTGCTATAAGCATCTCGATTCGCTCCGAAGGCCGGGAAAGCCAGTTTTCATGCAAAAGGTTCAGGAATTGCGTGGCTTGAAGCTCCACGCCGGGGATGAACAGGGTCTTGCGCTCGGTTCGGAACGGATGGACATACTCGTCTTTGCGTTGCCCGGAGAATTTGGTGATGAGAGTGCCGCCCACAAACACGACTTTGTTGCTGAAATACCTTGGATCAACCCAGTTGGTGACGTTGTAGCGGCAATATGGGATGCGCGGAACGGTGCCGGGCGGACCGTAATAATTAAACCATCGTTTTCGGAAAGCCTCCGCTTCGTTCTGTGCGGCTGGCAGACGCAAAAATTCAGCCGTGGCCCATGCGGTGCTGCTGAGAAGTTCATCCGGGTGCGCTTTATGAAGAGGCCGGCGCACTACCATGTCATATTCGGGCCGCATTTCCGCACTGCCAAATCGCGCGGCGGCGTCGGACAGAATCTCAATGGGGCGGACGTAACGATTGCCGCCTTCGGTGCGCTCACAGTCTGCGGCCAGTATGACATTTCCTGCCTTGCGAATTGCCTCGGCGAAGATTTTATCGGTGCTGCCGTCCTGATCTGGCGCCGGGTCGCTGAAGACAATGTCGAAAACAACCGCCCGCGCACCATTTGTGTGCATGAAGTTGACGAGATTTGCGTGCAACTTGCGGTCCCACGGCTGGTTGCGCGGCTGGTTAAGCTCGTCGTGGGAGAGATCATCCATGGCAATGATGACGGCATTTGAGACCGGAATGGAGCCACGTGCCGTAAAAAGCCAGTCGTAACTTCCGAATACCCACCACTTCCCATAACGCGGGATTGTGATTTTGAAAGTCTCCTTTGGATTAAGCGGGTCCGGTGTTGGAGGCAATCCGCCCAGCTCATTGTCACTGATAAGCAAAGCCCAGCCCACTATTGCCGTGACAACGGTGACGACCAAGCCGCCTTTCCAATTTTTCAACAGAAGGGGCTTCAGTTCCATGGATATTTACCGGCCTGATTATCAGCCCAGCGTCTGTTTGACCGTGGTTTGTTTCGTGGGGACAAGTTTGCGCGTGGGATAGCCCGTGACTTTCTCGCCCCTCACGCGCAATGAATGGGCCAGGTTGGGGCGGAAATCCTCAGGCACAGTTTTCAGTGCTGCGGCGAGGGCTTGTGTGGCCTTCTTGCCGGGGATACGTTCAAGCGCCATTCGCGCATCCTCGCGCGCTTCTGCATCCTGTAACAATTCCGCGATTGCGGGCACGGCATCGTCGTCGCCAATTTCAGAGAGCATCCAGAGCATTTCACGTCGCACGGCTGCCGTTGACTTTGGCAAAAGCGCCACCAGCTCCTTTGACACGGCCTTGCGCTCGGCTTGGGCATTTGGGCGGCCGGCGTGGCGGACTATGAGCCAGAGGGCGCGCTTGGCAGCGCGGCTGGTTTCCATGTCCGTGTCCAGCATGACTTCGGCCAGCGGTTTTACGGCAGGCGCGCCCAATGGTCCCGCTGACTGCCATGCGGGGCCACGCACGGCATCGTCTTTGCTGCGGATTTTGGCGACAATCTCTTCAATGTTTCCGGCTGGCGCGGCAGCCGCCGCCAATGCTGTTGTTGCGGCTCCGCGAATTAGAAATTCCCGGCGTTTCAGTCTCGAATGGCGCTCTTTCATAACAATTTGCCAACGGGCTTTCCCCTTAATTAGCATACGCCGCCGCAGATTCAAAGATAAAATCTCATTTTACACCGTCGAAATGTAGCACGGGAACTGGCTGATTTGCCGATGGCCACACATTGAGGTTGAAAAGGCCCTGTGCGCAAAAGCTGTTTTAAGTTGTAATGGCTTTTGGGGTTTCTTATTTTCGTCCCGAAATTTTGCCATGAGCAATAACAACGTCACAGTAGAAGACATTCGCAATGCCATTCGGAACATACCGGATTTCCCCAAGCCGGGCATCCAGTTCAAGGACATCACACCAGTTTTGGCGGATGCAAGGCTGTTTTCCGCTGCCATTGAAATGATGATCGCCGGTTTCAAGCCCGGGGAAGTGGACGCGGTTGTTGGGATTGATGCCCGCGGTTTCATCTTCGCCGCTGGTGCGGCATTGAAGCTGGAGGCCGGGTTTGTGCCGGTACGCAAACAGGGAAAGCTGCCGTACAAGACGATAGAAGAAAGCTATCAGCTTGAGTATGGCTCAAACACAATCGCGATACATGTTGATGCTGTGAAGCGTGGCAGCCGCGTGTTGTTGGTGGATGACTTGCTTGCGACGGGCGGGACTGCGCTGGCAGCAGCCAATCTTTTACGCAAAGCAGGTGCGGAAATTTTGGGAGTTTCGTTTTTGATCGAACTGGGCTTTTTGAACGGCCGCGACAGGCTCAAAGGGCTTTCTGTCAAATCCGTGGTTGTTTTTTAGGCCGTTGTGAATGTCCAAGCGAAAAAATATTTCCAATGATTAAACCGCTTTCTCCCAGCGCCTGCCGTTTTTTGCCCGCCGGGGATTACGATTTGGCGATGACATTGAACTGCGGCCAGGCATTTCGCTGGCGGCAGGGCGCCGATGGCAGATGGGAGGGGGTTGTGGCTGGCCGCTGGGTCCAATTGAGCAAGGTTGGCAAATGTATTGAAGCCAAAACTGCAACGCCGCAAAGAAACTGGGACTGGCTTGACGGATATTTGCAAACCGGTGTGGATTTGGATTCGATTTTGCGCACATTTCCCAAAGACAGTCCGATGCAGCAGGCCGTCAAAGCGTGTCGCGGGTTGCGGCTGTTGAGGCAGGAGCCCTGGGAATGTCTGGCTTCGTTCATTCTCTCAGCAACAAAACAGATTGTCCAAATCCAACAAATAATAGAGTGCATTTGCGCCCGGTGGGGACAAAAGGTTGAAGTGCCGCCGGGGCACAAGCCGGCCTATTCATTTCCCACGCCGGAGGTTCTGGCCGGCTGCACCGAAGCGGATTTGCGCGAATGCAAAATGGGTTTTCGCGCGAAACACTTGCATAAAACGGCGTTGATGGTGGTCAACGGGCAACTGGATTTGGCCGGTGTAAATCGGGTGCCGCTTGAAGAGGCCCGGGCGCTTTTGCAGACGGCCCCGGGTGTCGGCCCAAAGATAGCCGATTGCGTGTTGTTGTTTGCTTATGGTTTTGCGCAGGCTTTTCCGGTAGATGTATGGGTTCAACGGGCGTTATGCGAGCTGTATTTTCAAGGGCGCAAGATTCCAAAGAGCAAGCTGCGGCTCTTTGCTTTTGAACATTTTGGACCGAACGCCGGCTATGCCCAGCAGTATTTGTTTCATTACATGAGAATGGCCAAAAAACGTCTTGGAGAGATTGACGTTCGTTCGCAAAATGTGGTCCGGCAACGGGTAAAAACGGGGAACTGATGCAAACCCAGTTAAATTTGCTATTTACACCTGCCGATTTTGAGGCGTTGGGGCGACAGAGTCTGGATGATGCTGTCTGCGTGGTTTTTGATGTGCTGCGCGCCACATCATCCATGCTTGTCGCGCTCGCCAATGGGGCGGAGGCCTTTATTCCGGTTGAAAGCATTGAGGAGGCGCTTGAATACAAGAGGCGTATTCCCAATGTGCTGCTGGCGGGCGAGCGCAATGGGCGGCGGATTTTGGCCGAACAGACCGGTGGAGCAGACTTTGATCTGGGCAATTCGCCCCGTGAATTTACGCGGGAAAAAGTTGAGGGCAAAACCATAGTTTCAACCACCACCAACGGGACGCGTGCCTTGAGGGCATGCGCCGGCGCGAAATTGACGCTGGTATCGGGTTTTTTGAATCTCAAGGCCACCGCGGCGCGTATGGCAAAGGAACGTCCTGGACGGTTGTTGTTGGTGTGCAGCGGAACTTTCGAGGAGACGGCCTACGAGGATGTGCTCGCGGCAGGGGCACTTGCCAGGCTGGTGTTGCCTTCTTTTCCTGATGCGAGTGTTTCAGATGCAGTCCACATAGCGATGCAAGTTTATGATAAAGCAGCCGGGGATTTGCTCGGAGCGATGCAATGGGCGCGCAATGCCAGAAAGCTTCTGAACATTCCCGAACTGCGGGAAGATGTTCCGTTCTCGCTGCGCCGGGATGTGCTGGATTTGGTGGCGTTCATGGACAGGCAGGGGCGGGTGCGTTTGATGCAAGATTGAGTCCGGCGATGGCCGCGATGCAATTCAATTGCTGACAAACAATGACGCTGGTTGAATAATGGATTTATGAATTACATCTGGTTGTGGGTTTTTGTAATTGGAGCGATTCAGATGACGGCTGCTCCATTGTCCACAAATCGTCCGGTGCTCAAGATGGCGTCGGAGGCGCGGATGGACTTGCTGGCGGGGCCGGAGGTTGGCGCGCTGAGCAATGCAAGCTTGTTGACTTTCAACGGGAGAATAAACCCGATTTCATGGGGAGCAGCAGGCGCCGGACCTGCGCAGGGCTTGAGCGTGCACTTTCCAATAGTTCAATACGCCTGGACGGAAATGGCCATTCAATTTACACCGGCCAGCAACGGAACAATCCAGCTAAAGCTGATGGGACCGTGGGCGGAAGAGGCTCCGGGGCGTTTGTACCGTCAAGAGGTGTTGTGGGATGCGGTAAGCGCCAGTGGAACAACAGTAAGCAACGGAAGCTTTGAAGAGTTCATTGGAAACCGGCCCACAGGATGGGAAGGAGGCGGGGTTGCAAATGCCGGACCAATGCCGCCGTTCAAGGGCGCCAATTACGGGCGGACGTGGCACAACATGCCGCTGATCCAAAAATTGACCGTCACCGGCGGCGTGCCGGTGACATTGCGGGCGTATGCACGTTCCATACCACCGCCAAATGCGATGGAAATGAAACGAATATTTGACCATGATACTTTGGCGCATCAGGCCGCCCGCTTTTATCAAAAAGGGGTTAACCTGGGCAATTACCTCGAAGTGCCGCCGGGCCAAAACTGGGCTGTTGCCCATGGCGTTGAAGATTTGCGGGCAATCAAGGAGCAGGGCTTTGATCATGTGCGGATTCCGGTTGGCTGGCACCATTACACCGGGCCGGCGCCGGAGTACAAAATTGCGCCGGAATTTTTCGAAAAGGTTGATGCGCTGGTAACAAACGCCTCGGCCATGAAGCTGTCGGTCATCATCAACATCCATCACTTTGACGAATTCACCAGCCAGCCGATGGCGCACTCGAACAAGTTCCTTGCAATATGGCGGCAGGTTGCGGCGCATTACAGCCGCGCTTCGGGCGGCGTGGCTTTCGAGTTGTTAAACGAGCCGAAGGATGCGGCGACAACGACGGTGTTGAACCCGATTTATGCCGAGGCAATAAAAATTATCAGGCAGACAAACCCGCTGCGGACAATTTTTGTCGGGCCAGGCCGATGGAACAGCGTTGAGGAGTTGGGCAAACTCTGGCTGCCGCCGGATGATGAGAATATTATTGTAACAGTGCATTGTTATGAGCCTTTTTATTTCACTCATCAATCGGCGACATGGGCAGGCCCGGATGTGAAGGGATTGACCAACATTGTTTATCCCGGCCCGCCGCCAGCGCCATACACAAACTTTCCAAGCGGCATCAACAAGTGGGTAAAAGACTGGCTGCAGGGTTACAATACACTTCCGCCGGAAAGGAACCCATGCAGCAGCAATTTGATTCGGGCGAAGCTTTCGCTGGCGCGTGAATGGAGCGAGTACTATGGCCGGCCGGTGCATCTGGGCGAGTTTGGGTGTTACACCGCGGCGGATGTTGATTCGAGGAGCAGATATTGCGCGGACGTAAGAAAAATTTGCGCTGAATTTGGAATCGGTTGGGCTTTATGGGACTGGAAAGCCGGATTCCGCTACTGGGACCCGGGTAAGAAACAGCCTGTGGCCGGCATGCGCGAGGCGCTTTTCCCGTCCGCAGGAAACCGTTGAGGATAATTTGAATCATGGCTCTTTCTGCGCTAAACGGCCTTTCGATATTGATAATTGAGGATGAAGTGCTCCTGCGAAAGCAGCTTGCCGCTTATCTGGAACGCCAGGGGATGGATGTGACGGGCGCGGGCACGCTCGCAAACGCGCGGCAGATGCTGGCCAGTCTCTCATTTGATTTTGCGCTTTTGGACGTTAATTTGCCCGACGGACTGGGGACGGATTTGCTCAAGGACAAGGCGTTTCCACCCAATACCGGCGTGATTGTAATGACGGCGCATGGCGGGGTTGGCGGCGCAGTTGAGGCCATGCGGCTTGGCGCACTGGATTATCTAGTCAAACCATTTGACCCTGCGGAATTGCCGCTTGTCATAAGCAGGGCGCATAAATCTCGACAAAATGCCAGGCTGGTTGAGCATCGCCGCGCTGATGATACCGGCGAGACTTTCTTCTTTGGCAGCGCGCTGGCTGAAATCGAAGCGCAGTTGCAAAAGATTCTGGCCGCGGATGCCCGGATGATTACCAATCTGCCGCCGGTGTTGATTGAGGGCGAGACCGGCACGGGAAAAACCGCAATTGCACGGTGGATTCATAATCATGGGCCGCGCGCCGGCCAGCCACTTATCGAGGTGAATTGTTCGGCCTTGCCGGATACCCTTGCTGAGTCAGAATTATTCGGCCACGAGCGTGGGGCGTTTACAGATGCGCGCTCGGCCCGCATGGGGCTTTTTGAAGCTGCTCATGGCGGAACGCTGTTTTTGGATGAACTGCCCAGCCTGTCGCCGGCCATACAGGCAAAAGTTTTGGCGGTCATTGAGGATCATCAGGTCCGCAGGCTTGGCGGCAACAAATCAATTACGGTGGATGTCCGGGTTATCGCCGCCACCAACCATGACCTGAAAAAGGCTGTGGCAGAGGGGCGTTTTCGCGAGGATTTATTGCACCGGCTTGATTTGTTCCGCATCCGCCTGCCGCCTTTGCGCGAACGCGGCGAGGATATTTTGCGTCTGGCTGAGTTGCTTGCAGACCGGCTTTGCAGGCGACACAGATTGCCGCGCAGAATTATCAGCGAAGAGGGCCGCCGCCGATTGATGGCCTATTCGTGGCCGGGTAACGTCCGGGAATTGGCTCATGAATTGGAAAGGGCCATTGTTTTCGAGGAAAGCCAGGAATTAACCTTCTCAAATTTGACCTTGAGTGGCGAAGCTGCAATCTCTCAAAAAGGGCAATCAACGCAGGATTGGTTTAACGAGAATTTTGTTTTTCCACCGTCTGGTTTCAATTTGGATGAGGCCATAAACCGCCTCATACGGCACGCCTTGAAACAAACAAATGGAAATGTGTCGGCTGCAGCAAGAATTTTAGGTGTTACCCGTGATTATCTGAGATACCACCTAAATGAGGGCAACCAACAAAACCGCGAATCTTGATTGTTTGGTTGATGTTTGCGGTGGGTATTTACACCCAAAAACAGTTGTTTATCCAGCCCGGCAAGTGGGGCATTATGCCCAATTTGAGCGGAACTTCGGAAATCATAAGGCAGGTGTTGTTTGGTAATACGCTGATATTCAACAGGTTATGAACTTTTGCTGTTTTTGGCACGATACTTGCCATGTAGAAAGCAGCTTTGAAAAGAGAAATGAAGTAGAAAGGGAACGAATATGAAGAAAATGATCAAATTAATCTGCGGCGTTGGGATAGCGCTAATGAGCATCTCAGCATGGGCAGACGACTCAACCAATACAACGGTGCAGCCACCGCCACCGCCACCGGATCAACCGCCTCCACAGGTAATTCGGCCGGATGGCACTGTGCCCGCTTTGCCGCCGCTATTGCAGCGGTTGGAGAATCGTGAGAATGTGCCGCCGGAAGTCCGGAGGATGTTGCAGCGGTTTGAGAATGCGCGTGAGGCATATCTGCGGGAGCAACGGCAATTGTTGCAGCAATTGAGGGGCGCGAGCGAAGATCAGCGCGCGCAAATCCGGGAGCAAATTCGGGCTAACCGCGAGGAGTGGCTGGCCAGGATGCAGCAAGTGCGTGAAGACTTGCGGCAACGTGTGGAACAACTGCGGCAGAATGTGATGCAAAATCGCAGTGAGATTCTGGACAACGCGCGCGAGCGTCGCCAGGAGGAACGCCAGCGCCGGGGCGAGGAAGGACGTTAAAGGGATAAAACTGGAAGTTAGAAAGGGATATTGGCTAGACTGAAAGCCAGGCAACAGTGAAGGGTTGCCTGGCTTTTGTTTTTATAAAATGGGGATACTCTGGCGGCGACATGGCCGGTTGGGAGCCGGGTTGCTTGCGCTGGCAGCTTGCGCGGTGACAGCGGCAACCCAATCAAATTCCCTTCCAGCTTCCGCGGCGTCGGATACGTTATCCGAAGAGGAGGCTGCGTTGTTGAAGGAACTCCAACTTCCGGCTTTCAAAGTGTGGTATCCAGACTTTTTTCTTACCACCGGGGCCGGCTATCGCGACAATATCGCCTTGAGTCACTACAACCCAAAGGGCAGCGGTTTTTTCCAAACAGGCGGCGAGTTCATTTTGTGGCGAATGCCAACCGGCGGCTGGCAGTTTTATACGCATCTGGCCGGTGAAGATTTGCGTTATTTTTCAGGCGGGCAAGTAAGCAAGGAACAGACGTTTTCCGGGTTGATACAGTTGAAGAAAAATTTGCATGCCGACTGGTTGGCAGGGATGGAGGCGAGATACCTTTACCAAAACATGGTAATGGACCTTTCAACGATACAGGGTATTCCGGTTCCCATGCCGGTCAGAGGCCACCAATTTTTGGTGCAACCATCTTTGCGCTGGTCGTTTGCGCCCAAATTTTGGGTGCAGGCGGAGCTTATTCTATCGCGCCAGAACTTCATGTCGCCCCTGGATGATTTTTGGGAGGGCGGCCCGAAGCTCAGCCTGGGTTGGAATTACCGCACAAACTGCGAATTATCGCTGGCTTACGAATTTAATTACCGTCCTTATGACACGCGACTGGGAAGGGATGCGGAGGGATTTTTGATTCCTGACACAGCGCTGGCTTACAATCAGCACAGAATTTCGGCGGTTTGGCGGCATCAATGGGACGAGCGCAGGCGCTGGCAAACGGCGCTCAGGGTCGGCTACGATTACAGCTCGGACAATACAGGGGGATTTTATGACTACCGGAAAATTTGGTGTTCGCAGCAAGTGCGCTTCCGCCACGGCAAATTGGAACTGCGTGCCAACGGCAGGATTGCGCATTATGAGTACCCGGTTCAGACCATTGGTTTTGGCCAGACAGACTTGCTGCGCCAAACCTCGGTGGCAGGCGGAATCCGGGGTGAATTTAGACTGGCAAAATTCCTGAAATTATATCTGAACTATGAGCACGAACGGAGTATTTCAAACCTTGATCTCAGCTCTTACCGGGTCAACTCGGTAATGGGCGGCTTTTTGTGGGAATTTTAGATTTTCGGGAGCGTTTTAGGCCGGCCGTTGCAGCCTGTGAACCAATCAGGCCGGCAAAAATGTGGATGTTGATGGCATGATGAAAAACAACGCGCATAAAAAACCATGGCGGCGATCCTGGCTGATGCCGGTTGCCGTTATTGCGCTGACAATTGCGGTTTTTGGCGGCGCAATTTTCTTTGCGCGGATAAAATTGCGCGATGCCTTGCAGGAGCAGATAGCCGGCAGGGATGGCGAGGTGCTTTATGCAGTAACACAGATGTTGCAGGGCAACGCTGCTGAAAATGGAGTTGCAGTAAGCTCGCTGGATGAGCCGGCGGAGCAGTTTAATTTGTTGCTGATGGCTTCGCGCTGGCGCAACGTGCTGGCGACCCGCCTTTTCAACTCGAAGGGACGGTTTGTCACGGCGATGCCGGAGGATGTCACTGAGGCGAAATTGTCCGATGCCGACCTGGAAAAGTTGCGCCAGCTACGGCCTGTTTGCAGGTATTACCCGGAGGTAGAGAGTTCAGAGCTGTTTCTTTTGCCCAATGAAAATGAGGGCAGGCGCATTCCATTGCTTGAGATCAATGTGCCGCTGCATGCGTCAAATTCCACCCGTCTTGCAGGCGTTGCGCAATTTCTCATAGCAGGTGACAGCATTGCGCATGAATTTGCTCGCTTGAACAGGCATTTGAATCAACAGGCATGGTTGGCGTTTTGTCTGGGAGCGGTGATCTTGACAACTGCTTTGGGCTGGGCTTTTCGGAGGCTGGCGCGGCAGACAGAAGACCTTCGCAAGGCCAATCAACAACTGGCTTTGGTGGCGCGGACATCGGCAGTTGGCGCTGTGGCAGCCCATTTGATTCACGGATTGAAAAATCCGCTGGCAGGATTGCAAAACTTTGTCGCAAACCGCCCCGCCAGCGGAGAAGAGGCGCCGGACTGGCAGCATGCGCTGGCTTCCACACAACGGATGCAAGCCTTGATAAACGAGGTGGTGGCTGTTCTGCGGGAGGAACAGGAAGGCCATGCTTATGAGATTACTCCAGACGAATTTTTGGAGCTTGTTGTGAGCCAGATAGCCCCCCAGGCCCGTGAGAAGGGGGTGAATTTGGAAACTGAGCTAAATGCAAAAACATCCATGACCAACCACAGCGCAAATCTGGCGAGGCTCATTTTGCTGAACCTTTTACAAAATGCAGTTCAGGCCACTCCAGGCGGGAAGCGGGTCAGGCTGTCAATGGTGCAGGAGGGGGAGCAGTTGGTTGCCGAAGTGGCGGATGAAGGACCGGGATTGCCTGAAAAGGTTAGGGAAAACCTTTTTACGCCGTGTTCGTCGCCACGGCCCGGCGGCAGCGGCATTGGCCTGGCCATAAGCAAACAACTGGCGCATCATTTGGGGGCCTCATTGGAATTAAAATCCTCTACTTCATCGGGTTGCTGCTTCAGACTGGCATTTCCATTGCGTCGCGATTCCCAGTTAAATGATTGAAAATTGTCAGGCTTGATGGCCTTTCCATATTGCAAGGCAAGCTGTGGCATGGTAAAATACACGTGATGTTTTCAACCGGTGTTTGTTCATCGCAAGCAACTTTCCGGGCACGAAAAATCCGTGCCGAATCGCTTCTTTTCCAGCGCGGTGGAGGCATCAAAATATTGATACTCATTGCGTTTTGCCAACTGGCTTGGGGATTTGAAGTCGAGGCGGCGCAGCGATGGCGCTGGTCCAATCCCAAACCGCATGGCAACAACATCATGGAAACGGCCTACCAACCAGCCCTTGGCCTTGCAGTGCAAGTGGCGGAGCGCGGGCAGATTTACACAAGCTATGACTTTGATTTTTGGATGCCGCAGGACAGCGGCACAACCAATTCACTGCGGGCGGTGACTTTTTTCGGAAGCCGGATTCTTGTTGTTGGAGAGAGTGGCACTGTTCTTTACGCCGACTCGCCGGATGCATTTCGGCCGGCGACGCTTCCGGCACCGACTACGGACTGGCTGGAAGGTGTGGCTGCCAGCACAACACTGGCGGTGGCGGTTGGTGATAACGCTGCCATTTACACAACTGGCAGTGGCACGAATTGGAGCAGGGTGCCGCCGGCAAACATCCCGTTTACCAATTGGCTGCGGAGTGTGGCTTATGGCGGCAACCGGTTTGTGGCAGTGGGCGAGGTTGGGCGCATAGCGGAAAGCACCAATGGGACGATATGGACAACCAATGCCAGCCCAACCACATATAATTTGAATAGAATCACGTACAACGGCCAGTACTTTACAATTGTGGGCGACAGCGGGGTGGTTTTGACAAACAGCGGCTCCACATGGCGATTGTTGACCGGCAGCGGCGCCAGCAGCAATTTGTATGCCTCAGCCGGCACAGCCACTGGTGCGCAACTGCTTGCCGGCGATTATGAAATGCGTTTGCGCGAGGCTGGGATATGGCGCAATGTGCTTGATCCGACAAACACTTTTCGACCGCCATCATGGACGTATCTGCACGCGCTGACACTTACAAACCAATCGGGGAGCAACCAGCCTGCATCATTCTTTGTGACAGGGCGCACAGGCATGATGGTGAGCGGATACCGCACCAATGGGACATACCTCTGGGACGTTGCCGGCAGTTCACTGCGCAACTGGCTTTGGGATGTGACATTCGTCAACAATTTGTACGCCACAGTTGGCGATTACGCCACTATCATGACGAGCTTGGATGGAGTGACTTGGGATTTGGAAGCGCCGCCTCCCATGCATACAAATCGGGTTTATCTGGGGGTTGGCGGAGACACCAACGTTTTGCTGGCAGTCGGCACGGGTGGCGCAATTGCGTTAAGCACCAATGGTGTGGTAACCGTTGTGACTACCAACGGCTCAGGCACAAATGTTGTAATTACAACAAACTACGTCAACAGCTACGGCATTTTTTGGAGGGCTGCCGGTTCGACTCCCACCACCAACACCCTGCAGGGTGTTGCTGCCTTTAACGGCCAATACATTGTGGTGGGGGATTATGGCACAATACTGCGCAGCATAAACGGCGCGATTTGGTCTGTTGTGACTTCGCCGACCAATCTGATTCTGACAAGTGTGGCAGCATCGCAATCCGGCTGGGTGGCAGTGGGTGAAAAAGGCGCTTTGTTTTACAGCGCCAATGGAACAGCGTGGACACGTATCAACTCACAGACAACAAACTGGCTTTACCGGGTCAGGTATCTGTCCGGACGATATGTTGTTGTGGGCCAAAAAGGCGTTTTTTTGACCAGCACCAACGGGCAAAATTGGAGCCTCCCTGTTACAATCAGTTCCTCGTGGCTTAACGATGTGGCTTATGTCGGCGGGGCTTATTATGCAATTGGATCACAGGGAACTGTCTTGATGAGCACGAATCTTGTTGACTGGGCTTCTTTGGGCACGATCACGGGAAAATCGCTCTATGGGGCCGCAACTGATGGCGGCCAGTTAATTTTGGTTGGGGTTGAAGGAGCAATTCTACGTTCCCAAATAATACCGATTGAGACGCCAGTAAGAATCGGCTCCTTCGACACAACTCTGACGAGCAATCTAGTACAACAACTATTCCTGTTTGAAGGACGGCCTGACCAGCGGTTTGTGCTGCAATCCAGTTCAGATTTGTTTAACTGGACGACAGAAGCCAGCTTGGAGCTGTTTGACAGTTCGGGCACGGTGTACTACTACAAATCCGTTGCCCGGACAAACGCGCCTGTGCACAGGTTTTATCGCACCAAGCTCATCCCTTGATTTGTTTTTGACCGTTGGCACTTCCAAGCCTGTCCCAGCCTATGGCTGCTGGAAACCAGAGCAGCATTCCGGCAAGCATCAGCGATTTCATACTGGGTTCAGAAACGTGGCCTGCGGCAAAAAGCAGCGGTGGAATGACAGTCAGGCCAAGGGCAATTATGCATGTTATTGCGAGGATGAATTTCATGGTTGATTATTGTGCTGTGGTTGGAGAACGAACTTTCGTTGCAGATGCCAGCTTGCCGCAACGTAGCATGCTGCGGCAACCAGCCAGCCGGGTATTGCTAAAAAGAAAATCTCAACTTTTCCAAACTGATTTAACAATCCGCAGAATAAAAGAGCCGCCATCCAGCTAAGCAGCGCCGCGTAATTTAGTGAGAGCTTGCGGCGCGCGGCCCAATCGTCCTGCAAGCCAAGCTTTGGCAGAATGAAAATGTCCATGAACACCACTGCTCCCATCGGCATCAAGATAAGCCCGTAAAGCATTACAAAACTCAGCAGCTTCATTACCAGTGCCGGAAAGATCGCGCCAATTGTGGCCAGCAAGCCGGCCAGAAGTGTCAGTCTGAATCGTGATGAGCCGGGCCAAAGTCCTTGGAAAGCCAGTCCGGCCCTGTAAAGGGTCGGGTTTGCAGTAGTCCATCCGGCCATAACCACGCAAACCAAGCCAGCCAGACCGATTGCCTTATAGGCCATCAGCCCGGGTGCGACTGTGTGATTTTGCGGGTCCTCCTTTAGTTGCAGTGCAAAGAGCAGGGATGCGGCCACCCAGGCGCCATAATGGCCTATGAACATGCCTACTGCCGAGGCTGCGCCATATTGCCATTTTCTGGCATACCGGAAAATAGCCATGTCCACCAACCCTATGTGGGTGGCCGCATTACAGGCCCATGCGAAGAAGATGACGTGCCATAATGTGAATTTGACTTGCCCCGGCAAAGGCGGTCCGCCTTTCCAGATGACGGTTTGTGCCGCATCCCAAAAGTCTTTCCATGAATGTACGCCGAGTTTCGGCAGGGTGACCACGCCGCACGCCAAAAACGCCAGAGCCATCCATGGGACTGCAATAGCCGCCACGCGCGCCATGGCGTTGTAGCCGCGAGCAGCCACAACTGCGAATAATGCGCCAACGACGACGACGATGCCAACCCATGCAGCGCTGTTGGGCAGCCAGTCTTGAAGGGCTGGCATCTTCAAATTCAATGGCACGCCGAAGGCGGTGGCCGAAACGCTTACCATGGCGCCCGCGAGAATGCAAAACAGCACACCGTTGGCCACGTTGTAAAGCGCCACGAGCTTGGGGCCGCAGGTTTGCTCGAGCTTGTAATAAAGTGTCATCCGCGTCCGGGTGGCAGCCGGCGCGCAAATAAATGTCCAGCTCGCCACGGCAAGCAGATTGCCAATCAAAAGACCCAGTAACAAATCTACTGCGCTCACGCCTGAGGCGACAAACAGCGGCCCTATCATGAACTCGGTGCCTGCGACATGTTCGCCGGCGTAAATGCTCAGAAAACTTTTAAGCCCTTTGAAAGCCACGGGCGGAACAGGCTCGCGCTCAAATTCATCCGCTGCTTTTTCCAATTTCATTGTGTCTTTGCGGTTTTTTCTCACATAGGCGCAAATGCACCAAGAATTTTTTATTTTCGGCAGGACGCGAATGTTTTAACAAAGAGACGAAGGCAATAACAGAGGGGGACTTTATTCTTTTGGTGTCCTTGTATGAGCCAAAATCTCAGTGTGAGTAAAAATTATGCCAGCAGGCGGGAAAATTCCTTGAACTAACAATATTCAAGCGTTAGCCTGCGGGAAAGGACAGAACTATGAAAGTTGAATTCTACGGGCATGTAAGACAGTACAAAAATATCAAAAAGGAAATAGACGCCAACCTCAAAGAGGTGTTGCTAAGCGGCCAGTATGTAATGGGGCCGATGCTCAAGCGGTTTGAAGCGGAGCTTGCGGCGTACCACGGGAAGAAATATGCAATCGGAGTGGGCAACGGGACCGATGCGATCTGGCTGACGCTCATGGCTTTGGGCATAGGGCCTGGGGATGAGGTTATTACGCATCCAAACACCTTCTTTGCAACGGCGGAGGCTATTTGGATTACCGGCGCCACTGCGGTGTTTGTGGATTGCGATCCACGCACCAAGTGCATAGACCCGAACAAAATAGAGGCGGCCATAACGAAGAAGACCAAGGCGATTGTTCCGGTGCATCTGTACGGACAATGCGCCGACATGACGGCCATCAGCGCCATAGCACGCAAATACAATCTGCATGTGGTGGAGGATAATGCACAGGCAATCGGCGCCAGGGGCAAGGGGTTCAAGATCGGTCAGTTGAGCGATGCTGCCACGACAAGTTTCATCATTCAGAAAAACTTGGGCACCTTTGGGGACGGCGGCGCTGTGGTGACGGACAATCCCGAAATTGACGCGCGTGTGCGCAAGTTGCGCAATCATGGTTCAAACAAGCGCAATGTGCACAGCTTTGGTTTCAACAGCCGGTTGGATGACATTCATGCCGGGGTGTTGAGCGCCAAGCTCAAGCACATTGACGAGTGGAACGACATGCGCCGGAAGTGGGCTGCGCGCTACAACGCCGGACTGAAACGTTGCAAGACGATTAATCTGCCGGTGCAACTGCCCGGTTACCGGCATGTTTATCATCTCTATGTCATTGAGACAAAAGACCCAAGCAGGCGCGATTCGCTGCTTGAGCATCTGAACAAAAATGGCATTGATGCCAAGACCCATTACTCCATAGCCATCCACAAACAGGAAGGCTTTCCGTGGGGCAAGGGCGCACGGCTGGTGGGGAGCATGACAAATGCGGAAACCAACGCGGCGTCATGCGTCAGTTTGCCAATGTTTCCGGAACTGACAGAGGCCGAAGTGGATTACGTGATCGAAAAGGTCAAGGAATGGGACGAGGCCGAATCACTGGCCAAGGACTGTCCTTTTTAAGGATGCCATGAAATACAAAGTTCTGGTTGTGGGCATGGGCAAGCGTGGCATGCACCATGCCCTTGCTTTCAATGCAAATCCGCGTTTCCAGGTGGTGGGGATTTGCGACATAGATTCGAAACGCCTTGGTGACGCCGCGGCAAAGTTGGGACCGGTCAAACAGGGGGGCGACGCGGCGGCGCTTGCGCGTGAGCTTAAGCCGGACGTGTTTTGTTTTTGCACCCTGCCGCATCTGCGCCTGCCTTTAATTCAAATTGGGGTTGAATGCGGTGCGCGGCTGATTGCGTTTGAGAAGCCCGTGGCGCTGACAAGCGCCGAGATGTTTGCGATGCGGGAGCTGATTTCGCGGGCCGGCGTCAAGGCCGTGGTAAGCCATCAGCACCGCTACGGCAAACATTATCAGAAGGTGAAAGAGATTATCGCCAGCGGGGCCTTGGGGCGCGTGCATACCGTTTACGGGACGGCAACGGGCTGGATGACCCACATGATGAGCCATCTGATTGACTACACCTGTTGGTTCAACGATTACACTCCTGCACAATGGGTGATGGCACAGGCTGCCGGTCGCGCCAAACTTGCCGATAATCATCCTTCTCCCGATTATGTGGCCGGGTTTGTGCAGTTTGCCAACGGCGTGCGCGGGATATACGAATGTGGAGCCGGCGCGCCGGATCAACCCGAAGTTGCCAAGTGGTGGGGGAAGAATCGGCTCGGCGCACAGGGGACTGAAGGATTTGCGGAGGTATTGACCAATGGCGGCTGGCGGGCTGTCACACGTTCGGGCGGATTTCAAAGTGGTGATGGCGTGATGAATTATGATCTGGACATGCCCCCTTATATTCAAGAGATGGCCGACTGGATGGATGATGATAAAAAGGCGCACTCATGCAATTTTGAACGTGCATGTCTTGGAGCGGAAATCATGTTTGCCATGCAGCGCAGCGCTGTTGAGGGCGGACAGGTGGCGCTGCCGCTGGGCGCCGGCGCGGATGAGCAGGCCATGCTGAAGGCGAAACTGCGAAACACGCCGGTTTTGGTTTCCTGCGAGCAAAATCGAAAGGAATTTGGGCTGGCTTGAAACAAGCCGCCGGATGAGCGTGTGGCAATAGCGTGGAAGTCATAATTCAACCTGATGGAGAGACCGCGGCGTGGCTTGCGGCACGGATAATAGCGCGGGAATTGCGGCGTGATCCGTATATCACGCTGGGGCTGGCGACTGGCGCCACAATGGAGCGGGTGTACCGCTGGCTGGTGCAATGGCACCGGGAGGATGGGCTGGATTTTTCGCTCTGCCATACCTTCAACCTGGACGAGTACGTTGGTTTGTCCGCAAATGATCCGCGCTCGTATCATCAATACATGAACCGGCACCTCTTCAGCCAAGTGAACATTGATTTGCGCGATACGCATTTGCCGGATGGAATGGCCGTTGATCTGGAGATGGAGTGCCGCAATTACGAGGCGTTGATTAAAAAATTTGGCGGGATTGACTTGCAGTTGCTTGGCTTGGGGCAGGATGGGCACATCGGTTTCAATGAGCCGCTTTCGGCCTTCCAATCGCGCACGCGCGTAAAGGCGTTGACTCCGCAAACCTTGGAGCAGAATGCCCGTTTTTTTGGAGGCAAAGAAAATGTTCCGCGACGTGCAATAACGATGGGTGTGGGCACAATTTTGGAGGCCCGCAGGTGTCTCCTTCTCGTTACTGGCGCCGAGAAGGCCGAGATTGTGGCGCGCGCAGTCGAAGGGCCGGTCACGGCCATGATTTCTGCCACCGCCCTGCAATGGCATCCGCGCTGCACGGTGATTGTGGACGAACCCGCAGCCGCGCGACTCCAGGGGCGCGAGTATTATCAGTGGATATTTCAAAATGAACCGGAATGGGATGAATTCCGCCGGAAAGACGCCGGGCGATAGCCATGCCAGAGCCGATCAAGAGTTTTACTGTGGATGCGCTTGAAGTGCGCATATACGCAAATGGCGACGCGCTTGCCGCCGCCGCCGCAGAAGCAGCGCGCGATTATCTAAAGAGGACGCTTTCCGCCAAGCCGACCGCGGCAGCCACCCTTGCCTCCGCAGCGTCGCAGGTGAAATTCCTTGCTGCGTTGACCGCTTCTGAAGGAATTGCTTGGGAGCGGTTGACGTTGTTTCACATGGACGAGTACCTGGGGATTTCGGCTGAGCATCCTGCCAGCTTCCGGCGGTTTTTACGGGAGCACGTTCTGTCGAAAATCAAGCCCGGCGCATTTCATTTCATTGCGGGTGATGCGTTGGAGCCGCTGGATGAACTAAGCCGCTACGCGAAATTGTTGCAAAGCCAGCCGATAGATATTTGTTGCCTGGGGATTGGTGAAAACGGACATATCGCATTTAATGACCCGCCAGTGGCGGATTTCAACGATGACCAGCCAATAAAGTTGGTTCAGTTGGATTTGAAATGCCGCCGGCAGCAAGTCGGCGAGGGGGCATTCCCAAGCCTGGATGCGGTTCCCCAATACGCATACACCCTCACGATTCCGACGCTTTGCGCAGCCAGAAAGTTGATTTGCGTTGTTCCCGAAAAACGCAAGGCTGAGGCCGTGCGCGCCGCTTTGCGCGGGCCGGTCACCACCGCGTGCCCGGCCTCCATACTTCGCACCTTGTCCAGAGCAACGCTTTATTTGGATGCGGACTCGGCATCATTATTGTAATTTTCCGGCGGAACAGGATGGCCGCGGGAAATTGGAAAATAAATTGGCCGCAATCGGTGGTGCGCGCTGAGATTCAGGAAAAAGATGGCCGACACTGAAAAAGACGTGCCAACGCGCAAGTGGCGCTGTTGGTGGCGCTGGTGCCGGATTATTGTCCTGCTGGCGGTGTTGGTGCTGGCAGGCTTTTTGTTTTACTGGAGCCGGACGGGCCTTCCGCCATTCGTCAAAATCCGGATTTTATCGGAACTGCGCCAGCGCGGCGTGGAATTGGAATTTCAAAGCCTGGACTTTTATTGGGACAGGGGCCTTGTTGCTGAGAAAGTTGGCTTGAGCAAAATTGAATCAGCGCCGGGCATTACTGCCGCTGCTGAAACTCTTGAATTGGGACTGGAACCGTTTCAATTGCTAAGGGGCCGTTTGGCGCCAGGCAGTGTCAGGTTGAAAGGAGGGCGGTTGGCTTGGAATCTGCCGGCAACCAATCCGCCGGCTCAGCCGTTGATTGTGGAAAAAGTTGATGCCAGTCTGCATCTCGGCGGGAATGGCCTCTGGTTGCTGGAAAAATTCCAGTTGGATTTCCAGGATGTTCACATCAACGCCCGGGGCCGGATTGTCAATGGATTGGACTGGTGGCGCAATATGGCGGGCCGGGAAGCCGGTGCGATAAAATTGGATGAGCAACTGGCGCAAAAATGCGCTGATTTTGTTGCCAAATGGAAATTTGCCGCCGGTACGGCAGTCAAACTGAAGTTTAATGCGGATGCATTGAGATTGGC